>Ga0310786_10006341_pt1 | contig 15770 bp, 13 predicted proteins | sample AusTroGonzalo_MG_FD_203881 | JGI IMG/M metagenome (GOLD analysis project Ga0310786, IMG submission 203881) | Bovine rumen microbial communities from tropical cattle in Woodstock, Queensland, Australia - Gonzalo_03 (v2) (version 2) | ecosystem: Host-associated > Mammals > Digestive system >... | reverse complement strand
AAAGAAAGGGGCAAAGTCCTGTTTCCATTCATCATCGCTGCGGGAAACAAGGCGCAGAACGCCGTCCACGTACAGCCGGTTCCCGTCAGCCAGCTCCATATTTCTCCGGGCGGCCGCTTCCGGGGACAGGTAAAAGTTGAGTCCGATGATCACTTTAGCGCCGCGCTTTGAAATCCGTGCCAGCTCCCGGATGATCTCCGCCGCGGTTTCCGGCGGAACCACGTCCAGCACATTGGAGCAGACGATCCCGTCATATGTCTCCGCCGGAACGTTTTGCAGCCATCCCTCTCCGGCGAGGGTAATCCGCATCTGCTTTTCAGCGCCGTACGCCGCCGCGTATACGCCGGCAGCGCTGACCGCTCCCGGCGCCGGATCCGCCGCTGTTACGTCCGGGCATCCGCTTTTCGCCGCGATAATCCCTGCCCAGGCATTGCCGCAGCCATAGTCCAGTACGCTTTTGCATTCCGCCAGCGAAGCCGCTGCCTGGAAAAGTTTTTCGGAAGGCGCGATCTCTTTCCAGCTCTCCGGTCCGATTTGTCGCAGTTCTTCCCGTTCTTCCTCTGACAGGGCAAGCGCCTGATCCCAGAAGTTGATCAGGCGCTGATTCTCCTGCAGTGTTTTTGTGTCCATATTATGCCTCATTCCTTATTGGACGGATACCATTCGTCAATCTGGGCCGCGGGGATCTCAAAATGCTGGTAATCCTTCCGGTCTTCCCAGTCTCCTCCCCATTCGAATCCATGTTCTGTAAACAGTTTGAAGCACAGGTCCCCGTGATCGATCTTGTATGGGAAGTCCGCCTCCCTGTCCAGATAAGCCTCTGCCGTAACCGGTTCGATGATGCGCACCCCGTCGACTATTTTGGTGTAGGGGTTGTACAGCGTGTTGATATCCACCGCCAGGCCCAGCCCATGCTTGGAAACCCTGGTGGTGTGGGAAATGAACCGGAAATTGAAGGCTGATGAATTGTTGTCTTCCATGGAGAGTTCGTCATCCGCCCCGTACTCGTCCACCAGGCGGATCCGTTCAATGGGATACTTTGCCTCGTACAGCTGCCTGAGGATGTCCAGCACATCCTCCGCGATGTGGTAATTGACGATCATTTCGCCTTCATGGATTTCCCCGTTCAGATCCACATGCAGTACATGCAGATAGCGCAGGTCTTCCCGGGGAAGCGTGCAGTCATCCTTGAATGATTTCCCCTGAATCCGCTCAAAAATCTCGTCCGTGATTTCAGAAATCCAGAACGAACTTTCCGGATTCGTTTCACCTGATTCCGCCCCTGCTGTACTCATCAGCAATACAATCACTGTCAGGACTGCCAGTAGCATAGTTCTCATTCTGTTTCCCTCGCATCTGAAGATTTTTTTCATTGTACCATACTATCGCCAATGCGCAAAATGGTTTTTCCGGGTGCGCCTGTCATCCGTTCAGGCCCCAAAAACGACCGCTTATCCTCAAATTTGTCCGTTTTTCATACTTTTGGTATAAAATGAATAAAGCAACGGACAATCTCATAACGCCCAATAACCGGAAGGAGGAATCCCTTTGAAAAAGCTGCTTTCTGTCATTCTGTTCTTCGCGCTGTGCCTGGGCCTGTACAGCCCTGCCGCCGCGGAAGACGTTGCGCCTGAAAAATTCAGCACTTCGGACGGCTATGTGTATATCCTGAAAGAGGACGGCACCGCGGAGATTACCGGCTATACCGGCAGCGAGGCAAAGCTGTCGGTTCCGTCAGAGCTGGAGGGCCACACGGTCACCTCTCTCGGGACAAAAGCATTCTATGAAAATAAAAAACTGACGGAGGTCCTGCTCCCGGATACAATGAAAACCCTCGGAGAGCAATGCTTCAGCTGGTGTGAAAAACTGCAGTCCGTTTCTTTGCCGGAAGGCCTTGAAACCATTGGTTATAACGTCTTCTGTTGCTGTAAAAAACTGGTGAAAGTCAATATTCCCCTTTCCGTAATGAAGGTAACAGGCGCGCCGTTCGCCGGCTGTGACGCGCTGAAGCAGATTGCCCTGCCTGAGGATCATCCCCTCCTGGAAATGGTGGACGGCGTCCTGTTCAACAAGGTCGATTCCGTGCTGCTGTGGTATCCGGTCTCCCGGAACGGAAAAGAATATAAGGTTCCGGAAGGCACAAAACAGATCGGGCGGAAATCCTTCTTCAACGCAAAACCGGAAAAGATCATCCTGCCGGACAGTATAGAATCCTTGCCTCCCAACGCGTTCGAAAACTGCGTCAGCCTGAAGTCCGTCAACATCCCGCCCCGGGTGGCTTCCGTGGACGGCGTCTTCAAAAGCTGCGACAAGCTGGAAGCCATCAATGTGGACGAGGGAAATGAAGCGCTGGAATCCATCGACGGCGTTCTGTTTGACAGGAACGCCCGCGCCCTGGTCAAGTATCCCGTCGCGAAAAAGGATAAAACCTATACGGTTCCGGAAGGCACGGAAGCCATTCAGGAAAACGCTTTTGAAAGCGTCGGGCTGACCGGGATCATCATTCCGGACAGCGTCAGGGTCATCGGCCAGAATGCGTTCCTGTTCTGCAAGAAGCTGAAAGAGGTCGTCCTTCCGGAGGGGCTCGCGGAGCTTGAAAGCTCTCCCTTCCAGTGGTGCTCTTCCCTGGTCAGGGCCGACCTGCCGGCCAGCCTGGTAAAGATTGACGGCAATCCTTTCCTGAACTGTGAAAAACTGACGGAGATCGTCGTTGCCGAAGGTAATCAGGCGCTGGCGCTGGTGAACGGCTGCCTGGTCTGGACAGAGGAAATGACGCTGGTCTGCTGCCCCGCGGGAATCAAGGACAAGAAGCTGGAATTCCCGGCAGGCATCCGGAAGATTACGACAAACGCTTTCAGCAACTGCATAAGCCTGGAGGAAGTCGTCTTCGGGGAAGGCCTGGAAGAAATCAAGGACAGCGCGTTCCGCCATTGCAAAAAGCTGAAGCGGGTCGTCCTTCCGGCCAGCGTGACGGAGATTCACCGGTCGGCTTTCACCCTGGATGATGTCAAAAAGACCGTATTTGTGGTGACGCCGGGCAGCTACGCTGAAAATTTCTGCACCTCCTACGGTCTGAACATCGAGTACGCGAATGAATAAACAGGGAAACCGCTTTGTTTCTGATCTGCTGTTCCGGATGCGCCGCGCATCCGGAATTTTGATTTTGCGGCTTTCCGGATTGCCCGGTGATTCCTTCTCCGGGTTGTATCCTTCCCTGATCCTGTGTATAATCAGGCGGAAAGAACAGAAACCGCTCTGCCAAAGGAGAAGAATGTATGAAACAGATTCTGTTGCTGGGAGATTCCATCCGGATGCAGGTTCAGCCGGTTGTCGGAAAAAAGCTTGCCGATATCGCGGAGGTCTCCGGGCCGGACGAAAACGGCCGCTGGAGCGGCTATACGCTGAATTCTCTCCGGTTCTGGCTGCCGCAGCTGCCGTCCCCGGATCTGGTGCAGTGGAATTGCGGCCTTTGGGATATGGGAGATGATTACCAGGAAGGGCGGCATTTCTATCCGCCGGACCTGTATGAGGAAACCTGCCACCGGATCTGCCGGATCCTCCGCAAGGTTACGGGCAAGCCGGATCTGCCCATCGTCATCGCCACAACCACACCGACGCTGCACGGAGATCATGGGGATATCCTGCAGTACAATGATATCCTGCGGAAGGTGGCCGCGGAGGAAAACGCGGCGCTCAATGACCTGTACGCGGTTGTTTCCCCGAACAAGGCGGAAATGATCGGTGAAGATCATATCCACCTGACACCCGTGGGGATTGAAGCCGTGGCGGAGCAGACCGCCGCGGTGCTCCGCGCCGCGCTCAAATGATCCATGTTGAAGGATGGAGGGTTTCCCATGATCGCGAGAAAATTTGAGGAAAAGGACGCGGAAGCGGTATCTCAGCTGATCCGCACCACCATTGAGGTTTCAAACAAGAAAGACTATCCTGCGGAACTGATGGACGAACTGATCCGCAGTGAAACGCCGGAGCACGTTCTGGGCCGGGCTGCCTGGACCCATATGTATGTGATCCGGGACGGGAAAAAAATCGTTGGCTGCGGCGCCATCGGGCCTTACTGGGGCAAGGAGGACGAGAGCAGCCTTTTCACGATTTTTGTGCTGCCGGAATACCAGGGCAAAGGCGTCGGCCGGATGATCATGGAAACGCTGGAGGCGGACGAATTCTTCCTGCGGGCCAGGCGGATTGAAATCCCGGCTTCCATTACCGGCGTGCCCTTCTATCTGCGGATGGGATACCATTACAAAAACGGAGTCAGCGAGCCGGATGAGGAGCACCTGATCCGGATGGAAAAGACCCGGTAACCAGGATCCTGAATTTATGGTTCTGACCGGGCAAAACGAACAGGAGCGCCGCGTGGCGCTCCTGTTCGCTTTTAGCTTTGCTTTTGATCTTACTCGCCGCAGAGAAGCGCGGTGAAGCCCAGATCATAGACGAAAATCTTTTGCCCGTGGAGGTCGGTTTCCTTTCCCTGGATTTCCCTGTTCAGCACCTTTTCCGCGCCCTCCCGCAGCCGCCGGATGCAATCCGGGGAAATCGGAATGTCGGAATGGGACGGCCAGATTTCATCAAAATCATCCGTCATCCCCTCCAGCTTTTTCAGGCTGGCGATGTAGTCTTTCATGTTCCGGTGTGCACCGAACATGAAGATGTGCCCGTGCTCCTGGATGGGGTCTCCGCTGATCAGCACCCGGCGGCTGACATCCAGCACCGCGATGCTGCCGGGGGTATGGCCGGGCAGATGGATGATCCGCAGTTTCCGGTTCCCCAGATCGATTTCATCCCCGTCCTTTACGGGAATAACCCGGCCGGGCTTTCCGGATTTCCGGTAATGTTCCTCGTCCGCCGGATGCATATAGAAGGACTCAAACTGCTCATTGCCGCCGGTATGGTCCATGTCGGCATGGGTGTTCAGAAGTTCCACCGGCAGTCCGGTGAGGGCCTCCGCCATCTGTTTCGCGTGGCGGACTGTCATGCCGTTATCGATCAGCAGGGCTTTCTCCGTCCCCTTCAGCAGGAAAAAGCGCACCATGCGGTTTTCAATCCGCCAGGTATCCTCATCCACCTGAACGGGGACCGCACCGTACTGCCTGCCGCAGCCGCTGCAAACGCCGGTATGGACGGCGACGATGTGGCCGCATTCCGGACAGGTCCACTCTTTCCGCTCGTTTTCCAGGAACGCTTCCATCCCGGATTCCCGGATGTCCCGCAGGTTTTTCCCGGGGGATTCGTACAGCGGATATTTGGACGTGTAGCGTGTTTCTTTCTCCAGGACGTCCGGGCAGGGATAATCCGGGCATTCGTCACAGTAGGTATAGCCGTTTTTCTTCCGCTTCCGGCACTGAATGATGCCGCATTTCCGGGAGCAGAATTCCGGCTTGTTTTCATCCGGGCCGAGGCAGCCGGGACAGGGATCCTTTTCCGCCAGTGCACGCTTGCAGAGGCTGCAGTCCAGGCCGCAGGGAGCGATCATGTCAGCGGTGATTCGGTTTGCTTCCATAGGTTTCCCCTCCGTGTCGCAGGAATCGTTGTTGTGTTTTTCACTCCTGTGTTATTCTTTTTCGCCGTGCCGTAACCCTGTTTTTGATTCAAATTTCCCGGATTCCATGGTATGATGGATGACGAGAATGAAAAGACAAGAGGTGTTATCTTTGGCACCGGAAACGGAAGGAACGCTGAACGACAGCGCGGCGGTCCGAAAACAGTACAGCACACCGGCGAACCTGAGCACCCGGATTTCAATCCACAGCAAGTATTCCACCAACAAGCAGGGGTTCGGAAACTGGATTGTTTCCCACTATGATTTTCATCCGGGAATGTCGGTGCTGGAGCTGGGCTGCGGAACAGGGGAAATGTGGCTTGGAAAACAGGAAATGATCCGGGGCTGTTCCCGTTTTGTCCTGTCCGATTTCTCCGAAGGCATGCTTGCGAAAGCCCGGGGAACCCTGGGCGATACGGACGGGATTGACTACCGCGTGATTGATATTCAGGACATTCCCTTCCCGGACCAAAGCTTTGACGCGGTCATCGCCAATATGATGCTGTACCATGTTCCGGATCTTTCCAGAGGCCTGAGGGAAGTCCGGCGCGTGCTGAAGCGTGGCGGCGCCTTCTACTGTGCCACCTTCGGCGAAAACGGCATGATGGATTATATCTGCGGCCTGTTCAGTGCCTACGGGGTGAAAAACGATGTGAACCGCAGCTTTACCCTGCAGAACGGGGAAAGCACGCTGCTCAGCGTGTTCTGTCAGGCGGAATGCCTGCGGTATGAGGACGCGCTGGAAGTTACGGACGTGGAGGACATGGTGGATTACATCTGTTCCCTGACGGGCATGTCAGAGCTGCGGCAGCTGCCGCGGGATGAGATCCGCGCCGTGCTGGAGAAAAACATGTCCGGCGGAATCCTGCGCATTCCCAAGGAATACGGGATGTTCATAGCAAAATAATCCGAAAAACAAATTTCGTATAAAAGTTTAGCCGATTCTGCTTCCGATGGAACAGAATCGCGCGAACGCATACATCTGCCGGTTCGCGGTTCCCTTCTTCCTGATGGTAACGGGCTGGTATATCCGCAGGGACAGCGACGAGGAAACCTTCAAAGCCGCAATTGCATAAAGAACCGCCGGTCTGAAGTTCCCGCTTCAGGCCGGCTGCTTTCTGTTCACTTTTCACTCCGGAACGTTTACCCGCGAAGCAGCGCTACCGCCACATCGTTCACGTTTGTTCCCGTAGGCCCGGTGATGATGAGCCCTCCCGTCTTTTCCAACGCGTGATAAGCGTCGTTGTTCTTCAGCACGTCGTCGATCAGGATGCCTTCCTTCTTCAGGGCATCCTTTGTCTCCCCGTCCGCGTATCCGCCGGCAGCGTCCGTCGGCCCGTCCGTTCCGTCACTGCCGAAGGAGAATACGGCCGCGCCCGGAATACCTCCGATCTCGTTTCCGGCGGCCAGTGCCAGTTCCTGGTTCCGTCCGCCTTTTCCCTTTCCGGTCAGGATCACCACGGTTTCCCCGCCGGCGATGAATGCCATGGATTTTCCGCAGCCCCGGTATGTCTGCAGCACGCTGGCCAGGAAGCTGCCCGCTTCCTTCGCCTGGCAGCGAAGCTGATCCGTCAGCAGCACCGGTTCATATCCCAGTTCCCGGCAGGTTTTCGCCGCTGCCGCGCACAGTTCGCGCACGCTGCCGTTGATCTGTGTTTCCACATTGTCCAGCACCTTCGGCGTTTCCACCTCCAGCAGCCGTTTCGCTTCCTCCGACAGCCGCAGGCTGTACTTTTCCGCGATCCGCAGCGCGTCCTTCGCCGTGGCGCTGTCCGGGCAGGCCGGGCCGGAAGCGATCATATCCAGCGGATCCCCGAGAATATCGCTCAGCACCACCGCTGCCACCTTCGCCGGCGCGCAGATCTTGGCGAACCGCCCGCCCTTGACCTGGCTCAGGCGTTTCCGGATCGTGTTGATCTCCACGATATCCGCCCCGCAGGCCAGCAGCTGCTGCGTCACATCCTGCAGTTCTTCCGCCGGCACCAGCGGTTTCTCAAACAGCGCGCTGCCTCCCCCGCTGAGGAGGAACAGCACCGTATCCTCCGCCTGCAGGTGTTCCACCAGGTCCAGCGCCGCCTGCGTCCCCCGGAAAGAGTTCTCATCCGGAACCGGATGCCCCGCCTCAAAGCATTCGCAGCGGGGAATCGGACCCATCACATGGCCGTATTTTGTGACGACCACACCCTGTTCAATCCGGTCTCCCAGACAGTCTGAGGCGGCTTTCGCCATCTGCCAGGCCGCCTTCCCGGCCGCGACCAGCAGCACCCTTCCCGGAAACTCCCGTCCGGCCAGCGCCCTGCTGACTGCCGCGTCCGGCTGTACCGCCGCGATCGCGTCCCGGATAATCCGGTCCGCGTCATTCCGTAAAGCACGATCCATGGTATATCCTCCTCGTTGATGAAAGAAAGGGCGTGCCGCGCTTTTCCGGCACAGCACGCCCGGATGGCCTGTCAGAAAATCAGGCTCAGGATAAAGATTTCGATCATTGCCGCGATGCCGATCACCAGCGTCATCAGCGTCTGGGTTTTATAGCCCTCCTCCGGCTGCATTTCGCCGAAGTTGGTCACCACCCAGAAGTAGGAATCGTTCGCGTGGGAAACCGTCATGGCGCCCGCGCCGATGGCCATCACCACCAGGGCGATCTCCACCGGTGTCGTAAATCCGAGAACCGGCAGCAGCGGAGCTACAATGCCCGCCGTCGTGGTAATCGCCACGGTGGAGGAACCCTGTGCGCTCTTGAGGATGGCCGCCAGCAGGAACGGGAAGAAGATTCCCATGGCCTGCAGCACGCCCGCGTTCGCCTTGATGAAGTTCACCATGTCGGAGGAAGAAATCACCTTGCCCAGCACGCCGCCGGCCGCCGTCACAAACAGGATCGGACCTACGGTCTTGAGCGTCTCGTTGGTCAGGTTGTAGAAATCCTTCATCTTGCCGGCTGTGCACAGCTGAACGATCGCCAGGATCGTACCGACGCCCAGGGCGATGATCGGCGTTCCCAGGAAGGCCAGGCCATCCGCGATCCAGCCGGTCCATTTCGCCATGGAGGAAATGGAGGAAAGCGCCATCAGCAGAATCGGCACCACCAGCGGCGCCAGCGCGTTGAACCCGCCGGGCAGCTTGCCGTATTCCGCTTTCAGTTGTTCGTAGGTCTTGACAATTTCATTCGCGCCGCCCGTTTCATCCGCGCTCTTGATCTTCTTGCCGATAAACTTCGCGTAGATCAGTCCGGCAATCAGCGGGAAGATGGAGCACAGCAGGCCGATACCGATCACCAGCAGCAGGTTGTCTCCCGCGCCCAGGGTCTGCGCCGCGGCAATGGGGCCCGGGGTCGGCGGAATGAACACATGGGAAATATACAGTCCGCAGGAGAGGCAGACCGTCATCGCCACGCTGCTCACTCCCGTGCGTTTTACCAGTGCTTTGCGGATCGGGTTCAGGATCACAAATCCGCTGTCGCAGAAAACGGGAATGGAAACTACCCAGCCCATCAGTTCAATCGCCAGCTGCGGATGTTTCTCCCCCACCAGCCGGATCACCATGTCCGCCAGCTTCAGGGCCGCGCCGGTCTTTTCCAGCACCGTTCCGATGAAAGCGCCGAGAATAATCACGATACCGATGGAGGTGAACGTGCCGGAGAAACCGGATCCGATGACAGACGGCAGCCCGCTCACTTTGGTACCGTCCTCCAGGGTTTTATCCACCAGCGGAATCCCGGCAATAATACCAAGCACCAGGGAAATGGCCATGATCGCGAGGAACGGATGAACCTTCAGCTTGGAGATCAGAAGGATCATGATCACAATCGCGACCACGAATGCGATGATAAGCGGTACCCCTGTCATAAGTAACCCCTCCTATTCAGTTTGTTCGGCGTCTTCGCCGCTGTTACTCGTATTTTACCATATTTCCCCAGCCCGTCAACCTTTCCGGGCCAAGAAAAAACCGGCCCGAAGGCCGGAAACCTGATGATTTTCTGTTATGTGCCTGAAACAGGGGGTTCTTTACTGCATCACGTACCGGTAGAGGTCTGAAAAATCGTTCAGGTGCCACTTCGCCCGGTCGTCATCCCTGGCATCCCCGATGGCGGCGCAGTCAAAGCCGCCAGCCGTCGCCGCTTCGACCCCCGCGTGGGCGTCTTCAACCACCACGCACGCTTCCGGCTTCAGTCCGATCATTTCCGCAGCCTTCAGGAAGACCTCCGGATCGGGTTTGGAACGGGTGATGCAGTTTCCGTCCGCCACCGCGTCAAAGAAGGTTCCCAGTCCGATCCGCTCCAGAATAAACGGGGTGTTCCTGCTGGAAGAACCCACCGCCAGCTTCATTCCGGCTTCGCGGAAATTCTCCAGCGTTGCCTTAACACTCTCCGAAAGATCCGCTGTAGACATCTGTTTGAGCAGTTCCCGGTACAGTGTATTCTTCTCCTCCGCGAAGGCGGCCTTTTCCGTCTCATCGTACGTTTTTTCGGACTTTTCCAGAATGATTTCCAGGCTTTTTGCCCGGCTTACCCCCCGCAGCAGATTATTCCTTTCGCGGTCAAAAGGGATCTGCAGGCGGTCCGCCAGTGATTTCCAGGCGAGATAATGGTACTCATCGGTCGAACAGATCACTCCGTCCAGATCGAAAATAATGCCTTGATATTTCATTTTTATCACCCTGATATGCTGTAATATTTTCGTTCTCAGTAGATACAGATCTCCGCGATCTGCGCGCCTTTGGAATTGGAGGAGGAGTTGGATGTGATCACAACCCGGACATAGGCCGCTTCCGTAGGCGCAAAATCGATCCGGACCCGGTTGCCGGTGGCAGCGTCAAACTGATAGACCGCCGCGGCCGCCGCTTCCGTGAAGTTCTCCCCGTCCGTGCTGACAAGCACCGCGATCTCCTGCTTTCTCGGTTCCCAGATCGCGGAAGGATTCAGGCAGAACGCGGCCGTGGAAACCGTGTATACCCCTTCCAGGTCAATCGTCAGCACCGCCGGAAAGCCTTTGCTTTCCCAATAGGTCTGCACGGAGCCGTCATTCAGGTTGCTGCTGACGTACACGTCGTTGTGCTCGCTTGCCTGAACGGGTTTCCCCTCGGCGATGTTTTCCGTATCCGGCAGCGGAATAAAGTCGTCGGCAGGATCCGGGAAGCACGGCGGCCGCTCCGCCCGGGTCTGCTCCGGAGCCCGGACGATGGTCACGATCGTATTGCCGTCCTCCACTGTTTCCGCCCTCATGGCTGCGGGAAACGCGAGGATCATGGCCGCGGCCAGGAACAGTACGCTGTATTTCACTTTCATTTCAGTCACTCCTTCCTCACCGGACCGTGATACCGTCGCAGTAATCGTCCACCGACAGCTTCATATCCTTCAGACTGGCCATGCGGTTTCCGAGGATCGTCACGTTCTGCAGCGTCACATTCGTGATGCGGTGCTCCTCATCATGGCCGGAAAAGCGGGAGCGCGGAATCTTTCCGTCCGCCGTGTTCAGGACGGTCAGCCCGTCGATCAGCACATTGTCGATGCTGCCGAATTCGTCCTTTACCGTGGACCAGGAGGAATTCTGCAAGGTCATTTCGATCAGTTCCTTGTTGTTTCCGTTGTCCCCCTGCATGAAGGCATTCTCCACAACGATATTCCGGTAGGTGATGTCATGCACGAACGCGTCGTCGCTGTTGTGAATGCTGATCACAGGCTTGTGGAAGTTGTAGAGCACCGTAATGTCTTCAAACAGTACCTCGCTGATCTCGGGGTCCAGGGTCATCCCCTTGTCTGTCTCATATCCGATTTCCATGGACTGCGCCAGGTCCGTCCAGATCTGGCAGTTTTTGAAGGTGATTCCCTTCGAGGAGCCGGAGTAGTTTTTGATCACCAGGCTGTCGTCCCAGGTACGGGCAAAGCAGTTGGTTACCGTATGGTTTGTGCAGGACTGGAAGGTGAAACCGTCGCCGTTCTGGCGGCCTGAGATCACCTTGACATTGTTCATCGTCACGTTTTTGCAGGAATAGGAGTTCACATTCCAGCAGTTGGAATTGGCGACGATAATGTCTTCCACCGTGATGTTTTTGGAATGGTCCAGGTTCACCGGCACCCGCGCGGAGGAACCGGGCTGATTCCACGCCGGATAATCGCTTCCGTCAATCATGCCGCGGCCGCAGATGCGGACATTGTCCGCATTGGCCACGGAGATAATGGAATGGACCACGGCGCCGCCTGAAATATACAGCGTCTGGTTGTTCTCCAGCAGGATGGCGTCCATCACCCATTCTCCGGGTCCGATGTAGAACACGTTCGGATCATCCGGATCCGGAGCGTTCTCTTCCGGGGGATTTGCGAAGATATGAAGCGCTTTGTTCACACTGCCGTTGAAAACCACCGTATACTGGCCGGGTTCCGCAATGGCGAAGGAGACGGTTCCCTCCTGTACCTCCGGAATAATCCCAGCCGCTTCCGGCAGCACCTTCGCGCTTTCCACCTGCTGCTCCAGCCCAGGCATCCGGATCTCGATCCGGACTTCCCCGCTGAAGTCAAAATAGGTCATCGGGGTGGAAGAAGGCTGCGTATTGGCATTCCAGATATGCTCGTGGTTGACCATCACATCGTAGACAAACAGATCGTAGCCGTTGACGTTCACCGAAGCGATCTTCGAGCTTTCCATGGTCTTCGGGCCTTCATAAATGGTCAGCAGTGTCTTGGACTGCTCACCGGAAGCCGCCGGAAGAAGCGCTGCAGCAGCACACATCACGGCCAGTATAATAAGTAGGAATTTCCCGATTCGTTTCATGGAGTGCCTGTTCTCCTTTCACAACTTTGGGTTTAGCGTTAAACTTTTCAACTGTATTATACACGATTATTTGGATATGGCAATACGAAAATAGAAAATCTGGTTCAGAATCAAAAATATTTTTCAATGGGTACTTGACAGCCTGCAGGCCTCCTGCTATAATCAGGGCACCACAAAGGTTTAGCGTTAAACTATCAAACACTTAAAGGAGGTTTCCCCAATGAAAAAGTTCCTTTCCATCATCCTCGCAGCCATCATGCTGTTCGCCGTCGCGGCTTCTGCCCTGGCCGAAGGCGAAGTTTTCCTCTGGGACAACTTTGATGACCGTGATCCCCAGAACAAGCCCGAACTCGGCCCCAACGGCATGAACATCTGGTGGGACAACTGGGCCAACCTGCGCGCGAAGAATGAAGACGGCGCCATCAAGATCGACTATCGTCCCAAGGAATTCGATCCCGAAGATTATGACTCTGAAGAAGAATACTTTGCCGCCGCTGCCGACTGGATGGGCAACTGGGGCGAAGCCATCAACATGTGGCCCATCGAAAACCTTGCCTACTGCAAGTACATGGTCATCCGCATCAAGGGTGCCGAAGGCGGCGAGGAAAAGAAGATGATCATGGACTGGCATCCCGAAGACGCCAAGTTCTATGCTGCCCGCTTCAGCGATCTGGTTCTGGCCGACGGTTCTCATCCCGTCATCACCACTGAGTGGCAGGATCTGGTCATCGACCTCGAAGCTTCCGGCTTCCCGGGAATGACCAACGCGCTCCATCTCCGTGCTTTCGCCAAGTGCGTCATCTGGCTGGATGAAATCAACTTCACCGAAGCGGTTGCTCCCGTCGATCATGACAATCCCCTGGCCGGCATCACGATGGAAGAATCCGGAAAGCCCCAGAATCTGCCGATCAAGGACTTCCTGGCCGAGCTCGAATAATCGCTCCCCCATTTGAGCGGAGGCAGTCGCTGCCTCCGCTTTTCTCTTGATCCGCAGTTGAAATCCATTGGTAACAAATGTAAAATATAATTGTTTTCCGGATTCAGATATGATATGGTCTGTTACAATGTGAATGACGGAGTGAAAAGCATGGTTACTTTGAAAGATATCGCAGCCGAGGCCGGTGTGAGCATCACCACCGTGTCCAACGTGGTCCATAATAAGAAAAGCCGCGTATCTCCCGAACTGGTCCGGAAGATCGAAAAGATCATCGAGCGCGAACATTACGCGCCCAGCATGTCTGCCCGGTCCCTCGCCAATGATCAGTCCAACATCATCGGAGTCATCACCCACATCACTCCCCAGAATACCGGCAGTACCGTCAGTGACCCATTTATGAGTTCCTTTGTCGACAGTATTGAAAAGCGGGTCCGCGAAGAAGGGTATTACCTGATGATCCGCGCGGTGGAGGACGCCGCTGAACTGGCCTCTCTCAGCAGGAGCTGGCGGCTGGCCGGACTGATTCTCACCGGTATGTTCCAGGATGAGTTTTTCAGCACTATCCGTGAGCTTGGCATTCCCTATGTCCTGATCGACAGTTATGTGGACGATCCGGAAGCCTGCCGTATCGGCCTGGAGGACGAACAGGGCGGATATATCGCTACCAAATACCTGCTGGAAAAGGGGCACCGATCCATCGCCTTCGCGTCGCCTTCCATCCGTCCCGGCGGCGTTATCGAAAAGCGCCTCCTGGGCTATCAGCGTGCGCTGGGCGAGTATGGCGTTCCCTTTGATGATTCCCTCGTCTTCACCCAGGAAATCACCGTGGATGAAGGAAAAAAGCTGGGCTGGAAGCTGGCGGCAAAAAGAGAGATTACCGGTATCTTCGCTTCGGCGGATATTCTGGCCGCGGGCATCATGGCCGGGCTCAGCGAGCGCGGTGTCAGCATTCCGGCTGACAAGTCCGTCATCGGCTTCGATGACAACTATCTGGCGCAGCTCACCATCCCCGGGCTGACCACCATTCATCAGGACGCGGACCGGAAAGGTATTCTGGCGACAGATCTGCTGCTTAAGCAGCTGCACAATGAACCGATCCGGAACAAGTCCACGATCCTCCCCGTTTACCTCGTGGAACGGGGCAGTGTCCAACCTCTCAGATAAAGCAATCCCGGCGCCTTCGCGCCGGGATCTTCTCTTTGGCGGAGCGCTTGTGCGTTCCGTTTTTTTATCGTTCCGTGATGCTGTGCCCTTCCCGGGTGACCTCCGCCATAAGCTTCTTCCCTTTCGCGGTGAACGGGAAAACAAGCCTGCTGATCTGGCGCGGGAGATGCGGGTGAAGCTCCGGTTCCCCATGGACCATCCTGAGCCCCGCGAAGCCGAGGGCAGCGATCATCCACGCGCCGCCGTTGGAGGCCGGATGCGTCCCGCCGATATAGATTTCGCCCGCCCATTGTTTTCCGCCGCCCGTCACGTCGATCATCGCCGTGCGGAGGAACAGTTCCCATGCTTCGTCCGTCCGCCCGGTCCGGCAGGCCGTCAGGGCGTACATACAGGCCGACAGGCTGGAGCCGTGTTCCGTCCGCGGTTCATAGTAGGCCCAGTTGGCGTCCACCTCGCCGTCGGAGAAATCCTCCGGGAACAGTGCCATCAGGGTTATCACGTCCGCCTGCTTGATAATCTGCGTCGTACCCGCCACGCCGTGGTCGCCGCCCCAGTATTCCCGCGGATCCCGCAGCCGGCCGCGCACGGTATCCAGCGAACAGTCCTCCAGGTCAAAGTATCCGTCAAACTGTTCGATAATGCCGTTCTTTTTTTTCGGCCCGCGGATCCGGTCCCGCAGGGCGGGAAGCAGGTGCCAGTCCGCCTCAAACTGCCTTTCCTTCAGCAGCGCTGCAAACCACTCCGGCCGGTCCTGAAAATCTTCCTGCAGCCGCAGTGCGCTGTCGATACAGCTACAGGCGATCCTGTTCGTAAACGCGTTGTTTGTCACCCGTTCATGGTATTCGTCCGGACCGATGACATCCGCGAAATCCACTTCTTCCCTGTCCGCGTGGGCGTTTGCCCGGCTCAGGTAAAAACGGGCGCATTCCAGGATTACCGCGGCGCCGCCCTGCTCCAGCAGCGAACGGTCGCCGGTTGTCTCGTAATAGCTGCGCATGGCGTATGCGATATCGCCGCTGATATGGATCTGCCTGTCCCGGAAATAAGTCCGCACCGGCCTGTGGGTGAACACGTCCACCACGTTGAAGTTGGTGCATCCTTCCTTTCCGCCTTCCTGGCTTTCCCAGGCATAGAAGGCGCCCCGGTACCCGTATTCGGCAGCTTTCTCCAAAGCCCCGGGCAGCGTTTCAATCCGGTAGTTCAGCAGGGACCGGGCGATTTCCGGCTGCGTATACATGAACATGGGAAGCAGGAAGATTTCGGAATCCCAGAAAATAGCTCCCTTATAGGTCTGTCCCGAGAGTCCCCTGGCCGGGATGGACATGTTTCCGGCATGCCTCGGCGCGAT
>Ga0310786_10006340_pt1 | contig 15770 bp, 7 predicted proteins | sample AusTroGonzalo_MG_FD_203881 | JGI IMG/M metagenome (GOLD analysis project Ga0310786, IMG submission 203881) | Bovine rumen microbial communities from tropical cattle in Woodstock, Queensland, Australia - Gonzalo_03 (v2) (version 2) | ecosystem: Host-associated > Mammals > Digestive system >... | reverse complement strand
GCGTGAACTACCCGAGTAACATGCTTTGGTCGGGGGCATTGGCGGCGGCGGCGCGTCTCTACGGATGGGAGGACTGTCGGGACGAATCCTTGCGCGTTCTCGAGAAGGTGCGTGAACAGAGTTGGGACGGCGCATGGTTTCATGACCACGCCGTGCGGGACGCAAGCGGACGGCTTGTGCTCCGCCCTGACAGGACGGAGGTTTGCCAGTACTATGCGTTCTTCTTTGGCGTGGCGACCGCCGAAAGCCATCCCGTGCTCTGGCGGACGCTCGTGTCGGACTTTGGGCCGCGACGCCGCGAACGAAACCTGCACACGGAAATCTGGCCGGCCAATGCGTTCATCGGCAACTACCTTCGCCTCGAATTGCTGTCCCGTGCGGGACTCAGTCGTCAGGTGCTGGATGAGGCGGTCGGCTACTTCTCGAAAATGGCCGACCGTACGGGGACCTTGTGGGAACACGACGACACGCGGGCGAGCTGCTGCCACGGCTTCGCCTCGCACCTGGCCGTCGTCTGCGCCCGCGATGCGCTTGGCCTGACGATCGACCTTGCGGGGAAGAGCGTCTGTTTTGCGCCGCCGTCGAACGGACTCAGCCGTTGTGCGGGCGAGTTCCCCGTGCCGGGCGGCGTCGTAAAGGCGTCTTGGTCGGTTGCGAACGGCAAGTTCTCGACCGACCTTGAAATCCCCGAGGGCTGGTCTCGTGTCGAAAGGAGGAATCCATGAAACTGGAATTGAGATGGATCGGCGTTGCCGCCGTTTTCGCGGCCTTCGTCGCCGAAGCCGCCGAATGGGAGGATCTGGCCGTCAATGCGGTCAATCGCCTGCCACCCCGTTCCTATACCGTCCCCCTGGCGGACGAATCGGCCGCCCTGACGGAGACGCTCGATCCCGAATCACCGTACAGCAAGAGCTTGAACGGCATTTGGAAGATATCCTGGGCGGGCAATCCCGATCTTCGCGTCAAGGACTTTTGGATGGACGGCTTTGACGATTCGGACTGGTTCACGGTTGACGTGCCGAGCTGCCTTGAGATGCGCGGATTCGGCGCGCCCGGCTATACGAACGTCCGCTATCCGCACGCCAACAAGTGGCCGAAGATCCTCGACCGCGACACGGGAAAGCCGGACTACAATCCCGTCGCGAGCTACCGTACGACCTTCACTGTGCCCGAGGCGTGGGCGGGGCGGCGCGTCATTCTGCGCTTCGACGGTGTGTATTCGGCTTACTACGTCTGGGTGAACGGCAAGAAGGTCGGCTATGCGGAGGACTCGAAGCTGCCGAGCGAGTTTGACGTGACGGATTGTCTCGCGCAGAGACGCGGCGGCTCAGAGAACGTGCTGGCTGTCGAGGTCTACCGATGGTGCGACGGCAGCTATCTGGAGGATCAGGACATGTTTCGCTTTACGGGAATCTTCCGTGACATCACGCTTTGGTCCATGCCGAAGGGAGGCATTTGGGACTTTGCGGTGAATGTAAAGTTGAAAGTGGATAATGGAAAATGCGAGGAGGCTGCGTTTTCGATTGACGGAATCGACGGCGACTGGACGGCGACGCTGTACGACGCAGACAACAAGCAGGTCGCCGCTCTCAATTCTACACTTCCCACTTTCCATTTTCCATTTTCGTCCCTGCCGCGCCTCTGGAGCGCGGAGAAGCCGTATCTTTACACGCTCGTCTTGCGGAAGGGCGACGACATCCGCGCGAAAAAGGTTGGGTTCAAGGAGCAGAGGATCGTCGGCGGGCGGTTCCTGGTCAACGGCCAACCCGTGAAGTTCAAGGGCGTCAACCGCCACGAGACGAGTCCCGACAACGGCCGCAGCGTGACGATGGCCGATATGCTGCAAGACATCACGCTTATGAAGCGGTACAATGTCAACGCCGTCCGCACGAGCCACTATCCGAACGACCGGCGCTGGTATGACCTTTGCGACAGGTACGGCATCTATTTGATTGCCGAGGCAAACGTCGAGGGCCACGAGCCGGGCTACGGCGAAAACGCCCTTGGCCGGTTTCCCGAGTGGGATCATTCTATCGTCGAACGGAACCTCCGCCATGTCCTGTTCTATCGGAACAATCCGTCCGTCACGATGTGGTCACTTGGCAACGAGACGGGGCATGGCGAGTGCTTCGACCACGCCGCCGCTGCCATCCGAAAGGCTGATCCGTCACGCCTCATTCACTGGGAGCGTTGCAATGCCGTGGCCGACGTCGACTCGACCATGTACCCGACGGTCGAATGGCTTGAACAGCGCGGTCGGCTTGGTGCGGCGGCTTCAGGTTCGATGCAGTCAGCCGCCGACGGCGACGGCTATGCGATGTCGGGCCACAGCGCCGGCAAGAGCGCGTTCGTATGTGAATACGCCCACGCGATGGGCAATGCACTCGGGAACTACCGGGAGTATTGGGACGTCTTCTACCGCTACGACACGCTGTGCGGTGGCTGCGTCTGGGACTGGGTCGACCAGGCCGTCTGGAAATATACCGACCGGCTAGATCCGCAGACAGACGGGCGCGAACGCTATCTCGCCTACGGCGGCGACTGGGACGAGTTCCCGAACGACGGACCGTTTTGCTGCAATGGCATCATCGATCCTCTCCGCCGTGTGTCCGCGAAGCTCGTTGAGGTCGCGCATGTCCATCGCAATTTGGTGGTTGAACGGGGAACGGAGAACGGGGAATTTGTATTGTGGAACCGCTTCTGCTTCACGCGCGCGGACGAATTACTCTGCCGGTGGCAGCTGCGCGAGAACGGCGTTGCGACGCGAAGCGGCGTTTTCGGGCCGCCGGCGATTGGGCCGCTTTCGCGCGGCCGCTTCACCGTGCCGGGACTTGCCGAGGCCGTTGCCGCCGCCCAGATGGACGCGGAACTTTTCGTGGACTTTTCGTTCGAGACGAAGCGCGACGAAGTCTGGGCGAAAAGGGGATGGACGGTCGCCCGCGACCAGATCGCGCTTGGCAAGGTCTGGGATTTTTCCATGAAACACGCTCGTCCGGCCCAGACTGTCGTGACTGGGGATGACAAGACGCTGACAGTTGTAGCGGGCGGAACCAAGGCGGTCTTCTGCAGTGCGTCCGGTACGCTCTGCGAGCTGGTGATGAACGGCAAGACAATCCTTAAGGACGCTGCTCCAGGCATTGTCTCGGGGCCGCAGTTCTCCTGCCGCCGCGCGTTTGTCGACAACGACCGCTGGGTCGTTTCCGGAGGCGCGGGACGCGCGAGCCGCAAGGACGGAAGTTTCGAATCCCTTGGCCTGACGCAATTGACGCCGCATGCGCACCCGCTGGCTGTCGATGGCGCGTCCGTCCGCGCGACGGTCGACTGGTTCGGGCGCAAGTCGGGCGGTTTCCGGCACGTCGCCGTCTATTCGTTCGGCGAGGACGGCTCCTGCACGATCGCCAACGAAGTCGTGCCGTTCGGGACGCTGCCGAAGGTTCTTCCGCGCCTTGGCCTGTCGTGGAAACTCGACGCCTCGCTCGAGAACATGGCGTACTATGGCCGCGGACCGCATGAAAACTACGTCGACCGCCTGTCGGGGTCGTTCCTGGGGCTCTGGCGGACGACGGTCACGGATCAGTATGAACCGTACGTGCGGCCGCAGGACAACGGCTACAAGTGCGATGTCCGTCATGTCGCGTTTACCGACAGCGACGGGCGCGGCGTCCAGTTCTCGGCTTCGGAGCCGCTGTTTGTGCAGGCGCTTCACTACGGCGTCGAGGATCTGGACTTCGCGCGCCATGGTCGTTGCGAAAAGCGATGCTACAATCCTCCGCGCCGCCGTCCCGAAGTCTGCCTGAACCTGGACGTCCGCCAGCTCGGGCTCGGCGGCGCGTCCTGCGGCCCCCAGCCGATGGCGAAATACATATTCCCGGTCGAAACGACGAAATGGACGCTGAAGATAAGTCCGGTTGGAGCGCCTTATGTATCGAAACAGGTGTACTAAAAGTATTTAATCGAATGGGATGTCCGCTCTGTGGTATGATATAATTGTCCTCAAAATGGATTGCCGATTTATAGTTCTGTTAACCCTTGCCGTGGTGATGCGCGGAGTCTCCGGTTTTGCGTCCGGCGGCGCCGAATACGATGCGTCGGTGGCCGATTTCCCGCGCCTTGCGGGCGAGACGGACGACGGCGCTCGCATCCAGCGGGCCGTCGACGCGACGGGGCCCGGGAGCGTTCTTTATTTTCCGAAGGGACTCTACGAGACGTCCCGCACGATCCAGGCGACGAACGGCGCGTCGCTTCTCCTGCACAAGAGCGCGACAATCCGTGCGGTGGCGAAGATGGAGAACCTACTCGTCGTCGCGAAGACCGCCCGTTCGGCCTACAACAGGCCGGGCGTCACGTTCGACCAGGGCCTGTTCCTGCGCGGCGGACATCTCGATGGCAATGGACTCGCGACGGGGCTGTATCTGAACGGGTTCTTCCACCTGACGGTGCGCGACGTCGTCTTCGTAAACTGCGCGCCCTACGGCTGCCATGTCGGGCGTCTCGGTTGCGAACTCGTGGCCGACAACCTCTATTTCCGCACGTTCAAAAGCGGGCTTGCGGGCAACGTCGGACTGTTCACCGAGGGTTGTGACGGCTATTATTCGCGGATCATCGTCGTCGACCACACGGTCGGCATCCGCACGACCGGGCAGTCGAACGCCTTCCACCAGTGCCATGTCTGGGGCGGCCTCGTCCCGCCGGTCTCCCAGGGGCGGCTCCCGGAAATGCTGGAGAATTCGATCTGCTTCGATCTCGGCGGCATGATGAACCTCTTGCGCGACTGCTATGCCGATACGGGCGCGACGGGTTTTAGGGTCGATGGAAATTTTCAGCAGATCGTCGGGTGCTGGTTCCTGAACAATACAAAATTCGGACTCAAGGACATCACGGTCGTCCGCCAGACGCCGTCCAGCACGGGACTGCTCGTCGCGGACTGCTGTTTCCGGGCTGGCGGCCGTCAGACGAAGCTCTACGAGGGGCCCGGAACCGTCAAGTGGCGCGATATGTCCTACAGCGGTTTCAATGAACATGAGCCGCAGCCGGCCGCCATCAAGACGTTCGCGACATGCGACTGTGCGTCGCCGGACGACTGGGAGTTCGTCTCCGGCGGCATTGCGCGCTTTGAAAGCCGCGCCGGGGAGTTCAAGGCCAAGGGATCCAACCCCGGTCGCTCGCTGGAATTGCCGGTCAAGGGCGAGGCCGTCGTCCGGAAGTTCCCGAATGTCGGCCCCGGCAAGGAACTGGTCATTCGCATCCGTGCGACGGATGCATACACGAAAGAGGTCGAGCTGTCCGTCAGCGAAAAAGGCGGGCGCGTCTGGGGCGAGCGGCTGGCGATCGGTCCCGAATGGCGCACCATCCGCCTGCCGATCGAGAAGCTCCGCTATTTCTCCCATTGGGGGCTGCCGCCGATTCCGAAGGGCGAACGCCTCGATACGCGCAAGATCACGTCGCTGCGCTTCATGTACGGTCAGTTTCTGGCTGGCGACACGATTGACAAGGCGCACGGTTTTGAAGTGTCCTCCGTACGTGTGACGGGGTGGTGATTTATGAACTCAAAGAAAGGAAAAATCCATGAACAAGCTAACAGTCCTCATGTCCGCTGCGTTGGTCGCAGGGGGAGCCTTCGCCGCAACCTACACGTATACAGGCGGTGATCCAAATACAGCCGGATATGATAACGACTGGAATGCCGCTAATATGTGGCAGAGCGGTGCTGTGCCGACAGCTGGAAACGATTACGTTATCGACAAAACTTACAGTTGGGTTTACTTCGATATTCACAACGGCTCTGATGAGTTTAAGGGGGGATCCCTGTCGATTACATGTCCGTCCGTAGAGCTTAATGCGGAGGGTCGTTTTATCCGGCTGACGGTTAAAAATCTCACGCTGGGGAGTGGTTCGACGCTTGCCACGAAAACGACAGCCTCTTATAGCAGCTACCCGCATGGACTTTGGCTTACGGGAACGCCGCTAATTGATGGAACGCTTCGCGTCAACCATGAGGTAAAATCTGCAAACAAATATTTTGGCGGATATCTTTCGGGCAATCTGTCTGGCCTAGGGCGTGTCGAACTGCGTGGTGATACAATATCATCCACGAAGATAGCGGGTCCCAATTGGCGGATTGATGGTGACAACAGTGCTTTCAAGGGCAAGTTCGTCTTTCTGATCACGGAGGCGATGAGCGGCGGAGAATCGTTTGCGACCGGCGTTGAAATCAAGAATGCTAATGCGCTGGGTGGCGCGAGGGATTCGTTTACGCCCGATGCCGTTGAGATCAAGAGCTGGAACGGCCTGGTGACTGTTGACAACGACATTACACTCAACGCGGCGAACAGCGGCATCCTGATGCAGACGAATTCCTTTTTTGAGGTGCCGGCCAATCGGATTCTTACTGTTGCCGAGCCGATTCGACTGACGGGCGGATTCTTCAAGAAGGGCGCGGGTACGCTTGCGCTGACTGGCGGTTTCTCCTTTGGGGCTGACGGCAATGCAGTGGCGGATGGCGACAACAGCGCGCTGGCGGTCAAGGAGGGTGTTCTGCGCGTGACCTCGGCGAGCGACCTTGCAGATCTAGACGTCTATATGGCCGCTGGCACGATGCTTGAACTTGTCGGCACGACGACGGCCACCTTCCGCTCGCTTCGTGCGGCGGGTGTGCTGACAATAGAAGTTGACTGCACAGGGCTTGCCGCTGGCTCGACACAGACAATCACCCTGAACATGCCAAGGTCGGACGCCGAAGCGCTCGTCGGGAAGGTCGATGTGATGGCCAAGGGCGTGTATGCGTCAATCGGAAGCGACTTGAACTTGACGGAGACCGGCGCGACCATCACGTTGAAAGTGCCGCCAGAGATGGACTGGCACACTTACATCGGAACCTGGGACACTGATATATATTATTGGAATGACGAAAAGGATCGCAGTGCTTCCCCCAAGTACTTGTGGGATACTAATTCAGCGGCTGTCATGACGGACGGATATATTGTCAACTCCGCTGCGCATTTTAACAGTGATACCACCAAGTTCAATGGCGGCGCTCTTCGCGTGAGATCGAATACACTTACGGTCGTGCCCAATCTTGGCAGTGTCGCCGTTACCAACCTGACCGTTGACGCAGGGGCGACGTTCAGGGTTCAATCTGCGTGGGAGCACGAAGGTGGTCCGAGATTCGTGCATGGTGGTCTGTGGCGCATCGACGGCACATTAAGTGTTGCGCCTTTGGCTGAAAGCGGCAGTTTGTGCCTGGATGTGCCATTGATTGGCAGCGGCCTTGTGTCCTGGAGTGGCTGGAACAACGGCATGTCTTGGGACAAGTCGCGGAATCAGCGTCTGGAGTCGGACAACAGTCGTTTCCGCGGCAAGTTCAAGGTCAACTTGCACAGGACTTCCGAAGGCGCGGGCAAGGCCGCCGGAGTGAGGATCGTCGATGCCAGGGCCCTTGGCGGCGCGTTGAGTGTGATGACGCCCGACGCCCTGACGCTGAATGCCAACAACGGACTTATTGCCGGACAAACCCTTACGCTTGACGCGGAGAATCGCGGCATTTTGATGTACACGAACGCCTACTTCGAAGTGGAAAGCGGCAAGACGCTGACGCTCAAGGAGCCGATTCGCGTCGTCAACGGCATCATGAAGAAAGGCAATGGCACGCTGGCACTGGGCGGCGATGTCTCGGTTGGCTCGGACGGCACCACTTCGCCGAACGGCACGAACAACAAGTTGACGGTTCAGGCCGGCACGATAAAGGCGGCGTCCACGAACGGCATAGCCAAGTTGGCGTTTGATTTCGCGTCTGGCACGAAGCTGGAGCTGGACGCCTTCCCGTCCGACGACGGCGTGAGGGCTGGCGGTTTCTATTTCGCAGGCGATACGCCGTTCACGGCGGCCGACGCGAAGATTCAGCTGAACATTGCCTTTCCGGACGACTACAAGATTGAGGAGGATGTCAATGTCGTCCTTTGCACGGTCAAGTCGGCGAATGTCGAAACTGTCATGAACAGCCTTTCGGTGACGGCAACAGGGCTTGCTCGCAGAGGTATGCGGTCGTTCTGGACTGAGAATGCCGGGAACGGCTTGACTCGCATTGGGTACCAGTTCCAGAGAGGCGGATTTATCATCAGCTTCAAGTAACCGCAAGGAGGCAGTGGAGAGGATGAGATTCGTCAAAGTCGCCATACTGGCTGCCGTGTTTGCGGCGGCCATTCCAACTCCGGCACCAGCCGCCAACCTGTTCGAAGAGGAGGGCTTCTTCGTCGGCTGCAACTACTGGGCCTCGCACGCGGGCGTCTACATGTGGCGCGACTGGCGTCCGGAGCAGGTCGAGAAGGACTTGGACTGGATGGCGTCCTGCGGAATGACTGTCCTGCGCGTCTTTCCGCTGTGGCCGGACTTCCAGCCGCTGACGGCCGATTTCGGAGGGACGCAGGCGTTTCACGGCTATTCCCAGAACGGCAGGCCGCTCGCGAACGAGGCGGGCGTCGACGAAGAGATGATGCGCCGCTTCCGCTTTCTCTGCGATGCCGCTGGGAAGCGGAACATCCGGCTCGTTGTCGGGCTGATTACGGGGTGGATGTCGGGTCGCGCCTTCGTGCCGACGGCGCTTGAACGCAAGAAGGCTCTGTCCGATCCAGAATCGATCATGTGGCAGGTGCGTTTCGTGCGTCATTTCGTCCGCTCGATGAAGGACCACCCCGCCATTGCGGCCTGGGATCTTGGTAACGAGTGCAACTGTCTCGCGGGAGACGGCGAGGCTTCGCTCTGGACGTGGATGCACCAGATATCGAGCGAGATACGGGTCTCAGACCCGACGCGCCCAGTCGTTTCAGGCATGCACAGCTGCACGACAAAGGCGGGCGGGTTTACGAACCTGCGACATCAGGGCGAGCTGATGGATGCCCTGACGACGCATCCGTACCCGCTCTGGACCCCCTGCTGCAATGCAGAGCCGTTCGACACGATCCGCAACGGGACGCACGCCGTCTGCGAGACGACGCTTTATTCCGACCTTTCGGGACGGACAGCGTTTGCCGAGGAGGCGGGCTCGATGGGACCGCAAATCGTCTCTGAAGACCGCGCCGCAGGCACGATGCGGATGCATCTTTTCTCCTGCTGGGCGGCAGGGCATCCGGGCTATCTCTGGTGGTGCGGATTCGACCAGAACAAGCTCGATCTCGCACCTTACACATGGACGGCAATCGAGCGCGAGCTTGGTCTTTTCAAGACTGACGGCTCGCCGAAGCCGACGGCTCTCGCGATGCGCAATTTCGCCTCATTTCTGAAGACGCTCCCCGTGAAGCGGCTTCCGCCGCGCCGCGTCGATGCTGTTGTCGTGGCGAGCGAGACGACGGGATGCTGGAAGCAGATGCAGGGAGCCTGGCTGCTCTCGCGCAAGGCAGGCTTCGACATCCGCTACGCCTGGGCGGAAAGTCCGCTCCCCGAGGCGGGTTTCTATATTCTGCCGTCTACTTCCGACAAGTACAACGCATATTCGCGCGGCGCCTTCTGGCGCGCACTGGAGAAGGCGAGGAACGGCGCGACTGTGCTCCTGACCCTTGGCAACGGATCGATCCTCTCCGATCTCGAGGAGGTCGCGGGCATCAGGACGGAGACGCATTTCCAGAAGAGCGTCGTCCGGCAGGTTAAGACGGCAAAGGGCGATTTTTCGATTGCCGACACCTACGAGCGCGACTTCAAGACGGTTGGATGCAAGGTGCTTGCGCAGGACGAAAGCGGCAGGCCTGTCATGACATCGCATTCATACGGAAAGGGCAAGGTGCTCTTCTTCAACGGCGCGCTTGAGACTGATGCGCAGCTGACCGGCTTCCCCGCATACGCGCTCGCGGCGGACGAAGCGGGTATTGTGCGTCGTGTGACATGTCCTGTTCCGACCGTCGGCCTGACGGAGCATCCTGGCGAAGACGGAACCATGTGGGTCGTTGCAATCAACTACGGCAATACGCCGGTTGAAAGCCCGATTTCCTTCGCCGGTGAACTTGTCCGGATTTACGGCAGGGCGAAAATCGAAAACGGCGTATTGAATCTCGGTGCAAACGACGGTTGCGTTCTCCGAATTAAATAACAGCGGGAGGATTGTGCTATGGCCTTATGCAAAGTCGGAGTGCTGTCACTGTTGGTTTTGCTCTTCGGAATCGCCTTTGCTGGCGAAGCCGAGCGGTTTGATGGTGTGTCGATTGAGGAAACCTATCGTGCGTTTGAACCGTCCAACGGCTGGACGCGTATTGACTATGTGCTTCGTCCGACAACGGGGTCGTTTATTCGCTGTCGTCTGATTCTCCCGCCGGAAGAGCGGTGGACGGGCCGCTTCTGGGGGCTGGGGAACGGCTCAGAAGGAGGAAACGTCTGGCACGAGCCCTCGTTTGCCCGTAGAGGAGATGCGTCTGTCCATTGCGATCTTGGCACGAGCGAACGCCGCCTTTACCGGTATCCCGAGACCTTTGACGATTTTGGTTGGCGGGCGACCCACCTCATGACGGTGACGGGAAAGGCTCTGACGGAGCTGTTCTACGGGCGCAAGATCAAGTATGCGTATTTCCGAGGAGGCTCGACCGGCGGCAATCAGGGTATGCGCGAAGCGATGGACTTCCCTGACGACTACGACGGCATCGCCGTCGACGTGCCGGCGCAGGCACGTGTTTCCATGTGTGCGCTTTACTGGTGGATCGGACGGGCGATCCGCGACGAGGCGGGGAACGTCGTCGTGTCGACAAACCAGTGCGCGGCGATGGCCCGCGCTGCGGTCGACTGGTTCTCGAACAAGGACGAGCCCTATGCCCGCGGCAGGTTCCTGACTGATCCACGATATTCTCCGGAAGCGGAAGAAGGCATCTACACGCTGGCCTCGAAGTCCTGCGCAGAACTGACGCGGCCCGGCATGCGCGAGCGGTGGCACCGTATCTTCACGGGTCCGGTCGTCAACGGACGTCGCGCCCACGCGGGGTTTCCGTTTGGAGCCGATCTCAGCGGCCTGACGAGACGCTTCAACTACAATCTCGCGTGGCTGGTCGGACGCGACTGCGACCAGCGGACTGTCGGCCCCGAGACAATCGAGGCCTACGCCCGCCGGTTCGCACCGCAGATTGCTGCCGAGAAAGAGGATTTATCGGCCTTTGCCACACGCGGCGGCAAGCTCCTGGTCATGCCGGGCCTGGAGGACGAATACGTGCCGTACACGTCCGCGCTCGACTGGTACGAGCGGACGGCCGAACGCATGGGCGGACTCGACCGCTTGCGGGAGTTTTGCCGTCTCTTTCTGCTGCCCGGACGTGCACATGGTCAAGGCCGAGGCATGGGACAGCCGCACAATGTCGAGGACGTTCTTATTGATTGGGTGGAGAAGGGCGTCGTACCCGAACGTCTTCAGGCGGATGACTATCCCATTGCCGCCTATCCCGGCAAAATCGGCGGCGACGCCGTTTCGGGATGGTGCGTCAAGCCGTTCGGCAGATTGGGAATCGCCCGCACGGATCCTCTCTATACGCATGGCCGCGAGGCGGCGACCGCCGGTTCCGCGCCGGGGCGGAAGCAGCGCCGCTACGACGACATGACGTGGTGGGATCCGTATGTGGAGAATATCACAGACTCGGACACCTACCTGCGGCGCAAGTTCCGCCAGGACGTGACGGACAAGGCGACCGGCTTGAGCCAGCAGGAACTTTTGGGGCGTCTGGAGAAGATCGCAGCGGATGGCAAGGCGTCGGGCGAATCGTGGTGCATCACGAAGGCAAAACTGTTCGCCGAACAGGTCGAGCGGGAGGCGATCGACGTCTCTCCGCTTGACTGGTTTCCGGCGATTGCCGTTTGGGACCGGCTGTCGCTTCCGATCTGGAAAGTCACCAAGACGGATCGCGCCAAGGAAGTGAATGCCCAGATGCTGCCGAAGTGGGTGACTAAGGCGTGGTACGCCGGCAACGCGGCGGGCGACTGGAACGTGTGGCAGGACTTCGACCATTCCGTTCCCGACTGGCGCGTAATCATGAAACTTGGATTCCCGGGAATGAAGGCGCGGCTTGAAAAGTATGCAGTAAAGGGCAATCCATTCTACGAGGGACTTCAAATCGCGATGGATGCGATGCTCGTCGGAATCGACCGCTTCATCGAACAGGGCAAGAAGAGGGAACTGGGAACTGGTAACGGGGAACGGCTAAAAAAGGAAATATCTTGCCTCGAGCGATTGCGCAATGGGCCTCCGCAGACGGCTTATGATGCGATGATGTTCATCTGGCTCTACTTCTTCTGGTCGGAGCACCTCGACGGCATTCAGTGCCGTTCGCTGACCGAGCTCGACGTGTTCCTGACGCCCTACTACGAGGCCGACCTCGTGGCGGGACGGACTACCGAGTCGGAGTTCCGCGAACAGCTCAAGCATTTCCTTTGGCAGTGGGGTTCTGTCGCAAACTACTGGAACCAGCCCGTAGGACTTGGTGGAACGCGCAAGGACGGCACGACAGAGTTCAACCACGTGTCAAAGATTATCCTCGATATAATGGATGAATGTGCGCTCACGACACCCAAGTTTCTCGTCAAGGTTGCGTCGAACACGCCCGACTGGGCGTTTGACAAAATGCTCGACATGGCGCGGCGGCATCGTTCCATTTCATTCATCGGCGAGGAGCCGGCGGCACGGGCGATGAAAATGTGGATGGACGCGAGCGACGACGATTGCCGCACGATGGTTGTGCGCGGATGCTACGAGTTCGACCTTGCCGACGGCTGCAACCGCACGGGCCTCGGACACATCAACTTCGTAAAGCCGCTGGAGAAAATGCTTGAAGAGTGTAAAGTTGAAAGTGAAAAGTGTAAAGTTGGATGCGAAACTCTCAACTCTCAACTTTCAACTTTCAACTCTTTCAAGGCCGAATACCTGCGGCGGTTGGCCGCAACGACTACGCGCTGCCGCGAAATCGCGGTCGAGCTCGAGAAAGTGCTCGCCGACGTCAATCCGGCGAACCTAATGACGCTTTCGACAGAATATGCGCTCAAGACACGCCGGGACGGGTTTGCGAACGGCTGCCCGCGCGGCAACAACACGGCAGTCCTGTCGGTCGGTCTTGGCACCGCCGTAGACGCGCTTCTCGCCGTGGAGGAGATCGTGTACGAAAAGGAGGAACTGTCGCTCGCGGAACTTGGGAAGGTCATGGCGGCGAACTGGGAAGGGCACGAGCCGTTGCGCCTGAGGATGCTCCGCTCGAAGCGCAAATGGGGCAACAACGACGCCGAGGCGAATGCGCTCGGCGCGGAGGCGATACGGGTCTTCGCGGACTGCATCAACGGAAAGCCAAACTCAAGGGGCGGGATCTTCCTTGCGTCCGGCCACTGCGCACGGCAGTACATTGTGCTGGGCGCGAAGACGGGTGCGACGCCTGACGGACGCAAGGCGGGCGACGAGATATCCAAGAACATGTCGCCTACGATGGGCGTTGACACCGAGGGCGCGACAGCCCTTGTCAACACGCTTGCAGCGTCCGACGTGACTAAGCTTCCTGCGGACTACCCGCTCGACATGATGCTTCATCCTTCGGTCTGCTCCGGCGAGAAAGGGCTCCAGGTGATGAAGGCGCTCGTTCGGCAGTTCCACAGGAACGGCGGGAGCGTCATCCAGTTCACCGTCTTCTGCGCGGAGGAGCTTCGCGACGCGCAGGCTCATCCAGAAAAGTACGAAAATCTTCAGGTGCGTGTCTGCGGATGGAACGTCCGTTGGAACGATCTCAGCAAGTCCGAGCAGGACGCCTACATCCGAAGAGCGGAGAATGTAATGAAAGGATGGTGAGCCGAATGAATGTTCACAAATCGAAACTTACGCAATTGTTCACAAATCTGAAATGCCAGCTTTTAGTGTTTGCGACAATCCTTTGTTCTGCAGTTTTGGCTGAGGCGCGACAATCTGTCTGCCAGATCGAAAACGAAGACAAGGCGTACGGGGATCTTTATGGTCGCATCGTTGAGCGAATCCGCCTATGGCCAGGACTTGCTCCGCACGAAGCCATGTCGAATCCCGGTCGCTACGTATATGACGATGGGGCCAATGGATGGCGCCGACGCGATGTATCTCAGCCGGAAGTCTTGATTCTTCGGCCGGACAAGCCGGTGCGCGATACACTGGTTATAGTGATGCCGGGTGGCGGATACAACTCGCAATACATGAAGCATGTCACGCAGGAGAGTCTGCCGATTCTCAAGTCTGGGCGCTGGGTGGCCGTATTGCACTATCGCACCCCACGTAGGGAAGGACGTAAGATTTATGACGCACCTCGCGAGGATGCGGCGCGGGCGATACGTATTCTGAGGGCAAACGCCGCGAAGTTCGGCTGGTCGTCGGATAAGATCGGCGCGGTCGGTTTCTCCGCCGGTGCGCATCTTGCCGCAATTTCTGCCGTGTCGTCACAGGATACGCTATACGACCATATCGACAAGTTGGATGACATATTGCCATGCCTAAACTTTTCTGTTCCCGTGTATCCAGCGTATGTCGTTGAGGACGGTGCGACAGGACCCAATGCGCATGGCGGGGACAACGCGGCGATTCTGGCGGAGTTCAAGTTCGACAAAAAGACGCCACCGATGTTCCTTGTACATGGTGACAAGGATCACTATTCGCCAATGGGTTCCATACGTATCTATGAAGAGCTTCACAAACGCAAAATCCCGGCGCAGTTGTTTGTTTACGCGAACGCGAGCCATGGTCTTGGCGACGCCTCAAATGTTAAGGGCTGGCAGAATCGCATTGTCGACTGGATGGAAAGCATAGGGTTCTAAGGTGACGTCAATGAAAATCACGCGAAAGGAATTTGTGGTTTCGGCGGCGGCGTTTGCCGTAAGCCCTATGCTGGCCGCAGGCGGCAGGAAAATGAGGACGCCGCTGATGCTCGACACAAAGCGGATGGCGATCTGGGACGGGCCCGGAATCCGCACGACTTTCTTCGTGAAGGGGTGTCCGCTGAAGTGCATCTGGTGCCACAATCCCGAGTCGATAAAGCCAGAGGCGCAGTGGGCGCGGTTCCAGCATTTGTGCAAGCATCACGAGCATTGCACGATGGACGAGGCGACGTGTCCGACGCGGGCGCTCAAGCTCTACGGCAAGCCGATGACGATAGGCGAGATCGTCGCAAAGGCGCTTGAGGACAAGGCGTTCTACGACCAGTCGGGCGGCGGCGTCACACTCTCCGGCGGCGAACCGCTCTTCTTCTGGGAATGGGCTGCGGAACTCTTCAAGGCGTTCAAGGCGGCGGGTCTCCACACGTGTCTCGACACGTCGCTCTATGCGCCTTCCGCTGCGATAGACGCGCTGCTGCCTGTAACGGACATGTGGCTTCCCGACTACAAGGCGGACGACGATGCGCTGCACGTGAAGTTCACCGGCGTCTCGAACAAGGTGATCCGCGAGAACCTGAAACGACTTGTCGCGGCAAAAGCCAAGATGGAAGTGCGCTGCCTTGTCGTGCCAAACTGCACGGACGGCGCAGATCTCGCTGCGCGTCATGCGTACCTGAACTCAATCGGCGTCCCCGAGTCGTCCATCGTAAATCTCGAATACTTCGACTACGCCCGATCGAAGTACCTCGCGCTTGGGCTCCCTGACACCATGCCGCCGAAGGAAAAGAGCGTGCGGCGATGGACGGTAGGAACGCCATGAAGCAGACTTCGCAGAGGTCGCTGCTGTTTAGGCAGAACGTGAACCGAACGGAGGCGGAGTGGGTTCATTTTCTTGATGGCTACAGGAAAGCGCTTATCGAGTTCGACATGAAGAAGTTCGGCGA
>Ga0310786_10006339_pt1 | contig 15774 bp, 24 predicted proteins | sample AusTroGonzalo_MG_FD_203881 | JGI IMG/M metagenome (GOLD analysis project Ga0310786, IMG submission 203881) | Bovine rumen microbial communities from tropical cattle in Woodstock, Queensland, Australia - Gonzalo_03 (v2) (version 2) | ecosystem: Host-associated > Mammals > Digestive system >... | reverse complement strand
GAGGAGGGCGAGTGATGGAATGGGAAACCAACGCATTCAAAGTGTTGGACAACACACTCATAGTGTTGGACAACGCACTCAAAGTGTTGAAAGTATTGGAGGGGGGGAGAACGATGAGACTCATAGATGCGGAGAAACTGGAAATCCGTCTAGAGCAGGATCTGGAAGAGTACAGACGATGGATTCAGAAGCAGAAGCAGGATATCCAGAATGGAGCGGACAAGCCGCTGTTCCGTGCGTCCTATATCGTAGGCATGAAAAAGGCTCTGTGCTATCTGCGGAATGCGGAAACTGTGGCAGACTCTGTTGAGACTAACATCTTTGATGAAGAGGAGATCCATGAGAACTGCACAGTACAGATCCTCAAAAACTCCGTCACAGGAGAGTGTTCTGTAGGGTGGTGGGATAATGATGCCTGCGAGGAGGACTAAGATCTATCCTAACGCATGGGGTGAGTGGAAAGGCTGTCCAGAGACTTGTCCAGATGATTGTCCGTTTCCAGATTGCACTATGCCTCCGGAGTTGTGCGCTAGGATGCAGAAACCTATCTGTCATGGTTGGGTGATGACGGAGGAGGGAGTCACGGAGGAGATCGTGAGGCCAAAGAAATGCGTTTAGTGTGGGAACATAGGATGGATGTGGAGCGGAGCAAAGGATCTGAGCGGTTTGTGCAGGATTATATGCTCTCATGGATGCAACAGGGATATCAAATCACAAGGACAGATGATAAGGAATGGACTCACATCACGGCAAGGATAGAAACTAAGATTGGGGAGGATTGAATGAGTACATCTGTTCTGATTACTGTCATTATCTGTGCCACGCTCATCATATTGATGATCATTGGTAGGATCGGCAAGTAGATGGAGTGGGAGGAGTATGAGGCTTTGAAAAGACGCTATTCTGAGAGCCAGAAAGCGTATGACGAGATCCTGTCCCAGAAACTGGAGATCTTCCAGAGGACTCAACCAACTGCCGTCCAGTATGACAGGGATAAAATCATGGCAGGAGGCATGGAGAACGCTCTGGAGTCCTATGTGATCCAGATTGAGCGTATAGACGCTCGTCTGCGGATAGCGGATGAGATCATGCAGGCCTGCCAGAGCCGCTTGAGGCTCAAAGAGGAGGATCTGAGAGCATCCACGGAGTTATGGGACAAGATTTACAGAATGCGGTTTCTGGAGCGTCTGAGGGTGGTAAAGATAGCGGAGATCATCCACTATTCAGAGCCTACGATCTGGAGAATCCTGCGTAAAATTGAGCATACACGGAAGATTGATAGAAAATGATAGTTTTTCCGTGTTATCATCCCAGTGTGAAAGAGTAGCAAGGTTGATTTGAAGAATACACGGCAGGAGAGGTCATGTTGGTAGCATGGCCTCTCACTTTATTTGATTGGTAAACTTGCCTAAATTAGACAGCTCGTAATTTGTGCAATACGCTTAATGGAGGTACTGACAATGGATGTGCAGGAACTGATTGCCTATTTACTGTCTCCTGTGGCACAGATCGGACTCATCATTGGCCTTGCAGAGATCGTGAAGCAGTTTGTGGACAAAAAGTGGATTCCTATTTTTGATGTCCTTTGCGGAGTCCTGTCCGGAGTCCTCGTTTATGGTCTGGTCTTGGGTTATGGAATTGGGCAGAGTATCGTTCTGGGAATTGCAATGGGATTGAGTGCCTGCGGCCTGTTCAGCGGCATTAAGAATCTTACGGAGGGCATGAAAAATGCTAAAGGTGATTGAGGTTGCCTTGTCCTATGTGGGATACCATGAAAAGGCCTCCAATAAGGATCTGGACTCGTTCACAGGCAATTCCGGATCTGCGAACTATACCAAGTTTGCAAAGTATCTGGATTCTCTAGGAGATTTCTACAACACTCCCAAGAATGGCTATGAATGGTGCGAGGCATTCGTAGATTTCTGTTTCATAACGGCATATGGACGCAAGACAGGCCAGAAGATGATCTATCAACCGAACAAGAGTGCAGGAGCAGGATGCGTCCAGAGTTCTGGATACTATAAGGCCAATAAGGCCTTTGACAAGACTCCTCATGTGGGGGATCAGATCTACTTCACATATGGGTCTGGAGAGGCAGATCACACAGGACTCGTCTGGAAAGTGACGGACTCCTATGTTTACACAGTTGAGGGGAATGTCTCAAACGAGGTTCAGAAGAAGTCCTATCTGCGGACGAATAAGAACATCTATGGGTACGGACATCCGGATTATAGTCTGGTAAAAGAGAGTCCTGCTGAGGACGAGCCAAAGAAAGAGGGTTCTGTTGTTGTGAATCTGCCAGTATTGAGAGAGGGTTCAACCGGAGACGCTGTGAGATCCTTGCAGGCTCTGTTAATCCGCAAGTTTTCCATATCCTGCGGCATCTACGGAATGGACGGAGATTTTGGGCAGGCCACTAAAAAGGCCGTAACGGCATTCCAGAAGAAGAAAGGCCTAGAACAGGACGGAGTCTGCGGACAGAAAACTTGGGAGGCTCTTCTAAAGGGATGATCTGGAAGTCCTGTCCTAGGTGCGGCAAACTACATCCAAAAGGAACAGTTTGCAGAGTGGGGCAGAGATATGGTGATGGACAGGAGCGGCAAATCAGACGGAGCAACAGATGGACAGAGAAGAGCAGAGAAATCAGAGAGAGATCCAACTGGATATGTGAAGTCTGTAAGCAGGAGAAAAGATACACCACGGAGGGTGTTCAAGTTCATCACATTGAGAGGATAAAAAATAACCCATCTCTGGCCTACGATGATTCCAATCTGATTGCGCTCTGTAAGAAACACCATGACATGGCAGAAAACGGAGAGATCTCTGCGGAATATCTGAGAGAACTGGTGCGACAGAGGGAGGGGCATTAAGATCCCCCCATGTTTTCTGGGGAAATCTTGCAGAATTGCACAAGACCAACCGCAAAGTCTTAAACAATAACAGTAAAAAACGCAACTTTTTTGAAAATATCGCAATTATTTATCATAAAACTGGCTTATTGTCTTTGATAACTGCGTAAAAACAGAACAATTTTTTTAAGGGGATTTAATTTGCCCATAATGAAATGAAATTTTGGAGGGGCAGACGCATGGAACGCACGGAATTTCCAGACAAGAGAGATCTGGCAGAGGCAGAGCGGAAAAGAAAGGCCGCTCAGATCCTAAGGCAGGCAAAAGAGGCAGGAGTGGACAGTAATGGCCTGTTCCAGACTACATTCCAGAGATACTGCGTCCAGTTAAAGACTCTGGACGAACTGGAGGAGGCCATGTCAAAGGACGGAGTCTTGGTTACCAAGGAATATGTGCGAGGCTCTGAGAATGTGTACATCCATCCTGCAATCCAACAGTATGACAGGACTACGGACTCTGCCAATAAGACAGCCAATACCATCATGAAGATCATCCGCACTTTTGGAGTGCAAAAGGAAGAGGCAGATCCGCTGATGGAGATGCTGACAGATGGAGACTAAGGCCTACGCATACTGTGCAAGGAACATCCGTCTGAAAACCACTCCCAAGTATGTCAAAAAGCAGATGCGAGAGTTCATGGATGTCTGCGAGGGAAAGAATCCACGCTTTGAACTGTCTGAAAAGCGTCTCCGTAAAATAGAGGGGATTCTGCGGCTCTTGAATATGCCAAAAGGCCTCAAAGCAGGAGAGAGCCTCTACGATTGCTCCACAGGCTATCAATGGTTGCTATATACTGCGGTTCTCTGTGAGGTTTACAGAGAGGACAGCAAGCGTAGACGCTATGAGACAGGCATTCTGGAGATCTGCCGTAAGAACTTCAAGACTTACACAGTAGCAACTGTGTTCCTCCTGCTGTTTCTGACAGAGCCTAAGTTTTCCAAGTTCTATTCTGTTGCTCCGGACGGAGCGTTGAGCAAAGAGATCAAGAATGCTATTTCTGAGACGATCCGCTCAAGTCCTGCCGTGTATGAGTGCGGCGAGAGAAAGCGGTTCAAACTCCTCAGAGACTACATTGAGTTTCTTCCTACTTCAACACGCTATGAGCCTCTGGCCTTTTCCACTAGCCGCATGGACGGACGCTTGCCTAATGTGTTCTGCGCTGACGAGGTTGGGGCATTGCCTACACCATATCCCATTGAGGCCATGCGCTCTGGACAGTTGAACATTCTCAACAAGTTGGGGTTCATCATCTCCACAAAGTATCCAACGATATCCAATCCGTTTGAGGATGAGGTGGCCTACGCTAAAAAGGTTCTGGACAGGACAGTTAAGGACGATTCTGTTTTTGCTCTGCTCTATGAGCCAGACTCTACAGATTGGGAGACAAACGATCTTGTCCTAAAGCAGGCAAATCCTGCGGCCTTGGAGATCCCAGACATCTGGGAGGATCTGAAGAAGAAGAGAGCCAAAGCGGTTGCGATGGAGTCTGCCAGAGAGAACTTTGTGACTAAGCATTGCAACATCATCTACCAAGGATCTGGTACAGAGACTTTTGTGGACACAAAGGCCGTGCAGGCCTGCCGTGTTGCCACTCTGGATTGGACAGGCCGTGTGATCTATGTAGGACTTGACTTGTCTGAGACGAGTGACAACACTTCCGTATCAATCTGCTCCATTGGAGAGAATAATGAAATCCTAGCGGATTCATGGGCATTTATCCCAGAGGGCAGGATTGAGGAAAAGAGCCAGTTTGAGCGTATCCAGTACAGAGAACTTATCAAAACAGGAAAAGTCATTCCGTGCGGAGATAAGGTTGTGGACTATGGTGTTGTGGAGGATTTCATCTTAGGTCTGGAGGATCGTCTGGGAGTCCAGATCCAAGCCATTGGCTATGACAGATGGAACGCACTCAGCACGGCACAGAAACTGGAGAAAGCAGGCTTTAACATGGTGGAGGTGCGTCAGCATTCCTCCGTCCTGCATCCTCCTACCAAACTGCTCAAAGAGAAAATCCTGTCCGGAGAGTTCCAGTACAAGCGTAATGCTCTTCTGGAGATCAATTTCGGTAACGCTCGGTGTGCCTACGATACCAACAAGAATCTCTATGTTACCAAGAAGAAGTCCAACGGCAAAGTGGACATGGTTGTGAGTCTTATCAATGCTGTGTATTTGGCACAGCAGGACGCTTTTCTTAACCAGATGGATTTTACCATCCAAGTTTTGTGAGGTGCGGAATGCTAGTATCTGTTGTGGTTTGTGTTTGGAATCAAGAGGAACTGGTTCTCCGTGCGCTAGAGTCTGTGCCTGCTAGGAATGATGTGGAAATCATTGTGGTTGATGACGGATCTACAGACAACACTCTGTCAAATGTGGTGGATTACATCAACCATCATCCGCTAAAGAAAATTGTGCTGATTCCATTGGATGAAAATCACGGACTAGGATATGCTAAAAATATGGCCTATGATGCCGCCACAGGGGATTATGTCACGCAACTAGATAGTGACGATTATCTGTATACGGATGTCTGGGAACGCATTCTGGAGCGTCTGGACGGCACGGACATTGTTTTCCAGAATCTTGCTACCAATACTGATTGGAAAGTCATTCTGCGTCCAGAGACAAAGATAGGCTATCCCTCTGGCTGTGCAAGATTTATCCGCAGAGAGTTTCTGGGGAATCATAGATGCCCAGAGGTTAGGGCAAAAGAGGATCTCTATCTAGCTTGTGAACTGGACAAGATTCCGCATACAGAGAAATATACGGATATGTGCGGATATCACTACAACTGGCCTAGGAGAGGTTCTCTTGTGTGGTTAGATAGTAGGGGATTGTTATGATTACAAATCTGTTCTGGTTCAAGGAGATAAACCGGATCGGTGGGGTTGAGACTTTTTATTGGAACTTGGTTCAGAAGTATGCTGACAGGGATATCGTCATTTACTATGAAAAGGCAGATCCGGATCAATTGGTAAGGCTTTCCCATTATGTTCTCTGCCGCAAGTGGAGACAGGGTGAGCGCATTCGGTGTAAGAGAGCATTTCTAAATTATAACTGCGGTATTCTGGATTGGGTGGACGCTGACGAGTATTATCAAGTGATCCACGGAGATTATAAGGAACTGCGTATAAAGCCTTACACTCCGTCAAAGATTGACAAGGTTATTTGTGTTTCAGACAAGGCGGCAAAGTCCTATGAGGAACTGTTGGGAATAAAGTGTGAAGTATCATACAATCCCATTGTGCCTCCAGAGCCGCAAAAAGTCCTGCGGCTTGTGAGTGCCACTCGTCTTACTTGGGAAAAGGGACGAGACAGGATGATCACGCTTGTTAGAATGCTCCATGAGCGTGGTGTTGTCTTTGATTGGCAGATATTCACGGACTCCCAAGAGCCATTTGCAGATCCGTCTGTTGTTTTCCGCACTCCTGTTCTTAACATAGCGGATTATGTGAGCGGAGCGGATTATCTGGTGCAGTTATCTTCTAACGAGGGGTACTGTTATTCCGTGGTGGAGGCTCTGATGATGGGAGTGCCGTGTTTGCTCACTCCATGTCCTGTGTTTAAGGAACTTGGGATTGCTGATGGAGTGCATGGGTATTATCTTCCGTTTGATATGCGTGAGATCCCATTGCAGAAGATCTTAAATGGAGTTCCTAAATTCAAGTTCGTTCCTCCTGCTGACAAGTGGGGGGAATATCTTTTAAAGGGCAAGAGTGATTATAGGGAGCATCTGCATGACATGGTTGTATGTATTGCGGATACCAGATATCACGATTTAGTCCTAGGGAGATTGATTGAAAAGTATGAGAAATTTGAGACTACAAGGGAACGAGCGGAAAAACTGCGTGGTCTTGAGTTAGCACATGAGCTAGGAGGTGATTAAATGGGATTCTTTGATAACTTCCGCAAAAGAGAAACAACTGAGCCTGCTGTTTCTGAAGTCACAGACGCACTTCTGACGGCACTCATGCGGCAGGATGCAATTACAAGGGAAAAGGCCATGACGCTACCATGCGTGAGCGGAGCGGTTGACATGATCTCAAATGCTATTGCCGCCATGCCTGTGAAACTCTACAAATACAGAGACGGCAAAGTGGAGGAGCAGACTAGGGACGAGCGTGTGAAACTCCTCAACGGAGATACTGGGGATACACTAGATGCCTTTCAAATGAAAAAGGCAATGGTGGAGGATTATCTGCTCTGCAAGGGTGGTTACTGCTACATCGAGAGGAACAGGAATGATGTTACTGGCCTTTTTTATGTGCAGGACAGTTATGTCTCTGTCATGAAGAACTTTAAGCCTATCCACAAGTCCTTTACTGTCCTTGTTGAGGGGCAGGAGTACAAGCCTTGGGAGTTCATTAAACTCCTGCGGCATACGCAGGACGGAGCAACAGGGGTTGGACTTACAGTTGAGGTTGCAAAGGCTCTTGAGACGGCCTACGATACTCTGCTCTATCAGTTGTCTCTTGTGAAAAGCGGAGGGAACAAGAGAGGATTCCTAAAGGCTCAGAGGAAACTGGGGCAGGATGAGATCAATGTTCTGAAGAACGCATGGAGACGGATGTATGAGACAAACACGGAGAATGTGGTTGTCCTCAACAATGGTCTGGAGTTCCAAGAGGCCTCCAATTCTTCCGTGGAAATGCAGTTGGATCAGAACAAGAAGACTCTGGTGGATGAGATCAATGCCATTTTCCATATCTATCCCAATGACTTTGACAGGACTTTCAAAGAGGCCATTTATCCAATCGTCAAAGCGTTTGAGACGGCATTGAACAGGGATCTCCTGTTGGAGAAAGAAAAGAAAAACCATTTCTTTGAGTTTGATGTGAAAGAGATCATCCGTGCAAGCGTTAAGGAAAGATATGAGGCATACAAACTTGCAAAGGAAACCGGATTCATGACGCTTAACGAGATCCGCAGAGCGGAGAACATGGAGTACATTGAGGGTCTGGATGTTATCAATGTAGGTCTGGGTGCTGTTCTGTATGATACCAATACTCATACATACTACACTCCCAACACGGATACTGTTGGAGATCCTGCTGATGGAAGTTCAACGGCAACTGCGGAAGATGAGCAGATTGAGAAAGTTCTGGAGGACAAGGTTCTGGATACGGAGTTTGAGGAGTCTGGAAACTCCTCTGACGCATAGGAGGTGTGAGGCATGAGAAGAGGGTCTACACCAACTAACACTTTCTCCGTGAATGTGGATCTGCGTGACGCTACTGTGTTTGTCTCCTACTCGCAGGATGACAGAGTCATTGTAGAGAAAACCGGAAGTGATCTGACGATCACGGACAAAACTGTTGTCTGTGCATTGTCGCAGGAAGATACGCTGAAGTTCCATGACGGCAGAGTGGAGATCCAGATCCGGTTTGTGACTGCTCTTGGGGCGGCAGACGCATCCAACATCATTGCCACAACGGCAGAGAGGGTATTAAAGGACGGAGTGATTGAGTATGTTTAAGGCAACATTCTCCGCTCCAGAAACATTCTCAGCGCAGTTTGGTTCATCAGAGTCCGCACAGGCTCAGTTTGCGGAGGCCGTGGAAGTCCCTGTTGGCGAGTATTACATTGGGCAATATGAATTCACTCCCACGGATGAAGAGGAGACGATTCATGTGGAGGGACTTGTGGCAGTTCGTGACATCATCGTCCATGCCGTGCCTCATACTTATGGGCATATCTCATGGAATGGTGCGTATTTATCAGTATATTAAGGAGGTTTGAGATATGGCAACTATCACGATTAATGGGACAACTTATAACTCTGTGCCGTACATTCAAATTCCCAAACAGGGTGGCGGCAATGCTAGTTTCTACGATACGGAAGATGCTACTGCAACTTCCGCAGGCCATATCCTCAACGGATATACGGCCTATGGAGCGTCTGGAAAGATTGAGGGAAGTGCGACAATGCCCACAATTACGCAGGACGGAACTTCTCATGTCCTTACCATCTCCTAACGGAGGTGGTGCTTTGTGGCACAGGATATTCAAATTGCAGGAGCGCAGTATAGTTCAGTTCCGTCCATTCTGATTCCAAAGCAGACTAGCGGAAACGCAATCTATTGTGATCCGTCAATTACTACTGCGATTGCCTCAGATGTTGCCTCTGGAAAGCACTTTCTTTTAGCAGATGGAAGTGAGGGAGTTGGGACGGCATCTGGTGGTAGCAGTAAAAATGTCCAAGCTGTCCAAGGGACAACAAGAACTACATCTGCTACGCTTACAGCCATTGGGGCAGAGTTGACAGTTTCCAAGAGTGGAACTTATGACATCTACTGGTCTGCATTCCGCTCAAACACAGGATCAAATTATACTTACGGAACGCAATTATATGTTGATGGTTCTGCATATGGGTCAGAAAACACCACATGGTCAAATCATGTTCAAAACAATCACTTAACTAATGTTACGCTGACAGAAAATCAAAAGATAAGGGTGCGTGGGCGAGAATCAAGAGGATCTTCTTATTACATTTATGCTCCTACGCTCGTTATCGTGGAGAAGTAAAAGGAGGTGATTTGAATGCAGATTAGGATCAGCGGAGAAGATGTTACCATTGAGGGATATGTGAACGCTGTGGAGCGTAATTCAAAGCCGCTCTGGAGCAGGCTTGGAAGATTCATTGAGCGAGTCTGTGCAGGAGCGTTCAAAAAGTCTCTTGAGCGTAGAGCGGATGTTCATATTCTTTTGAATCACGATTCGGAGAGGGATCTGGGTTCTGTGGGACAGGGAAATCTGGAACTGGAAGAGGACGCTATTGGACTCCGTGCCAGAGCAATCATCCATGATGCGGAGATTGCTGAAAAGGGACGCAATGGAGATCTGGTTGGGTGGTCTTTTGGTTTCTATGATGTTGACGGAGGTGTTGAGGAGTCCAGAGACTCCCAGACTAGTCTGCCAGTTAGAATTCTGCATGATTTGGATCTGAGGGAGGTTTCCATTCTGGACAGGACAAAGACTCCTGCTTACAATGGGACGCTCATCATGGCAAGGTCTGACGAGGACTCCACATTCTACGGAGAGGCATTTCTGGAGGATGCGGAGATCTCTGAGGAAGTGCAGGAAAGGGCAGAGGAAGAGCCTAAACAGGAGGACGCTCCTGCGGCTATAGATTACTCAGAATATGAGAATATGATTAAGGAAATGAAAGGAGAGTAATGATGAGCAAGGCACTTGAAGAGAAGAAAAATGAACTTATCACTAGAGCGGAAGAGGTTCTGGGAGAGGCCAAAGCACAGGAGAGAGAACTGACTCCGGACGAGGCCGCAGAACTTGCTGAGATCCGTGATAATGTTCGCAAGATCGTTGAGACGCTTGGTCTGGAGGAAGACATTGAGCGTCTGACGCAGAAGAAGCAGGAAGAGCCTGCACAGGAAGAAATGCTTGAATCTAGTAAGGAGGAAAGATCAATGGAAGAAAAGGAAATTATGGAGTATCGTGCGTTTGACGCTTATATCCGTGGTACTGTGAATGAGCGTAGTGGGGAACTGACTCCCTCTAGCGGATCCGGACAGGCTATCATTCCGGAAACCATTGCACGGAAGATTGTTGCTAAGGTTTATGACATTGCTCCGGTTCTTCAGCGTTCCACTCGCTACAATGTGGGCGGCACTCTGGAGATCCCCCAGTATGGTGAGACTTCTGGACATGACAACATTACTGTGGCCTATGCCTCGGAGTTCTCCGGTCTGGACTCTCATTCTGGTGCGTTCACTACCATCTCTCTGGGTGGTTTTGTTGTTGGTGCGCTGACGAAGATTAGCCGCAAACTTATCAACAATGCCGCTTTTGATGTGGTGGGATTTGTTGTGGATCGTATGGCCTATGAGATTGCTCGGTTTATTGAGAAAGAGATCCTCAATAGGGGTGATAGTGATCATGTTGTCGGTTTGTCCTCTGTTACGCAGAGCGTTACTGCGGCCGCCGCTAATGCTATCACGCTGAATGAGATCATTGAACTGCATGACAAGGTTAAGGACGATTTTCAGCAGAATGCCATCTGGGTTATGAATCCTGCTACCAGAACTGCTCTGCGTGAACTGAAGTCCACTACTGGTTATCCGCTCCTCAATGATGACATCTCGTCTCCGTTTGGCACTACGCTCCTTGGCAAGCCTGTGTACTGCTCTGACAATATGCCTGTCATGAATTCTGGTGCTGTTACCATTTATTATGGTGACTTCAGCGGCCTTGCCACTAAGTTTGCGGAGGACATCAATATTGAGGTTCTGCGTGAGCGTTACGCTGATGAGCATGCTTATGGTGTGATCGGTTGGTTTGAGTTTGATACCAATGTTGAGAATCAGCAGAAGTTGGCAAAACTCGTTATGGGTACTACTTCCGTTGGTTGATGAGGGTTAAAGCGTTAGTCTCGTTCTGCGGTGTTGTTTCCATGCAGGAGGGAGAGGTTAGGGATATCTCTGATCCCTCCCTCTGTGCGGATCTGCTCCAAGCGCATTATATTAAGGCCGTAGAGCAGACTCAAAAGACGGAGCAGAGGACTACACGGAAAAAGAAAGGGTGATCTCCTGTGAACGCTATATCCAAAGTGAGTGAGATCACTATTGCGGATTGCGTGGAGTATCTTAGGATCCCAGAGACTACTGCGGCAGATTTGGCGGCAATAGGGAATTTTCTAGAGGCCTCCAAGGCCTATGTGATGCAGTTCTGTGGTCTGGATGAGGACGGCATGGACGCTTATGGAGATCTGGTTCCTGCCGTGTTTGTCCAAGTGCAGGACTTCTGGGACAATCGTAGCGCATATGCGGACGGAAAAGAGGCTAACAGAGCAGTACAGAGCATTCTGGGACTTCATCAGCGCAACTTACTGTGAGGTGATCTCCTATGATTAACGCAGGAAAGTACGCTCATAAGATCAACATCTACTCTGTTGTGTTTACGGCAGACGCAGAGGGGTTCCAGACGAGGACTAGAACACTTGTTTTGAGTCCATATGCGGAAGTCAAGACTACCAGAGGGATGACGATCATCCAGAATGATTCAGACTTTGAGAAAGCCTACACACGCTTTACGATCCGCAAGCCTGCCATAACCACTCTCAACAGAGATATGGAGATTGATTTTAAGGGAAAGACTTATACAATTGAGTATCTCGCTGATGTGGATGAGGCAGGAGTAGAGATTGAGATCCAAGCAAAGGAAGTGACGCACTAATGGCGGCATTCCAGAACTACTCTGGGGACGAGATCCTCAAGCAGATGGGGTATGTCAAACAGAGGTGCGGAGACATCTTCCTGTCTATGACAAAGGATGCGGCAGAGTATGTCGCAGGCCGTGTGCGTTCCTCCGTGCCAAGGTCTGACATGACTTCCCATGTGAAAGTCTCAAGATCCTACAAGACTCCATCTGACGGAGGTAACAACACAAAGGTCTATTTTTCCGGATATCTGCCATTCAGCGGAAAGCGTCTGACATTTACAAGACGAGGCAGAGCAGGAGGGAAGTTGTACGCTACGGAAAAGGGAATCCCTGTGGAGTTCCTTGCAATTCTTTATGAGTACGGCAGGAGTACAAGTCCATTTCCAAAGCGGCCTTTCTTTCGCAGATCGTTTGACGCAAAGGGAATTGATAAAGTCATGATGGAGACGCAGAAAAGAGAAAGCGGAGGTCTGTTGACGGATGAATGAAGAGATTGAGCGGATCTTCCAGAACTTTTCTGTGAATGGTGAGTCCGTGCCTGTGAAGTTCCTCCATTATGAGGGACATGGAGAGCCTTATGTGGTGTACATGGAGACAGAGGATAATGATTCTCTGACGGCAGATGACGATCTGCAAGCCTATGTCACTTACTATGACTTTGATGTCTACTCTAGGGGAAATTACACAGCGGTTATCAATGCCGTAAAGAGTGCGCTCATCAATCATGATTGGGTCTGGCAAGTATCCAGAACATCTGAGGATATGTTTGAAACGGATACAGGGTATTATCACAAGACTCTGTGTTTTGCAACTTTTAAGGAGGTTGAAGAAGAATGGCAAAAATCGGTCTGACTAGTTTCAGATACGGAATCCTTACGGAGGGTGCGGATGGCACTCCCTCCTATGGTGGTGCTAAGACTCCTGCTAAGGCCATCTCCTGCAATGTGAGCATTACTAATAATAGTGCTGTTCTGTATGCGGACGATGCCGTGTGCGAGAGTGATTACAGTTTCCAGAGCGGAACTGTTACGGCAGGCCTTGATCATGAGGATCAGACTACTATGGGTGATCTCCTTGGGCATACTGTTGCGGATGGAGTAATGACTCGTTCCGCAACTGATACTGCTCCTTATGTTGGGTTTGGCAGAGTGGTTACCAAGATGGTTGGAGGGAATTATAAGTATAAAGTAGAGTTTCTCTACAAGGTTAAATTCTCTGAGCCGTCACAGGAAAACCAGACTAAGGGAGAGTCCCTTGAGTTCTCCACTACGGAGATTGAGGGTGCTGTTATGGCTCTTGCCAATGGCAAGTGGTCTTGCACTAAGACATTTGATACCAAGGATGCGGCAGTTGCCTATCTTGAGGGTCTGCTTGCCGCTCCTAGCGCAGGCTAAGTTAAATTGCGGAGTGGGGAGGGGTATCCCTCCCCATTTTTGCATATTGCACAAAAAACGAGCTGTCCAAATTGGGCAAACTGAATAAACAAGGAGACAGAATTAAATGAAAGATTTGAATGGTAAGATCTCCTACAGAGGAAAGGAATATCGTCTGGTGTTCAATCTCAATGTGATGGAGCGCATCCAAGACGAGTACGGATCTATCAGCGCATGGGGAGAGAAAACAGAAAGCAAAAATGGAGAGCCTAACGCAAAGGCTGTTATTTTTGGGTTTACTGAGATGCTCAATGAGGGCATTGATATCTCCAATGAAGAGAATGGGACAAATGACGCTCCTCTGACTCTCCGTCAAGTAGGCCGCATGATCACAGAGGTGGGCATGGGGCAGGCCACGGATACACTCCAGAGGACAGTTATTGAGTCCACAAAGGTTGAATCAAAAAACGAGTGATCCATGAGGATGAAGATCCTGTCATAGACTTCTCATGGTTCTGGTTTATTGGCAAAGTAAAACTGGGTTTGTCCTTTAGGGAGACAGGGAGATTGACTCTGCGGATGTTCAATCTGCTCTACGGACATTACAAAAACGATTGGGATCTGGAAATGAAACTCCGTAACGCAAATATGACTTATGAGGAGGCTTTCCAGAAGTCCCAAGAGGCAGAAGAATGGTTCTAAGGGGTGATTGGTTTGCCTTTTGGTGGTGTTATCAAATTAACAGGCGAATCTGAATATAGACAGGCACTTGCTAACTGCACTAAAAGCCTGCGTGATATGTCCTCACAGTTGCAGGCAGAGGCAAGTGCGTTCCAAACTGCTGACAAAAGCCAGAAAGCGTCCACGGCAGAGGCACAGAAGTTCAATCAGACTTATGAGCAGACTTCAGATGCTGTGGACGATGCGAAAAACGCTCTATCCCAGTATCAAGTAGCACTTACGGCACAGCAGACAAAGCATCAAGCCTTAACAAAGGAGTATCGTGACGCAGTTAAGGAACTGGACAGGGTAAAAAAGGCCTCTGGAGAGACTTCTGACGAGTACAAACAGCAGGAGGCCAAAGTACAAGAGTTGGGAGAGGCTCTGGCAGACTCCAACAGAAGTATGGACGAGTCCAAGTCTGCCATGAACACTCTGAAAAAGGCCATCTCTGAGGCAGAGTCCACTATGGAGGACGCTATAAAGCCTGCTGACGATCTTGGGGATGAGGTTGAGGACTCCGGAAAGCAGGCAAAGAATGCGTCAGAGGGTGGATGGACAGTTTTTAAGGCAGTTCTAGCGGATCTGGCCTCTAATGTCATCCAAGCCGCATGGAGCGGCCTCCAGAGCCTTGGGAGAGCCTTGGTAGACATTGGTAAAAGTGCCATTGAGGGATATGCGGACTTTGAGCAGTTGTCCGGTGGTGTTGAGAAACTGTTTGGAGCGGATGTTGCTGATACTGTGCAGGCAAACGCACAGAGAGCCTTTGAGACGGCAGGAATGTCCGCTAACGAGTATCTGGAAACTGTCACAGGGTTTAGTGCGTCACTTATCAACGGACTTGAGGGTGATACTGCGGAGGCCGCAAGGCTTGCTGATATTGCCATCCGTGACATGAGTGACAATGCGAACACTTTCGGTACGGACATCTCTTCTTTGCAGAGTGCCTACGCAGGCTTTGCCAAAGGCACTTACACTATGTTAGACAATCTCAAGTTGGGATATGGCGGCACGGCAACAGAGATGGTGCGTCTCATTAATGATTCTGGGATACTGGAGGAGGAGATCACTTCACTTGATGGGATCACATTTGATCAGATGATTGCCGCTATACATGAAGTGCAGACGCAGTTGAACATTACTGGGACTACTGCGGCAGAGGCCTCTTCTACTATCCAAGGTTCAATTGGTGCTATGTCCTCTGCATGGCAGAATCTGCTAACAGGCATGGCAGACGAGGACGCAAACATTGAGGAACTGGTTTCCAACTTTGTAGATACTCTTGTGGGAGAGGACGGCACTTCCGGAGTCATTGGGAATCTTGCTCCTAGGATCGTTACTGTGATCTCTGGGATCTCCCAGACGCTTGTGACGCTGATTCCTACGATTATTGAGACTCTGATTCCCATCATTGCAAACGCTTTTCCTGCAATCGTAGAGGCTGTGGGGAATGGCATCTCAACTATTATTGCGCTCCTGCCAGATCTGATTCCTGTTGTGTTTAACACACTTATGGATTTGGTTGGTGAGATCCTCAACATGATGCCTCAACTGGTGGAGGCAGGCTGTCAGATCATTATCTCCCTTATCCAAGGAAT
>Ga0310786_10006333_pt1 | contig 15782 bp, 3 predicted proteins | sample AusTroGonzalo_MG_FD_203881 | JGI IMG/M metagenome (GOLD analysis project Ga0310786, IMG submission 203881) | Bovine rumen microbial communities from tropical cattle in Woodstock, Queensland, Australia - Gonzalo_03 (v2) (version 2) | ecosystem: Host-associated > Mammals > Digestive system >... | reverse complement strand
CTCAATATCAGTTACTTTTGAAGAAATATGATTTTTGAAATCAAATTCGGTTAATAGTGAACATCCATAGAAAGTATAATAGAAACTTGTTATATTTTTACCAAAATCATTTGGCAATGTTATATTTGTTAATTTTACATTCCTATAAAACATACTTGCCACAGATTTTAGATTTTCTGTATTAAAGTTCGTTAGGTCTATTGTTTCAAGAGATGAGCAATCACTAAACATTCCATACGCATCTGTTATATTTTTTCCAAAATCTTTCGGAAGAATAACATTTTCTAATTTACTGCAATATCCAAACATATATCTTGCCGTTGTAACATTTTCAGTATTTAGATTTTCAAGATTTATCTCTGAAAGATTTGTTTGGTTGTTACAGAAGTTTTTTAATGAAATTAAATTTCCATATCTTTCTGTATCATATAACAAACTGAAATTTCTTTCTGAATCGGATTGTGCATATAAATTATTTCCGTTAAAAATGAAATAGATATATTGATTTGGAGAATATGACTTTCCAGTAATTGTTGGAACAGCGTAACTCCACGCAACATTATTGAATGTTGAAACCAAATCATCATTCCAAATCTTTTGCTGTACTTTTACTGATATATTGTTTCTATTTGGAATAAAGTTGTTGTAATTTACAACATTTGTTGCATTACAGAAACTCATATCAACCTTGCGCAACGAATCGCAACCATCAAACATATACGAAACATTGTTTAGATTTCCGTAGCGTTGTTTGATTGTGTTTATCGACTTGCAATTTCTGTACATTTCAGAGAAATTGCTACCGTTTTCACCAAAGTTTGGAAGAACAACAATGCTTGTAAGCATATTGCAGTCCTTGAACATACTCGCATAGTTTTGAACGGAACTAAATGGAAGGTTTGTCAAATCAACGCTATCAATTTGTACGCCCTCGAACATAGAAGTAAAGTCCGTTGGTGTTTTATCCATTGGAAAATCGTAAACAAAACTTTGGTCGCTGTTAAGTTTTACGGTTGCGTATTCATTGTACGATTTATTGTAAATTTTTATTTCGGATAAGAATAAGTTTGCAACGTGACCCTTAATATCGTGTTGTATATTATTCCAATTAATAAAATCATACACGGTATCAAAACCCGTGAATTTTCTTCGTGCGTATGTTACCACACACCCGTCCTTAACACATCCATCTTTTACCTGCACCTCAACTTCTTCTTCTTCGTCAGTTTCTGGGTTATATTCGTATTCCCAATCCTCATAGTAAGTACCGAATGTATCTGGGTAATCCGAACAATAACCAGATATTCCGCCAATATTTATCTTTTCAAGATTTGTGCAACCCCAAAAAGAAGAAGACAAATCGCTTTCGCTACATTCAATACCACCCATATCAAAAAGTGTAAGTTCTTCTGATTCCAAACACATATTATACATATCAACATTCTTAAAAGAGCCTTTTCCTTTGAAAACAACACTTTCAAGATTATGGCATCTATAAAAAGCATTCCTCATATCAAGATTATTTTGACCAAAATTATCAAGATATTTCAGAAAACCTCCATTGAAAATTATGGTTTTGACTTTTTGGTTTCCTGCAAACAAGTTATACATATAATTCATATCGCAGTTGAAAATCACATTTTCAGCACCGCAACTGCTAAATGAAGCATAAAAAGAGTTGTTATTTACTAATTTCATAAAACCCTTTGGAATAACCAAAGTTTCTATGTCGCAATCCCTAAACATATCAGTAGGGCAATAAACACAATTACCGAAGAAGTTGTCTGGAAGATTAAGTTTTTTTAGGGAAGAACAACCTCTGAACATATATTGACCTCCCGTACCATTTTGTGCAAACCCTTTTGGAAGTGTTAATTCCACGATATTGCTCGCATAATATAAAAATGATGAAAATGCGGTTGCTTTTTGACCGAATCCTTCTGTAATATTTAGACTTGTTAAATTTTGACAATTATTGAAGAACGCTTCAAGATTTTCAGCATTAGGAGCAAAACATTCTGGAATATTAACTTTTTCAAGTGCATAGCAGTTATAAAAGAAAGATGTTAAATTAGTCGTGTTGGTGAATGAATTTTTACCTAAAACAACCTTTTTAAGATTAGTGCAATTACTCAAAAAAGAAGTTACGTTTGTCGCATTCTGTAAAAAATTATCTGGCAATGTTATCGACTGCAATAATGTTTGACTGGCAAATGCACCGCTTGTTAAGGTCACAACATTGGGAAATGTGCATTCAAACACCAAATTTCTTGCAGTTGTGTGTGAAAACGCATTTATATTTTTGAACTGCTCACCAAATCCTTTTTTGTAGGTTACTTTTTGCAAATTTTCACAATTACCGAAAACAGATTGAACATTGAAGCAATCTTGTTGAAACAAATCGCCCGTTTCCGACATAAAGTATTCTGGGAACGTAACCTCCTTCAAATTTGTGCAGGAAGCAAACATTGTACTGGCGTTTTTAGCCTTTCTACCAAAACCCTCGCACAATTCAACCGATTCCATAGATGAACAACCCGTGAACATATTTTGCAGTATCTCCGCCTTTTTGCAGAATCCGCTTGGTAGAACGATTTTTTCAAGATTTCCATTACCTTGAAACATATATGTCAAATTCGTTGCGTTTGGCGCAAAGTTTTTAGGAAATGTGATTTCTTCGAGATAACTGCAACTTGCAAAGGCAGAAGAAGCATCTGTGGCATTCGGGAATGTGCATTCCACCGTAATCTTCTTGAAAGATGTGCCACTCATAAATCCACTTACTGATGGAGTATTTTGCGCAAAACCGTTCGGAATAACAAGTTCGTCCATAACATTTGCTGTTCCCGTGAAAGAGCCACCAACGCTTGTCACATTTGGCGCAAAGTTTTTAGGAAGAATAATCTTTTTAGCGTTCAGTCCGCTACAAAGACCACCTATACCGCCACCAGTCAAAGCGTCGAATGTTTCATCTATCACCAACTCATCGCAGGTAAGTCCGCTGAAAAATCCACCCAAAGATGTGGCGTTTTTACCGAAACTCTTTGGTAGGTGCAACTTGAACGTGCTGTTTCCTATACCAGAGAAGAACCCACCGAACGAACGCACCGCTTGGTAGTTGTTCTCACCGAACGACAATACCTTTATGTTTGAAAAATCAGCACCCGTATAATTTAGGTTATCCGTCAATTTTGCACCGAATCCGTCACAGAAATACAATTCCTCTATCGGACAGCCAGAAAACATACCGCTCAAACCAGTAGTATTTGGAAGCGTGCAGTTTAGGGTGGCTTTTTTAAGCGGATTGTTCATTAAAAATCCGCCAAAACCACTCACACAACTATTACCAAAACCAGACGGCAATGTGATTTCTTGTATCGCACAACCGCTGAACATAGCATTAAGTCCCGTTGCGTTTTTGAATTGGTTGTTTTTCATTGTGACCTTTTTCAGTTGCGAGCAAACTCCGAACATATTATTTGCATTCAACACACCGCTGAAACTGCTGTTACGAAGGTCTATGTTCTTGATGCTTTCACAACCACAACAAAAATTATTCATATACTTAACTGAACTTGGAACAACGAAAGGAATCTTTGTCATTACCAAAGACGTGCAATCTCTGAAAAATTCGTTTAGGTTTTCACAGTTTGATAAATCCAAACTTGCCAACTTTGAAACATTCACAAGGCTTGTGCAACCACTAAACATAGCATTCGCTTCCGTCATATTGTGCAAATCAAGATTTTCAACGAATGAAATATCCACAAGGCTCTCGCATCCTGCAAACAGATTGTTCGCAGTACCGACCGCCTTTGACCCAAAACCTTTCGGCAATTCAGTACCTACACCCGTGAAATGTGGGCAGTCTTGGAATGTTCCGTATGAGTTCAATTCCGTCACATCGGCAACACCCTCGCCCAAAACAACACTCACAATGTTCGTTTCGTGGAAATCTATCTGGTTTATCTTTTCGTAGTGGTTGTACACGAAATGTCCGCTCTCGTCGAAAGGAATGCCCACACGGTTTCCGTTTATTGTGAAATAAAAGAAATTAGGTTCTTCCTCGTAGTCGTATTCGTCAGCGGTATATCCATCCACATCGTCCTTTGTCAAAACAAACTGAATGTTCTCGTATTGGCTACCCTCGCACCAATCGTATGTCGAGCGTTTGCACTCAACGACAGCACCGTTTGGAAGACCATTGAAAACATCTGTTTGTATAGGAGCGTTTCCGATTTTATAGATGTACGGCATATTGATATGTTCAAGCGAAGTACAGCCGTTGAACACTCCGTTTATGGAATTTGTATTTCCATCTATATAGTTATCGTTGTGCACGTAAAAATAAAGGTTCGTAAGGTCTAAATTCTTCAAAGAAACGCAGTCTTTGAACATATTATCCATATTTAGACCATTATCGAAGAATAACGAATATACTTTTGTTGAGAAAACAACATCCTCCAATGACGAACAACCTTCAAAGAACGAATCCAATTTTGTGAATCCGTAATTGCTACCAGAGAAAACAACACGTTTCAACGACGTGCAACCTTTGAAAAACTCATTCCAGTCCAAACTTTCATCGGAAGAAGCAAAACCACATTGAAAATAAAATTCCTTCAAGTCAGTATCGTTTTGGAACGGACGGAAACTACTACCATTTTCGTTATTAACCAAAAAAGCAAGACCGTCCTCATAATATTGAGCATACGTTTCAAGTTCGCTGTTCAGAACACCAAAGAAACCATTTGAATCGGAAGTTACAGACACCTCAACGAATTGGTCTGCATCGCTGTCGTAATAACCTCCTATCACCATAGTCTTGTTAGGTGCAGTCCATCCGTAGAACGCATAGTCGTCAAGGTTCACGTATGTCGGATTTGGAAACATCGCCTCCAGTTCGGAGTTGTTGGAAGAATGCCAATATACCTTTGTCGATGCCGTGATGCCTGCAAAGAAACTTGTTTTTGTCGCAATCCCGTTCGTCTTTACGGAATCAAGGCGTATGTACTGCAAATTATTGCTACTGTTGAAGAAACTTGATATATTATCGGTATTGTCGTCAAACTCAAACTTCGGCATAGAAACATACTGCAAAGCCTTGCAACGAACAAACCAAGCACTACAATTAATAGGATTTTCTGGAATTACCCTTTCCACATTGCCCTTCAATGTGAGATTTTCAATACCTACAATTTCAGTCGCAACTTGGTTGTCATAGAACATATTGTCTATTTTATTCGACTTGTTCGTCTTAATCTTCGTCTTTTCCAAATTCGGTGGCAGAATGATTTTTGTGAAATGTGTTGAAGAACAGAAGCCACGTATTACCTTTGCCGTTTCGGTTTCCACATTCCATCGGCTCAAATCAAGCACACGTTCGTTTCCCAACCCTTGAAAAATGTATGAAATATCCGTCCGCAAAGCCGAAACATCCAAATTTTCTATTTCGTCTATTGTGTTATTGTCAAGAACAGCGTTCTGGCTATACGAAGAACCAAGCGAGAATGTTCCGTTCATAGCGTGGCATCTCGACATATCAAGTTTTGAAAGACCGATTAGATAAAGCGACTTGCAGTTTAGGAATGTTCCGTGCAAACGCTTCGGTTTGAGGTTTCCAAGACAAACCTCCGTCAATTCCAAAATCTGTGGGGATTTTCTGAAATTATATGCGAGCAAATACTCATCATCCAACTGCTCCTTTGTGAAGTCGTAGTACCACACACCATTTTCCTGCACGGGTACGGTAATCAGATTGTCACCGCTTTCATCGCAAGTCGAGAATTGGAATGTTGGCGCACCGCTGTTGATTACACCACGAATATCGTGTTCCTTGAAAATTGCGGTCAATTCAACATTGTCCTTCAAAATTATTTTGCGCACACGCTCCGTATTGCCGTCGCTCCATTTCTCGAACGCCATAGTGGATTCAATGCCAGTCACCGACAAAGCGGAAATCTGCACCTCATCGCCATAGTTGTAGTAACCAGAGCCGTTCACGATACCTATGCGTTGGTCGCAGTAAAGTTTCACATACGGCTTGTACCAAAGTTCGTAGCCAGTTATTGTGAGAGTTATGGTTTCCTCCGATTGTGCGTTTCCGCATACTTTGATAAACTGAATGATATTGCCGACAAAAACATCACCGTCGTCGCCAAGTTGCACGAACGAATCGCTGAAATCATTTGTGCCGAACGAAACGGCAATATCATCGTTAAGGTTCGTCGATTTGCGACCAACAAGCACGTTTGTCGCATATATCGGATTTATCAACTGATATTCACCGTCAGTACCAGACGAATAGTTTATATCAACAACCTTTGTCGTGAGTTTTACCAAGAATGGATATGTTCCATACACATCCTTCGCCATATAACGCAAATTGTCTATGTCGTTTGTTTTTCCCTCTGTAAATTCCCTTGCCATAATCTCTCAAAATAAAAATTTTACCATCTTTCAATTTTTCTTTTACCTCAACGTAAAAAAGTCTGCCGAATCAAATCAGCAGACGTAGTTTATGTACACAAATAGTTCCTTTGTGAAACAGACTATCAAAAAAAGCAATATCACCGACAATACGATGATATTGCGTTTCTTGTATGATTTGTACGATACAATCTCGTTCGACAGACCTGCTATGAAGGCAACTATTATAATACCCAGAATAACCAATGTTACCATAATGATATTATTTTAATTCTTATTCTTGTTCAGCAAAAACAGCGGAAAGTTTTGCCAACTCGTCCGACATAACTTTAAGGAATTTGGAAATTGCCTTGCGTTCCTTGCCGTTTGCGCCTTTTCCTACTTTTTCAACAACCTTTTCAACAATCTTTGTTTCAGCGACTTTTTCTGCCTTTTCCGCTTTTGCCTTTTGGGTTGCAGGTACGGATGCGGTTTCATTTTTACGTGGTCTGCCACGTCTTTTTGTTTTAACCTCATCAATAGCGTCAAGTTCAGAGAAATCATCATCAAGAACGATTTTTTTAGGCTTTCTTCCCTTCTTTGATTTTTCCGCTTTGTCAATGGCATCGAGTTCAGAGAAATCGTCCTCAACGGATTCTTTTTCCTTGCCCTCTTTGTCGATTTCGTCGAGTTCAGAGAAATCATCGTCAATAACAACTTTTTTAGGTTTTTTAGCCTTTTCAGCCTTTGCCTTTTCTTTTTCAGCCTTGACTTTTTCTATTTCTTCCTCCCAATCGGAAACATCAACGGATTTCGCTTTTTTAGGCTTTTCCTTTTCCTCTTTTTCTGTTTTTACCTCTTTCACCTCTTTTTCAACAGCGGTTTTTGTTTCCTTTTTAGGTTCTTCCTTTGGCTCTTGTTTAGGCTCTGGCTTTGTTTCTGTTTTAGGTGCTTTGGCGAGAATTTCGCTCAATGCGTCAGTAAACATAAAGATAGATGCTTCGTCTTGCTCTTTAACAGCGTCATCCATACCTTCCAAAACATCGCTATCAGAAAAGTCTTCCAACATAATTAATTTCAAAAACTCTTTTTTCTGTTCTTCCGATAGGCTCTTGTAAACAGAAGCCATATTACTACTTGTTACTTTCATAATGATTTACTTTATTAAGAACTACAATTATTTTTACAAATATATCAATAAAATTATCCAAAAACAATTTTATAAAAATTATAAAAACGGCAAAAGACCAATAAAGTCCTATGCCGTTTTGTTTATATTAAACTTTTCCAAGTTTGTTCTTTTTGTACAAATATGCCTTTGCACGTATTTTTATTAAACGCAATCTTCTTGCCTTATCGGAATCAGCATCGGATGTTTTGTCAGTTTTTTCGGTATTTTCTTTCGTTTCCTTAATGATGCCCTCTGCGTTCTTGTATTCCTCGATAATTCTGTTTTCACGCTCGATACGTTCCTTTTCCTCACGCTGAATCCTCGCACGTTCGTATTTTATGCGGTCTATGTCAGCGGTGTCGTCTATGCCGACCAAAAGATTAAGAATATGAATCACTTCAAGAATCTTTTCAAGGTTTTCGTCACCGAAAGCAAGTGCTTCGATTGAACGGACAAGTACGTTTTGTGTGAACACGCCAGACTTTTCGTTGAATCTATCCAATAAATCGTATGTTTCGGAATCCAAGTTGTTTGCGACCGTACCGATTGTTTCCGCTACATTTTGGATTGTCATTTTTGTAATGTTCACTGGTTCAATATCGCTTGTGCTTACCTTTTTGAGTTCAGCAAGCAACTTATCCAAATCGCTGTTCAGTTTCCGCTGTTCTTCTTCCTCCTTAACACATTTTTCCTCGTTCTTTTTGTTTTCAAGCGTGTAGAGTGATTTTCCGTCAAAATCAGCCTTTGTTTTGAATGTGAAGTCCATTAGATATTCCGTTTCACGGGAAAAATCACCTTTTTCCTCGACCTCATCATCCAAAACCAAATCCTTATTACCGCTTATTACGAAAGGTTTTACCATATATTCCTGCGTTGTGAAGTTTTCGTCGGTCAAATCCTCAAAGAATGTGTTTTTAACCAACTCATTTCCTTCCTCGTATGTTTGGAAACCTCTCGAAAGGACAAAGAAACCACGCTGTGATTTTGGATTGTAGTAGCGCAAACATTCCTTATTTTTATCTTTTGTCGCAAATATCGAATAAATGTTCAAATAAGTGTTGTTTATTTCTTGTGCGTTACCATCAACATCCAAAGCAATCTTGTTGTATTGTGCGAAAGGAATGAAATCACGTATCTTCAATAGTTTGTACAAAACCGCTTCATCGCTGTTATCGTCTGGCAAATAGATTTTTCTCGTAGGTTGTACACCTAAAATTGAATCATCGTTATACGTGTAGTTTGGAAGTATTCCGTGTTTTTCACGACCGAATTTTTCCGAAATGATGTAGTTGTATTTAGCAAAGAACATAGCAACCTCACGGGCATTGCCAAGATTTCTGTTTCTTCTTGCAAGTTCCGCTGACATTTCCGCTTTCAACTGCATATCTTTCAGACCTACAAGATATTCAAAATATTGTGTAAGCACGGCATCGTCATTTGTTATTTCCTTGCCGTGTACAGAATTAAGGTAGTTTCTGTTTTGTTCTTCATCATCATCGTATGAATTACCCAAAGCATCCGTAGCACCACCAGATTTTGCATTTTTGAGTGCGTCGTGGAAGTCGTTTACTGCATTGTTGAATAAGACAAAATTCTTTTTGTTTCCAAATAATGAAGCAATAAGTCCGCTCATCAGTTCTTCCACAATATAGTCGATTTCATCATCGGTTTTTTCTTGATTTCCATCCAAACCTTTTATGTAGTTTTTGATACCGTTCTTAACTTCCAAATATCCGTCACCGTCGCCAACAAGTTTGATAAGAATATCATTGCGTTTCACATACAAATCCTTTGTGCTTGTATCTTTTGTGATTCCAAGTTTCTTTGCGATTCTTTTTGTGTTTGTGAAAGAATCCTTATACGCAAGGATGACACTATCAAGGTCGTAATACGTCTTTTCACCTGCGGTAAATTTCTCGAATGTCGGTCTTTCCGCTATATCTTCGGCATTAATTGGTATTCTTTGAGCGTTTGTATATTTATCTCTAATAATTTTTTGATTTCCCTCGTCGTCGTATGTAACTTGTTCATATTCAAACGATATATTCAAACTCGGATATTGCCCACCTTGCATCATAGCGATATTACTATACGTAAACATTGCATTAGTAGGAATATCGTTCGATGTGATATTTCCATCGTCAGCCTTTTTAATGAAATTATCAATATCTTCAATATATGATTTTAGCCTCTCTATAAATTTATTATAGTTTTCAGAAGAAAATATACCCTTAATTATTTTTTCTTCACGAATAGGGTCGCCTTTTTCATCTTTTACAAAATGACCTTCTGCGTCACGTTTAGGATTATATATTTTTCTATCTTCAAGGTTTGTTACTGGTTTGCTTGTTATTTCGCAATCACCTCTTGCATCCTTAAACCATTCAACTTCGCCATTAATCATTTCTTGTGCTTTTTCTCGCATAAAATCATCAACTCCATTAAGAGCATCTTCAAGGAATTTCTTGTATGCGCTGTAAAATTCAACCAATTTTTTATGGAACACATCACCATTGTTTTTTGCGTTCAAAATACCCTCAAAGAATGTTAAATTATCATCATAGAACGAACCGCTACCCTCATAGTGACCTATAAGTTGCTTCAACATTGAAAGGCTCGGAATGATAAGCGTTTTCAGTTTCGTGAGCGTCTGTGACTTGTGCATCTTCGTCAATTCATCAACATCATCCATAACGTGAAATTTGAGTTCCTCAACCGAAACATCAAACGTAACGTCGATAATGTTTGATTTCGTTGTGTCGAAGATTGATTCGATACGTTTCATTTTTTCACCTACCTTTTGGTAAATGAAACTATCAAGCGTATTCTGTACCAACGGGGTCACAATTCGGACAAACTGAAATTCGTTTCCTTGTCGCCAGATACGTCCTTCAAGTTGTTGGAAATCCGTTGGATTCCAGTCAATAGAACATACATACAATGCCGTTGAGCGTTTTTGTAGGTTGATACCCTCACGGATTGAAGAAGTTCCTATTATAACGTGGATTTTACCATTTTGGAACAAATCTTGGATATTTTTTCTATCAATATCGGATGTGTCACCAGAAATGATTTCAACCTCATCGTATGTTTTTCTGCCAATCTTAACACCGCTACCAAATCCACACTTATCCATTATGTATTTTTTAGCGAGTTGCAAAAGATTTTTTCCTTTATATATCGCCTTTGTTTCGTCGCTCCATTCCTCGCTGTCTTGTATTTCGTCGAAAGGTTTGATACCACGTCCGATATACACAACTTGACCGCTCATAGGTGGAATGTTTTCCAATTTTTCCTTTATGTACGCTTCTTTTTCCTGCTTCGTCATATTTTCCTTTGCAAGGTCGATAATAAGTTGCTTTCTGGTATTCTCAATAATAGTTTCATTATTCTTTTCGTGGTATTCCTTTACTGATTTTATGCAGTTTGTCACGTATTCTATCTTACCGCAGTTAGACATAAAGTTGTCGAGCGAAACATTATTCACAGAGTTCAATTCTATGATTTTTCGGAAATAATCCTCAAATATCACGGAATATCCATTCATATTTGGTGTGACAAAGTACGGACAGATACTCAAAGACTGCATCAAGGAAAGCACCGTGAACGTCTTATCAACGTGTAATTTTGGAAGCGTAGTGTCCTTTTCAAAATCATAAACCTTCCACGCTTCGTCAATCGTTCCAACTTCCTCTTTTTCTATCACAATGCCCTTTTGGTTTGATGTTGTGAATTTTGAATAAACACCCCATTTTTTCCATTCTTCCCACGCACCTTCGCTTATCTTCAAGAATGCTTCGTACCATTCAATGAATTTTGGCGAATAAAGCGTCCTAATACCTTTATCCTTATCAGAAAAATCACTTATATTCGGAAGTTGTTTACCCTCCGCAATCCATTTTTTAATATTCTTGCTGTTATAGATAGGTATTCTCATAACAAACAACGACTTCAAGGACGTTTGCCCCATAGGTGGCTCAAATTTGAGTATCTCCATAATTATTTTTCTGATACTGCGAGCCAATGCCGTTTCACCGATGTTTGTATCAACAACCTTTGAAGGATAGTTCAGTTTTGTCGGTCTGCATATACCTGCGTTCTTGCTGTCGAAATTGTAGTTTATGAAACCAAACACAATATCCTTCAAAACCTTTCTGTTTTTGAATTTACCTATACACCATTCAGAATCAATTTCAAGCGAATGTTTGATTTTCACCTCGTATGTGAGTTGTATGAACGATTGGTTAAATTTTGAAATCGTGTTCTGTGGAACTTCAAAGAACCACTTTTTAACATTCGTCATAATCAATGATGTTATGATTTCCATAACAGCGTTTGTAAATGGCGTTGCCGAAAGTAGATTCACATTGTTTCCGTAGAATGTTGAAAAATATGTTGTTGCAAGGAATGTTCTGACAGCGAGCGTGCTTCGTTGGGAAACACCAGATATTCTTCCGTTCGCCTTTAACAAACCTTTTGCGTTGTGGAACTCATCCATAACAAAATAGTCAGCACCCATAGCATCGAAACCAACAAAGTTTTTCAATTTTCCGTTGTAGCATTTTTCCAAAAATCCACTACCCTTATCTATTGAAGAAACTATTGCGTGGCAAATTTCCTGCAATGTTTTTCTTGTTAATGAATCAGTAAATGAAACCTTACCGTCACCGACCGCTTCGTGTGTGCATAATATGATTGTATTTTGTGGCAAAAGACCTCTGTTCACTTCTTCTATCGTGTAATTTCTTACAAAACGCCAACTTGAATCGTACAATTTGAAATTTTGTGAGAACAACGACGACAGCGCACCGCTCTCGTTTGCTTCGTCCGCTGTTTGTTTGAACGACCCATTACCAAGCAGGAATAAATTTACGTCCGTTCCGCTCAATACACCGCTTTCAAATTTATTTTTACCAAAATTAGAGAAAATAATTTGGTTGTTATCCGTTCTCCAACATCCGAACATTTCCTTTGCCCAGTTTGCGTACACCATTTTCGGAACACATACGATAGCACGTGATATTTCACCGCTTGACATCTTCACCGCAAGGTTGTGGATTGCCGTCAATGTTTTACCAAAACCTACATCGTGCATCAAAAGACCGCTACCGTTGTTTGCAAGGAATCGTAGTCCAGAAGTCTGCGCTTTGTTCAATTCAAATGCGCTTGACGAGAATACGGATTTATTTGCTGAAAATCCGAACGGAGTGTAGTTATACAGATTAGGACTTATACAACTTTCTTCCTCGTTGTACAACTCATTCAAAACTTTCACACAATCCGCATCGACATTGTTTGCAATAAAGTCAGAGAATATTCTGTCGAGTTCCGCTATCGCATTCGACATTCTGAACGAACTTGATATGGTGTCTGCTTCCGCTCTTAATCTTCCAACGGTAATCATATCAATAATATCCTTTTTCGTAACGCCAAGACGTAATTCATATTCATCGTATAAGTACGTGAACCATTCCCTAAACGCATCTTTCAACGCAAATAACTGACCGTCCTCAAAATTACCTTTGTTATTTGAATATGCGTTTATAATATCGCCTACTGGCTGTCCGTCTATTTCACGAACCAACATTCTTTTTGCATAATGCGAATCTATTGAAATGTATGGTCTTAAACCGCTTTCCAAAGACGCTTTGAAATCGTATGTTGTGATATATTGTTTTATTTCATCCTCTATGATTTTTTTCTGCAATGTACCCAAAGATAAATCGGCAAACATTTCGTTGTATTTTTCCTGCATAGTCGGGAGTTGGCGCATATTATCAACTGGAGCATCACCACTCTGTTCTTCTTCCTCATCCTCGTATTCGTCAATATTCTTGTTGTGTGCGTTTTTCGGAACAAGAATATCAATTTTTTCCGATGGATTCATTATCGAATTATATTCCTCGATAGTAACGGATTCTTTCTCAATATATGTTTTAAGCAATTTGCGAAGGTTTCCACGAAGAAATTCCGATTTTGGAACAAATATGGAAATTAGGAATTTTCCAAAATCAATAGGCGTTGTATCAACTGCGTAATATGGAATAAGGTACATTTTACCATTTTTTCCATAAAAACCATATATATAATCGCATATTGTTGCACTATTTAATTTTCTGTGGTCATAGGATGGAACAAGCGTTTCGCATTTATACAAAATACCTTGATTTGGGTCGTCCTTTTCCATATCCTTTTTCTTTCCAAACCCCTTTTTAGCACGCACCCTTCCCTCCGAATCCTTGTTATAGAACAACTTGAATAAATCAACATTTGTTCTTGGAAGCGTATATGCGACTATATTTCCCTCATCGTCCTTTTCCGCACTAAAAATATTTTCGAGTTTGAGTTTAATTTGACCAGTTTGGCTGTCTGAAAACACCCCATCAGCGTCATAATTAAAGAACAGCGACTTAAATTCCGTTCCTTTTTCACCGCCAGTCACGTCAATCTGCAAAATTTCAAAACGACGATTGTCATTTCTTTGCAGTTTATTTGGTATAAAAATATTACGTTTCAAAACAGATTTTGGTGCATTGAAATCACGAACAAAAAGACCATTTCCGAGCAACGCATCAACCTCTTTTCTGTCAAATTTCACTTTATTTTCACGGATAACAACCTCCTCCCTATCGAATGCCACCACTTGCAACATATTGTCAAGGACAAAGACAAAATTCTTTGTTTCACGCAACAAAACACCAATAAACTGACCAGAATAGAATGCAGGTATCGCATAATCGGAAACGGGTTTCACTTCGTGATTTACCGCATATACGAAATCACCAAGATTCATACCGTTTTCGTCATCACGTTTCAAGAACCATTTTTCCCAACCATTCATAGGAACGCCAAGACATCTTTTGTAGAACACGTAGCCACGTATTTCATCGTCCGTCATTTGCGGATTGAATTTTTCAACGCTTTCTTCAATGGTGCAAATATCAATCTCACGTTTTGTCGGTTTGTATTTTTCGACGAACACCTCACCGCCTTTTTCCTTTTTCCCGTCGTCCGTCTTGTAAGGCTTTTTCTTTTTATCCGTCACATCCTCCGCTTCCATTTCACCGACTTTGCCATCGCTGTTTATAATATCAACCCACGTTTCACCCAATTTGATAGGTGAAATTTCGCCTTTCGCAAACTGCCACATAAGCGAAGTTACTTTATCAATAACTGATTTATTGACATCTTCGTAACTATATTTTGTATCTTTGTCTGTTGGTCTTGAAAAACAAGTAACCGCATAATCCTCTGTAACCGCATCCATCGCTATTTTAGGCTGAACAAACCAACCTTTAACACGGATATTTTTCAAATTGAGCGAATCACCGCTTTTTGCCAGAAATCCACCGAATAATTTTTGCAGTTGGCTCAAAGTGAACACCTCGCAAATCTTTTGAATGCTTGGATTTGGTTTTGTCACACAATCAATATCCGCTTTTTCGTACACTTCGGTAGGATATTCGACTTTTTCCGCACTTTCGGCAGGTGTTACAAGCGATTCCTTCACATAGTGCTGACCATCGCCAGAAACATAGTACACGTATTCACCATTTTCAATCGTAGGCTCACCGATGATTTCAAAAACCTCTGTTTCGTTTTTGTCATTGTCGTTGTAAATTGCGCAATGAACCTTATCGCCATTTTTGTATTTTGGTGCTTGTTTAGGCTCTGCATCAACAACTTTTTCTGTTTCCGATTCTTTTTCATTAACATCAACTGGATTTTCAGAACCACCGTTAAAACCTTCAAGAATTTCATTGAACTCTTTCATATATTTTTCAAACATCATTTGTTCCAATTTTCCAAAAGGTTTGTTTGCCAACCTTTCTATCGTATCGAAACTAATATTTTTTTTGTGTTCTAAAATGAATTTTTTTTCTTCGTCTGTGAGAACCGTGTTTATGTTTTTTAGGTCTTCAATCGTATTAAATCTTGCCATAGCGAATATTTTTAATTTTTCGTCAAATTTAATGATTTTTTCAAATCATTGAAACTAATTCAAAAAGTGCTTCTTCCCTTCCGTCCAAAATTTCTTCGTAAATTTCATTCACCAAGTTATCGAAATCATTTCTTCTATCAAGAAAATCGGCAACAAGGTTTGCAATAAGATACGCTTTGTCGTATATGTCGGAATCCTTTTCCGTGCTGTTTCCACCGCCAATTTTTCCAAATAAAAATTCAAGAGTTATCAGCAGGCAGT
>Ga0310786_10006332_pt1 | contig 15783 bp, 10 predicted proteins | sample AusTroGonzalo_MG_FD_203881 | JGI IMG/M metagenome (GOLD analysis project Ga0310786, IMG submission 203881) | Bovine rumen microbial communities from tropical cattle in Woodstock, Queensland, Australia - Gonzalo_03 (v2) (version 2) | ecosystem: Host-associated > Mammals > Digestive system >... | reverse complement strand
AGTATGGCGACGAAGTCCGCGTCGTGAAGATGGGCGCTTGCAACGAAGAATTCTCCAAGGAACTCTGCGGTGGCTTGCATGTGCAGAACACCGGTAACATCGGCCTCGTGAAGATTATCTCTGAATCGAGCGTGTCCGCTGGCGTGCGCCGTATCGAAGCTGTCTCTGGCCGTGGCGCCTTGAGCCTCCTCCGCGCCGGTACGCAGATTCTCACGGCTCTCCGCGAACAACTCCGCTGTAAGGATGCCGAAGTTCTCGACCGTATTCAGCAGACTTTCGCCAAGACGCAGAACCTGGAAAAGAGCCTGCAGTCTGTGAAACTCGAACTTGCGACCCTCGCCGCTGCCGAACTCTTGAACGGCGGTATCAATGTGGCTGGCGTGAACCTCTACGTTCGCGAACTCTCGATTCCGGATGAAAAGTACAAGAACTTGCTCGACGGCGTTCAGAACAAGCTTGCAACCGATTCCGTGGCCGTGATTGCCAACAAGGATAACGGTTCTGGTAGCATCGCCGTGTTGGTCGGCAAGGATGTGCAGGCCAAGGGCATCAAGGCCGGTGACCTCGTCAAGGATCTCGCCGCTGCTTGCGGTGGCCGCGGCGGTGGACGTCCGGACCGCGCTCAGGCTGGCACCAAGGAAATCGACAAGATTGCCGGTGCCATCGCCAATGCCAACAACTGGATTAGAGCTAAGTTGGGCGCATAGTTGCCAGTGTCATCCTGAGAGGTGAAGCCTCGAAGGATCTAAAACATTTAAAAAGGCTGCGACTTAAATCGCAGCCTTTTCTTTTAGCTCAAGACCTCGTTAGCGGATAGCGATTCGCTTGGTGAGGCTTGTTGAACCGTCGCGGACGCGTATCATGTACAGGCCTTCTGCAAGGTCTTGCAATTTTACGGAGTCCTTCACGTTCTTGGCGCTGAATACCGGGCGCCCCTGCATGTCGAATATTTCGACCATCGCGGCGGTGGCGCCTGCAATAGAGAGTGTGCGGCCTGCGAATTGCATCGAAAGGCTGGTCAAGCCGGCAACAGGCTTGATGGCGATGGTGGAATCTTTGCAGCCGACCGTTTCGCATCTAATGGGCCCTTCGAATAGATAATCTGGATACGGCGACTTCACTTCAGATGCCGGGTGTGCCTTAAGGCTCACCATGATGCTGTCGTAAGCGGGCTTCGGCTTGTATTGCTTGTCGTACAGGAGTCCTTCTGTTTTGCCCTGCTGACCGTCAAGCCAGCTGTGTGCATCGGTCAATCCCCAAATCACGAATTCGCCCATGTTCGGTTCTTCGAGGAACACGTCCATGAATTGGCGGTACAAATGCCCTTGCTTGGCGTAGTCGCTGGGCCCGAGCTTGCCAGCTTCCCCCTTCGGGAATCCGATGTCGAGCTCGGTGATGTTCAGTGTCACATTAAGTTCTGCGAGTGCTTTGGCGAGGGCGCGCACGTTTTGCGGTGTTGTTTCGTGTGCGATTTCGATATGCGTCTGCGTGCCGACACAAGTGATAGGAATGTTGTTCGCTTTCCAGCGCTTGACTTGTTCTACGACAAAGCTTGCCTTGGAACCTTCGCGCAGACCCCATTCAAGGGAATAGTCGTTGTAGCAAAGTTCTGCATCCGGGTCGGCGGCGTGTGCCCACACAAAGGCGGAATCTAAAAATTCGGCGCCGATGCCTTCGTACCACACGGAACCATTGGAACGCCAATCGGCATTGTATTCGTCGTTGATGGCTTCGTTCACAACATCCCATTCGGCAACTTTGCCCTTGTAGTGTCCGACCACTTTTTCGATGTGGTTCTTGAGCACGCTGAGAAGTTTTTCTTTTTGTCCGGCGTAATTGCTGCTGACCCATCCGGCAACTTGGCTGTGCCAAGCGAGAGCATGACCGCGAACGCGAATACCGTTGGCTAGGGCGTATTCAACCATCTTGTCGCCCTTGGTGAAGTTGAATTCGTTCTCGCTGGGTTCAGTGGCGTCGAACTTCATTTCGTTTTCGGCTACCACCACGTTGAACTGGGTTTTGTGAATTTCTTCGAATTCCGGTTCGATATCGTCGTTGAACCATTCGCTATTCAGAATGGTGCCGATAAAGCGGTGGCGTTCCTTGGCGAGGTCTCGGATAGTTTCGTCGGCAAAGGCGCTGGAAAATCCTGCGCCGATAAGAGCTGCGCTAAATACAATGCGCGAAAATGACAGAGCGTGTTTCATATATGCCTCTATCATCCCAGTACACCGTCGTTAAAGATAATAAAAAGGACTAGGAAATCAATCCTAGTCCCTGTGATTAGAGAGGTGTTGCAAACTTACTTGATCGTGACTCTTTGCATCAGGCTCTTGGAGCCGTCACGCACGCGCACCACATACATCCCTTCGGCAATCTTCAAGTCGACAGAACCCTTCACGTTCTTGGCGCTGAATACCGGGCGACCCTGCATGTCGAATACTTCGACCTTGGCGGCGGTGGCGCCGGCAATAAAGAGCGTGCGGTCAGAAAGGTGCATCGAAAGGCTGCTCAAACCAGCGATAGTCTTAATCGCGATGGTAGAATCGTTCGATGTCGTGTCCTTCTTGGTGGTGTCGGTGGCAGACGTATCTTGCTTGGTGGTATCCGTAGCGACCGTGTCCTTAGGCGGTTCATAAGTCTGGAGTCTCACCATAATGCTGTCGAATGCCGGCTTTGGCTGCAGATTGTCGTCGTAGATCAAACCCTTTTGCCTGTTCAGGCCGCTAAGCCAGCTCCACTTATCGGACACGCCCCAAATTAAGTAAGTGTCTGCATTCGGTTCTTCGAGCACAATGTCCAGGTACTGGCGGAAGGTCTGTCCCTGGCGTTCAAGGTCGCTCTTGCTCACGTTGATACCGCTCTTGAATCCGATATCAAGTTCGGTGATTTTCAACTTGACGTTCAGCTTTGCAAGTTCCTTGGCGAGAGAGCGAAGACTGTCCGGCGAACCGATAAAGTGCTTGTCGGTCGTGGTGTCTTCCACGTGCGTCTGGGAACCCACGCAATGAATAGGAATGCCGTTTGCGACCCAGCGCTTCACCTGTTCTAGCAAGAAGCCTGCCTTGGCCTTCGGATTCACGCCCTGTTCCAGGTTGTAGTCGTTGTAGCAGAGTTCTGCATCCGGGTCCACAGCGTGTGCCCACACGAAGGCGGAGTCGATAAATTCAGGACCGATACCCTGGTACCACACGGAACCGGTACGCCACTGGGGTTCGTTGTTGCTGATGGCTTCGTTCACCACGTCCCATTCGGCGACCTGGCCTTTCCAGTGCCCGACCACTTTTTCAATGTGGTTCTTGAGGACCCTGAGAAGTTCTTTTTTGTTGCCGCCGTATTTCTGGTTCACCCAGCCCGGAACCTGGCTGTGCCAAGCGAGAGCGTGGCCGCGCACGCGCATGCCGTTTTGCTGGGCATACTTGACCATTTTGTCGCCGTTGTTGTAATTGAATTGGCCTTCGCTCGGTTCGGTGGCGTCGAACTTCATCTCGTTTTCTGCAACGACGATGTTGAACTGTGTCTTGTGAATTTGTTCGTAGTTTCCGGGAAGCTGCCCGCTGAACCACTGGGAATTCAGAATGGCGCCGATATAAATGTTGTTTTTGTCGGCGAGTGACCTGAGGGTTTCATCTGCGGCAAAGGCGCTCGTGAGTCCCGTGCCGAGAAGGGTCGCGCACAATGCGAGACCCGCAATGGAATGATTGCTCATCATTACTACTCCTTATTTTATACCTCCCCACACGATCACTCACTTATAAAAATAAACAAAAAAAGAGTCAAACGATGTAAACAAAGTGAAACCAAAAGTTCCGCTTTTTAGCCCAAAATCAGCCCTGGGACCTGTTTTTCGAGTTCTTTCGCCTGGGTGGCGATTTTTTGCTTGAGTTCCAGGGAGGCGGGGGAGTTTTCGTCTTGAATCCGGTGGTTGGCCATTTTCAGGAACTTTTCCACTTTCGCCATATTCTCGCGGGTGGTGCTGTCGCAGTAAGTTTCGGCCATACGCTCGAAGATGTGCTCTTCGGCGGTTTTAGACAAGTGAATCATATCATCGCTGTAAAAGCGATAGTCGCGCAGTTCGTCCATCACGATTTCGTAGCTCGGGAAATATTCGGCGGTAATCTTTTCGAGCGCGTTGTTGACGGCGAGTTGCAATGTCGCTTTAGAGAGCGTGTTGTTGTGGGCGCCGTCGCTCATGTGGCGCAGCGGCGATATGGTGAAGACGATTTGCGCGTGTTGATTTAATTGGCGAATGCTTGCGGTGATTTCGCGGATGGCTTCGGTTGCCTCGTCGACCGAAATCATTCGGCGTGTAAACAGGTTCGGATCTTGCCGGTGGCAATTCGATACGGGCTTACCGCTATTCTTTAAATAGTAGACAAATGCGGAGCCGAGCGTGATAAAGATGACGTTTGCCTTCTTCAAAAAATCCCGTGCCTGTGTTGCCGCGGCGTTCAGTTTGTCGATGCATTCTTCTTTTGTCGAGCCAGAAAGTGAACTGTGCGCGTCCCAACAATGCCAGAGTTCATCGCATCGCGTGTCTTGAAAAACATCTTCTTCTCCGAAAATTTTCCCATCGGCAATCGCCTTGATTTGAATCGCCAAAGAAACCGGATTGTAGACCGTTCCGAACGGGTTTGCAAGAACATTGAATTTCCGTTCAGCAAACGGTGCCGAAATGTTATCCGCAAAACACGATCCGAAAAATGCTAAACGACTCGTGTAGTCGATTTTAAAGTTTGCTGCGGAAATGTCGATTTTCGTGAAAAAGTTCATACGCCAAATTTATATAGAATTCTATTTGCAAGTGCTTAATGGGGTCACACGGATTCGGAAAAACTAACGTTTTTCCCTTTTTATAATAAATATTAGAGAATTTTTTTCTTGCACAATTGTTGAAATGAGACCTATTAGATTTTACGTTAGTAAAATCCAATCCGTGTGGTAAATTGACTTTTAGATTAATTTTATATTGTGAAAACTGCTAATTTTTCATTGATTTTAATAAATCTTTAAAATTTTTATAAAAATCAGTGAAAAATATTGTGAAACTATTGATTTTTGAAAATTTATTATTTATATTTAGAGTGTACTTGACTTGGGCCGAGAAATCGGGGGGTTAAGAGGAGGACAAATGAAAGATATACTTGAATACACGAACTACCGCCAGTATATTGCGGACTATTACGCTGACAGAAAGGCGAAATCCGCTTTCACCTGGCAGGAGTTTGCAACTTCGGCGGGCTTTTCTTCGCCGGTCTATCTTAAATACGTGAGCGAGGGCCGTTTCAATTTGAGCGAAGCTGCCGCAGACCGAATGGCTCGTCTCATGCATCTTGCCGATTACGAACGTGAATTTTTCGTCGAAATGGTACGCTTTGATCATGCAAAGACGGATGCTGAAAAACGTGCCGCGTTCAGCAAGATGGTATCTATTGGCGAGGCTCACAAGGCAAAGGTGGTAGATGCGGAATCGTTCCGTTTCTTTGAAGATTGGAAAAAGCCGGTGCTTCGTGAACTTGCTCCTGCTATGCCGGGGGCAAAGCCGCTTTCGCTTGCAAAGGCGTGCCGCCCTAAGGTTTCTGCAGCCGAAGTGACCGAGTCCTTGAATTTCTTGATTAAGGCGAACTTACTCCAGAAAAACGAAGACGGAAATTACACGCAGACTGATAAGGTTGTGACGACCGGTCCTATGGAATTTACGCCGCTTGCAATTCGTGGACTGCACCATCAAATGGGTGAAATCGCTTTGGATGCAATCGAGGGTGTTCCTCAAGATGAGCGACATTTTTCAGGCCTTACGCTTGGCATTACTCGCGCGGCTTACGAAAAAATCGTGAAGCGGATTGCCGAGTTCCGCAAAGAAATTATTGCGATTGCCACCGAAGATTCTGCGACAGATGAAGTTTATCGTCTGAACATGCAGTTCTTCCCGATGACAAACATTAATGGTTCAAAAAAGGGTTAGGAGGCTACCATGAATTACGCAAAAATAGCAGGACAGATTGTCTGCAAAATGGCGATGCCGCTCGCCTTGATGTTCGCGGCTTGTTCCACGGATGACGGCAGCCGGGTTAGTGGTGGCGCTGAAGAAGAAACGGGAATTGTTGCTACGCTTCAAGTTTATGCGTATTATGCTACATCAGGCGTAGTAGCGCGTGAGGTTGGATCGTCAGACAGTGTAAGTGTTGAAGTATCTCTCCCGAAGAATCTTTTTTCTGAAAAAGGTAAAGTTGTTCTGACGGAACTGGATCCTAAAACGCTTGCGCCTGTAGGCGACAGTTCTTTGACGAAGGAATTCGGAAGTGAATCTGGAATCATTCAGTTTAGCGGCGTTGAGCTGAAAACTCCTGTTGTTTCATTAGAGGCAATTTCGGATAGCGTGTCCTTGAAAACAATTGTCGATGTCCGGGAGACGAATACCATTGTTATCGATGAGTTGAGTCATTTGACAACGTATCGTGTCAAGAAACTGGTTGAATCGGATTTGTCTTTTGCTTCGGCAAAGGATCAGGCCGAAACGGAAGTTGCGAATACGTTTGGATTCACGGATTCGTCGATGGCAGACTTGTGGCACAATGCGTTTAACGAGGTGGTTCCAATCGATTTGCTGAATCAATTAGGAAAGGAATTCGGTGATGCGGGGAATGCTGCCGGCATTTCGGAAGCTTCGAAGAAATCTTTGGTGCGTGCTGTTGAGAACTCGCCAATAATGGGTTTCCTGGAATATCCTTCAGCGATGTTTGAGGTTCTCGGAGAAAGTTCTGCCGAATTCTATCAAGATTGTTTGCATAGAAAGGATTATTATGCCAGTTTGCTTGCGGGCGTATTCGGTGCTGGCAAGTGCTCTTCTGAAAAAGAAGGTGTGCTTGTCGATGTCTCGGGTGAATTCCGCGAGGTGGGGTGTCAGTCTGGCTCTTGGAATCTACTTCATCGCAATGCGAAACGGTATTATGTTGAACATACGTTCGGGACAATGGTTGATTCTCGCGATGGTCGAACCTACAAGACGGTGACCATTGATTTGGGCGGAACTTCTCAAACTTGGATGGCGGAAAACTTGAATTACGCTACGGATTTCTCCTACTGTTATGCAAATGATACGTCGTGGTGTTCTGCATACGGTCGCGAGTACTATTTCAGCAACACGTTGGATTCGTCGGTGTATCGAAATTTTACGAATGAGGAAGAGTGTCTGGCTTACATGGTGGATCATATCATGAAAGCTGCGGACATAGAAGATTCATCGGTTGCTTTATTCTTTGCTGGTGATTATTGCTATGAAGATGCGGATTATAGTATTTATCATCCTTATAATATTAATTGGGAAAAAGTGATTGATTCGTTAGATGTGCTGAATTTTGATATTTGTCCCGATGGTTGGCGAATGTCGAATTACGAAGACTGGAATACTTTGCTCTCCTATTTAGCAGGTCACTTTGAATTCGATCCGCTAGAAGATGAACATGAGGCTAGTTTTGTCAAACCTGAGTTCGAATTGTTGTTGGAAAGTCGTGGAAACCCCGTCGGATTTGGTATGAAGACTTTGGCGTATGTTTATGGCAATCCGGAATTGGGATATGGATTCAATATGGGGGGACTAAGCAGCTACCAGCTCTTGCCGACCAAAGTGGGCGATGATGTGATTGTGGATATTTATTCTACTCAAGGACTATCTAGGATTGATGACGGGTATTGGTACTTTAGGTATCGCTACGATTACAATCGGGAATTCGATGGCGGCTTTGTCCGCTGCGTAAAAAAGGATTAGGAGGATATCATGAACTATGTAAAAATGGCAGGACAGTTTGTCTGCAAGATGGCGATGCCGCTCGCCTTGATGTTCGCGGCTTGTTCTATGGATGATAGCCATGTTGATGCTCGTTTGGATGATTCCCCGGCAGTACCGTTCGGGGGCGCCGAAGAAGAAACGGGTGTTTATGCCTTGGCCGGTCGAGTGCTTGGATCTGGAGGCTCGGCTTCAATAAGTAGCAGTATTTGGCAAGGGCATATGGTAAGGATGGTTGAATTGGATTCGGTGACATTTGATACAACCGATAATATATATTATAGTTCGATTACGAATGCGTCAGGTGTGTTTTCTTTTGATAGTGTCAATTTGAAAAGTCCGTATGTTTTACTTGAACTGTCTCCCGTAGGAAATGGTGAAAATTGGTGGGCTTCGCTTGATACTTTGATAGACCTTGGATTGGAAAGTTTAATTGCTTTTAATGAAAGGTTCATATACCGTATTATCGTTAATTTGCGTGAAACGAAGAATGTGGATATTAATGTGTTGACAACTTTGGAAACAACTCGTTTGCGAAGTTTAATTAAGCAGGGGCGGAGCTTTGAAGAGGCTAGGTCACAAGCGGATCGAGAGGTAATGGATGCTTTTGGTTTCTATGATGAGTCTTTCCGGTTTGGCGATGGTGAATATGCTGGCAGCAAGGAGGGCCGGGAAATCTTAAGTTTTGTGAGTGTATTTGTTGAAACAAATTATTCGTGTCTAGATAAAAAAGAAATTGCGGACTTTGGAAATTCCGGCACTTTTGCAAACTTGGCGGATTCTATCAAGACAAAATGTGTTGAATATCCGGCTGGTGAACTGTGGTCTGAACGCCATTACGATGGTGGTACATGGAAAGATATAACGAATGCAGAAAGAGCTTTGTTCGGTAATTTCCTGTCTAGTTTGTACGGCGTTGGCAGATGTACCGATGAAAAAGAAGGCGATTCGTTGGTGATTACCTATTTAGGTTCTGAATTGGATTTGAAAATAAAATGTAAGCCCAATGACTGGATTGCTTCGGCTTTCCGAATGGTAAGGGATGATATGCCTCGTACGGAAGGAACTATGACCGATCCCCGTGATGGAAAAACCTATAGGACTGTTACATATGAAATAGAAGGTGGATCTCAAACTTGGATGATGGAAAATTTGGTTTATAATAGTGAAGGTGTGACGGCGGTTCTTGATAGTGTCGCTATTGAATCGGTGAAGGCTTATCGGGACCAAGAATTGCGTATTGCTCGCGTTTACCACGGTCCATTTGATTCGCCGAATGATAGTTTGATTTGGCTTGATTCACTGAAAAGTGGCAGAACTGACTGGATTTTCTACGTAGATTCCGCATATTGGAGTAGTTATGTCAAGTACAAGTGGTTTGATGCTCTTGGCCTGGATTCCGCTCTAGTTTATACGGACAGCGGTAGTATTAATTCCGAAAAGGTTTTTGCCATATTGGATTCCGTTGAGGCGGTGAACGGGCATTATCAGGGGCTGTGCCCGGACGGATGGAGAATTCCTAAAATTGAAGATTGGACCGCTTTGTTTAAGCAGGCTTATAGAACCACGGGAGAGATTGTTGAAGATGTTAATCGAAACTGGAATATGGGTGTGCGTGAATTGCCTGGGCTTGGTTTTGGGCCGGTGACTGCAGAACGTTTTATTGTGCGTCCGGAAGCGGAAACTGAAAAGGTGTGGGCCGATGATGAAAACGTGTATATTCTTGAATTCGCTCTTAATTTAAAAATAGACTGGATTGGAGCGTTTCGGTTGAATGAACAGCTGGATAGATATGTGAATATTCGCTGCGTCAAAAATGAATAGCGGGTTTGGCGGTTAGGAGGAAAAGAAGGTGGACTTCGGTCTGCCTTCTTTTTTTTGTGTTTTATGCTTGAATTCTATTTATTGTGAAAAATTGTGATTTTTTATATAAAATTTCGTAAAATGCTTAAAATTTTAAAATTTTACTAAAAATTTATTGTAGAAACTATTGACTTTTTAAAAATCATTGATTATATTTGGAATGTACTTAGCTTGGGCCGAGTTTTCGGGGGGTTAAGAGGAGGACAAATGAAAGATATACTTGAATACACGAGCTACCGTCAGTATATCGCAGACTACTACGCCGACAAAAAGGCGAAATCTGCGTTTACTTGGCCGGAGTTTGCTTCTGCGGCGGGATTTTCTTCGCCGGTTTACCTAAAATATGTGAGCGAGGGTCGCTTCAACTTGAGCGATGCTGCTGTCGACCGTGTTGCCGCGGCAATGCACTTGTCCGGTAGCGACCTTGAGTTTTTCCGCGAGATGGTTTGCTTTGACCATGCCAAGACGGACAAGGCCAAAAAGGAATCTTTCCAGAAGTTGGTGGCAATGGCGGAAAGTCGCAAGGCGAAAGTGATCGAGGCCGATGCGTTCCGCTATTTTGACAGCTGGAAAAATCCCGTGCTTCGCGAATTGGCGCCTGCCATGCCGGGGGCAAAACCCTTGGCGCTTGCAAAAGCGTGCCGCCCTAAAATTACCGCGGCCGAAGTGAGCGACTCGCTGAACTTTCTGATTAAGGCGAACATGCTTCAGAAAGACGAGAATGGCAATTACGTTCAGACGAACAGGTCGATTACGGCCGGACCCATGGAAGTGACGCCCGCTGTAATTCGCGGCCTGCATCGTCAAATGGGCGAACTTGCGCTTGACACAATCGAGGGCGTGCCGCAAAATGAAAGACATTTTTCGGGCGTGACCTTGGGCATTACGCAGGCCGCCTACGATGAAATTGTCGCGGAAATCAATGCGTTCCGCAAGCGTGTGATTGAAATTGCTACTAGGGAAACTGAAACGGATGAGGTGTACCGCCTGAACATCCAGTTTTTCCCCATGACAAACAAGGGTTCTAGAAAGGGTTAGGAGGATACCATGAATTACACAAAAATGACAAAGCAGTTTGCCTGCAAAATGGCGATGCCGCTCGCCTTGATGTTCGCGGCTTGTTCCACTGACAACGGAAACGCAATTTCTAAAACGGAAGGTGATCCCGGTGTGGAAATGGGCGGCTCCTCGGAAGAGCCGAATATTATAGCATCGATTCGTGCTCGAGCGTATTATGCCCCGACGGGTAGTGAAGGCGTCTCGTCAGATGAAGTTTCTATTTCTGTTCCGACGAATATTTTTTATGATGGTGGGCAAGTCTTCCTGACGGAACTGGATACAATGACGCTTGAGCCGTTGGATGACTCCGCGATTAAGGCGTCGTTTAAGGGAGAAACCGTAGATGCGCTCACGGGGGAATTAATTCCTGGTGATGAAGGGATGGCCCGCTTTGACAGTGTCTCGCTGAGAAGTCCGATTGTTTTGTTGAAGGCTATATCCGGGAATGTCTCGCTAAAAACGATCGTGGATGTTCGGGAGACTGACACTTTTGTGATAGATGCCTTGGGCCATTTGGCTGCTTCTCGAGTGCAGAAACTGGTCGAATCGGGAATGTCGTTTACGCCAGCGAAGATACTGGCTGAAACCGAAATCGCGAATGTGCTTGGCTTTGGCTTGCGTAATCCATTTGCTGCAGATGGTCGGGCTGATTCGTCAGTCCAGACCTTGTTGTGGCGCAAAGCGTTCAATGAACTTGTTTCGTATGATTTGTTGGGCCGCCTGAAAAGAGAGCTTGGCGAGTCGGGGACTGCGGCTGGCCTGTCGGAAGCTTCGAAAAAATCTCTAACGGATGCTGTAGAAAGCTCACCTTACTGGAGGTTCTTGAGTGTTTCTCGAAAAGTCCTTGAAATGCGGGATGAGAAATTTTACCAAGAGTGTATGCTGGTGGAGGATTATTATGCGAGCCTGTTGACAAGCGTTTTCGGTGTAGAACAATGTTCGTCTGAAAACGAGGGGGCGTTTGCCGATGTTCAGGGAGATCTCTTTGAGCTGAAGTGCGTGTCCGGTTCCTGGAAATTTGTGTATCGCAAAACGAGTCGGTTGAATATTCCCCATACGTTTGGGACGGTGGTTGATCCCCGTGATGGTGAAGAATATAAAACGGTGACCATTGATTTGGGAGAAACTTCGCAGACTTGGATGGCGGAAAACTTAAGGTATGCTACGGAAAATTCCGATTGCTATATGGATGATTCGTCGTACTGCTCCATATACGGTCGATTATATTCTCCGTTGCAAGATTTGGATTCGTCGTATCGAAAGTACACGACTAAAGAAGGGTGTGTTGACGTTAAAACTCTTGAGTACTTGAATGAGAGCTTGTCGGATGATACGTTGTATTGGCAAGATTGGGCTGAGGAAGATTGCGATGAAATTTTTGAGTATGGGGACTACCGTGATGATGATGATAACATACTCTGGGATAAGGTGATCGATTCGCTTGAAACAATAAATTTTGATGTGTGTCCGGAAGGTTGGCGCATGTCGAAGCTTGAGGATTGGATTACTTTGTTCAGTTATCTCGATAATCTTGGAATGGGCTCCGCGTTGAACCTGCTGTTGGCGAATTATGGGGACCCTGCGGGATTTGGTATGGATCTTTTGGCTGACATTCGTGGTGAAAAAGGCAATTTTGCAGCTCGTGTTAAGGGCGTAGGAATATACCAGTTTGAGCCTGCGGTGAAGCCTGAAGGAATCCGTGGACGCGATGTTGTGGGTACTCTTGCGACTACAACGACTCGCCTAAGAAAGGGGGCCTTTGTGTATAATGATGTAAGGCTGGAAGGATATGGCGCTCCTGGCTATGGCTTTATCCGTTGCATCAAAAACGAATAGCGAATTTGGCGGTTAGGAGGAACGAGAAGGCGGGCTTCGGCCCGCCTTCTTTATATATACGAACAACGTCCGCTCGGCGCTAAAGTAAACGAAAAAGATTTTGTGTCGTAAAATATTGCAATTTTTGCTTAAAATATGAAAAATGTCTAAAATTTGCTTAAAAATACAAATTTTATGTCGTAAAACTATTGACTTTTTAAAATTCTTTGTTTATATTTAGGATGTACTTAGCTTGGGCCGAGTTTTCGGGGGGCTAAGAGGAGGACAAATGAAAGATATACTTGAGTACACGAGCTATCGCCAGTATATCGCGGATTATTACGCCGAAAGAAAGGCGAAGTCTGCGTTTAGCTGGCAGGAGTTCGCGACCTTGGCGGGGTTTTCCTCGTCAATTTTCCTGAAATACGTAAGCGAAGGTCGCTATAACTTGGGCGAAGCTACTGCCGTGCGTGTAGCTACGGCCATGAACCTTGCGGATTACGAGTGCGACTTCTTTGTGGAACTGGTCAAGTTCGACCATGCGAAAACGGATGCCGAAAAGAAGGCCGCTTATGGCGAGATGATTTCGATTGCCGAGGCGCACAAGGCGAAAATCTTGGAAGGGGACTCTTTCCGTTTTTTCAGCGACTGGAAAAATCCTGTCATTCGCGAATTGGCTCCTGCTATGCCGGGGGCGAAACCCTTGGCGCTTGCCCATGCCTGTCGTGAAAAAATAACGGCGGCCGAGGTTAGCGAAACCTTGAATTTCTTGGTCAAGGCGGGCTTGCTTCAAAAAGACGATGCGGGCAACTACACGCAAACAGAACAGTCTGTGACGACGGGCCCAATGGAGGTAACGCCTGTCGCCGTTCGTGGCATGCACCGCCAGATGGGTGAATTCGCCCTTGATGCGATCGAGGGTGTTCCGCAAAATGAACGTCATTTCTCGGGTATTACGCTAGGCGTTACGCATGAAGCCTACGATGAAATTGTGCAAGTGATTGCCGAATGCCGTAAAAAGGTAATTGCAATTGCGACTAGGGATTCTGCGATGGACGAGGTGTATCGTCTGAATATGCAGTTTTTCCCGCTCACAAAAAAGAATTCTAAAAAGGGTTAGGAGGATACCATGAATTACACAAAAATGACAAAGCAGTTTGTCTGCAAAATGGCGATGCCGCTCGCCTTGATGTTCGCGGCGTGTTCGGACAATGGAAATTCTGTTGTAAAAGGGGATGACCATTCGATAACACCGTTGGGCGGCTCCGCCGAAGAAACGGGCGTTGTCGCGTACGAAAATATCTCTTTAAGGGGTCGAGCTTATTATGCGCATGCGATTGAAGGTCAGACCAGCTCAGATGAAATTGCTGTGTCTGCTCCGCCGAGTGTTTTCCTGTATGGAGGCGAGGCTCGTTTGTCAGAATTGGATACTGTGACCTTGGAACCGCTGAACGATACGTCCTTTACGACCAGTATCTGTACAATGGAGCCGGATACTTTGACCGGAGAAATGACTAATCCCTGTGACGAGGGGGTGGCTGCCGGATCTTTCCGGTTTAAAAATATCACGTTGAAAAGCCCCGTAGTCCTGATAGAGGCTGTTGCGGGGGATGTGTCGCTCAAGATGATTGTGGATATACGTGATTCGGGTTATTATGCTATTGACGCGATGTCGCATTTGGCGTATTACCGAATCATGAATTTTGTCGCTTCCGGCTCGTCATTTGCCGCGGCGAAAACGCAGGCTAAATCAGAAATCATGAGTGCATTTGCGTTTGACGAGTCGCCGGCCGTGCGGCAGGCTGCCTTGAGTGAAGGGGTTCCGTATGCTCTTCTGGGAAAAATTGGACAGGAGTTTGGTGCAACGGGCTCGGCTGTCGGATTGTCGGATTCGACAAAAAGTGCGCTTGAAGAATCGATAGAGGGCCTGCGTGTTTTCGCTATTTTGGAATTCCCCTCCATTGCTTTCGAGAGGCTCGGCGATAGCTCGGCCCTGTATTACCAGGAATGCTTGCAGAAGAAATCCTATTATGCAAACCTGCTGGCGGCTGTATTTGGCCAAGGAACGTGCTCGGCCGAGAAGGAAGGGACATTTGCCGATATTTCGGGCGATTTCTTTGAGCTGGAGTGCCTGTCCGGCTCTTGGGATTTTGTCCCTCGGAAAAGGGGAGGCGTTGTCGTCAATCACGCATTTGGGACGATGACGGATTCACGTGATGGCAAGACTTACAAGACGGTGACGATTGATATGGATGGAACTTCGCAAACTTGGATGGCTGAAAACCTGAAGTATGAGGCGGAAGGTTCGGAATGCTATAAGGAAGAGACGTTCAAAGGCGAGAAGTCTTATTGTGCCTATGGTCGCCTATATTCGTTCTTGTCTATGTTGGATTCTACGTACTTTAAGTTCACCACGGAAGAGGGTTGCGTTTCGGTAAAAACAGATGAATATTTGGCCGAATCCCTGACGGCGGAGGAAAATCCTGACACCTCGTCTTTGATTGAATCGGCTCAGAAATGGGCAAGGGAAGAGTGTAGCTATCTGTTCGAAGAAGACGGCTACAGTGATGATCTCGAGAATGTGAAGTGGGACTTGATTGCCGATTCGTTGGATGTCTTGGAATTTAACGTGTGTCCCGATGGCTGGCATGTGGCACGATACGAGGATTGGGATGCTTTGTTCTCTTTCCTGAGGAATCGCTTCGGTGTTGAACCGGGAAAAGAAATAAATCTTTTGCGGTCAAGTTATGGTAATCCGACGGGGTTCGGCTTTGATTTAGTGGGCGATATACGCGGAATCTATGGGACGTATAGGATCAAGACTAGAATGTTGAAATATCTGTTTACGCCGACGTTATTGCCAGAAAATTCCCGTAATCCGGAATATGAGTATTCGACGAACGCGAAGGTGTTTGGGAGTATTTCTTTCTTGGTTTCGGTTGGAATTACGCAGGCGTACAGGTATTTTGATCTTGGGCTCGGTTATGGCTCGGCGGGAGGAGTGGGCTTCGTCCGTTGCGTGAAGGACTGATAGCGAATTTGGCGGTTAGGAGAACGGGAGGTGAACGAGAAGGTGGGCTTCGGCCCGCCTTCTTTGTAATTTTTGTGGCATGGAGGAAACAAATAATGTATCTTTATGGTATCTTGCGGAGTAGACGCAAGAAAAGGAATTGTATGAAACCTGGGAAGACTGAACTCCGTCTGAATGCTGAAATCGAAAAACGCGGTGCGCTTTTTGCGGTGCTGCTGGACCCCGATAC
>Ga0310786_10006331_pt1 | contig 15784 bp, 11 predicted proteins | sample AusTroGonzalo_MG_FD_203881 | JGI IMG/M metagenome (GOLD analysis project Ga0310786, IMG submission 203881) | Bovine rumen microbial communities from tropical cattle in Woodstock, Queensland, Australia - Gonzalo_03 (v2) (version 2) | ecosystem: Host-associated > Mammals > Digestive system >... | reverse complement strand
CATTATATTTATTGGGTGGTGGGCGGGGGTGGTTTCCCCAATAAGGTAAAAGAGCGCGACATGGGAAGCGGGCCGCGCGCATGGCTGGGACGTGGGACATGCGACGTGGGACATGGGACGCGGGACGTGGGACATTGGACGCGGGACACGGGATGCGCGCATGGATGGGACGTGGGACACGGGATGCGCGCATGGCTGGGACGTGGGACGCGGGACACGGGATGCGCGCATGGATGGGACGTGGGACGTGGGACATGGGACGCGCGCATGGCTAGGACGTGGGACGGGGTGGCCTGCTAATAAAAAATTGCTATTTTTTTTGCGGTAGCACTTGATTTGATAACAAAAATATGATATAATTTATAGTGTAAGAAATTTTTAACCAGCCCAAACCTCTAGACCAGGAGCAGCGACAATCATGAAAGGATTGACCACCAAACAGCAGAACGTCCTCGATTTCATCCAACGCTTCAACCAGCGGGAAAACATGCCGCCGACCATCTACGAAATCAGCAGTCATTTCGGCGTCAAACCAGCCACCGTCTGCGCCCACATCAAGGCCCTACAGCAGAAAGGATACGTTTCTCGGTCGTCCAAGGCACGCAGCCTGACGCTCAGCAACAAGACGAATACGCCACGCCATTTCTCCATGACCATGAGCATCCCCCTGCTGGGACGCGTCAACGCCGGAGCCCCCCTCTTCTCGGAGGAAAACGTCGAAAGCCACATCAACATCGACCCCAGCTGGCTCCCGCACGGCCTGCACCAGCGCGACCTGTTCGCCCTGAAGGTCCAAGGCGAAAGCATGCGCGACCTGGGCATCCTGGACGGCGACGTGCTCATCGCCAACCGCACGTCTGATGTCACCGTCGGCAATGTAGTCATCGCCATGCTTGACGGCGAGACGACCGTCAAATCCCTGTATCTCACGGACGGGCAGTGGGAATTGCGCCCCGCCAATCCCGCCTTCCAATCCAAGATGGTTCCCCTTGACGCGCTGTCCGTGCAGGGGGTCGTCGTCGGTCTGCTCCGCAGTTTCGGCCTCAGTTTCAGCCATAGGTAATCCACTATGATAGCCAGAATCGAAGGGACCCTCCTGGAAAGCGGCCTGACCTCCGCCGTAGTAGACGTCAATGGTCTGGGGCTGGAGTTGCTGCTTCCCCTGAGCACGGTCGAGACCCTGCCTCCGGAAGGCAGCAAGGTCACTCTGCTGACGCATTTTCAGGTCCGTGAGGACGCCATGACGCTCTATGGCTTTGCGACCAGCCAGGAGCGCGACCTTTTCCGGCTGCTGGTTTCCGCTGTTTCGGGCATCGGCCCTAAATTGGCCTTGAATGTCCTCAGTTCCTTGACTGTCGGCAATTTCTGCCAGGCCGTGCTCAACGGCGATCTCAAGATGCTGAGCAAAATCAACGGCATCGGCAAAAGGACCGCTGAGAGAATGATTGTGGAACTGCGCGACAAGGTACAGGGACTGGGCGGAGCCTTCGCCGCCAAAGGGCAGCCAGGCACCGCGCAGCAAAAACTCAGCCAGGAAGGACTGGATGCCGTCGCCGCCCTGGAGACCCTCGGCTACAAGCGCGATGCCGCCGAAAAGGTGGTCCTCGGACTGCTGTCCGGCGAAGACGGCGACCGCCTCAGTGCCCCCGCCCTAATCAAGCGCGCCCTCGCCACCCTCAACAGTTGATTCACGCGGAAAGCGGTGGCCAGGGGTCTGGCCGCCTTACCAGTTGGATAATTAACCAATGCCATCGGAAAGATTCATCACTTCAGAACTCAATGCCAGGGAAGAAACCTTCGAGGCTTCCCTCCGTCCGCAGACCTTCGAGGATTTTCCTGGCCAGCCCCGCGTCAAAGAGCGCCTGCAAATCATGGTCGAAGCGTCTAAACTGCGCGGGGAGCCCATGAACCACATTCTGCTCAGCGGACCTCCCGGCCTGGGCAAGACGACCCTGGCCAACATCATTGCCCAGACCAGGGGCGCGAAAATCAAATGCGCCTCGGGGCCTGTCATTGAAAAGCCCGGCGATTTGGCGGGCATGCTGACGGGGCTTGAGGAAGGCGATGTCCTGTTCATCGATGAAATCCACCGTCTGCCCATCCAGATAGAAGAGTACCTGTACAGTGCCATGGAGGATTTCGTCATCGACATCATGTTGGAGCAAGGTGTCGGCTCGCGCTCGGTGCGCCTGAATCTGCCGCATTTCTGCCTGATTGGCGCCACCACCAGGCAAGGCAAGTTGTCTTCGCCCCTGCGTTCGCGCTTTACGATGATGTGCCGCCTCGACTACTATTCCACCGAGGACTTGACGAAAATCCTGCTACGAAGCGCCCGTTTCCTGGGCTTGCAAGGAGCATTGGACGGCGTATCGGAAATCGCCAGGCGCAGCCGGGGAACTCCCCGTATCGCCAACAATCTTCTGCGCTGGGTGCGCGATTATTCCCAGGTCCGGGGCCAAAGCGAATTGACCAAGGACATCGTTTCGGCAGCACTGGAAATGCTCGACATCGACCAGGACGGCCTCGACGAGATGGACAACCGCATCCTGGAGACCATCATCGTCAAATACCGCGGACGCCCTGTCGGCCTCAAGAGTCTGGCCGTGGCCGTCGGCGAGGAAGAAGACACAATCGAGGATGTCTACGAACCGTATCTGATTCAGGAAGGATATCTTATCCGAACTCCTGCCGGCAGGATGGTCACGCCCAAGGCGGAGAGGCGTTTTGGACTGAATGGCAATCAAACCCAAGAGAAGGATTCAGCCCAGGGAACTTTGAATTTCGACAAATGACGCGGGACATGGGACGAGGGACGCGCGTGAGCGGGACGCGAGACATGAGACGAGGGACTAGCCACTGACCACTAACCACTTTTTGTTTTGTTAAACTTCTCCTATGAAACACGTGTGTGTTTCGTAGGTTGTGTTGACGACGGCGAGGACGCCGTCGGTACCCCATCTGAATAGTTACGAGGCGAATATGCGAAGCATGACTGGTTTTGGACAAGGCACCGCCACGGATGCCGGTTATCAGGTTACAGTTGAGATTACGGCGGTCAACAGCCGCAAGCAAGTGGAAATGCGCGTGGCGTTGCCGCGGGAATTGTCGGCGCTGGAGACGCAGTTGCGGCAGCAGATTCAGCAGAGGCTGTCCAGAGGCACGTTGAATGTCGTTGTCAGTTACGCAATGCCCCCCAGTGCGCATACGGCCGTCAAGCATGTGGATGTAGAATTGGGAAAGGTCGTGTGCGAGGAACTCCGCCAACTGGCGCGGCAGGCAGGACTTCAGGGTGAGGCAGCACAACCCAAATTATCGGATTTGCTCATGGTTCCCAGCGTCATCTGCGCCACGGGCAATTCCCCCTACGAGCCACTGAAGCCCCTAGCCTTGCAGGCCCTTGAGCAAGCCTTGCAGGCCTTGAACGAAGACCGCCTGCGCGAAGGACAGAAGCTTCAGGCTGATTTGCAGAAGCGCGGGGAACTCATGTCCCAATATGTTGAGGCCATCGCGGCCCGAGGCGACGAGGCGGTCAGGCAACAACATATCCGCCTCCAGGAACGCCTGGCGACCTTGGGGTTGGATCTCGACCTGAACGACGAGCGCCTGCTCAAGGAACTCGCCTTCTACGCAGAGCGTGCCGACATCACGGAAGAACTGGTGCGCCTGCGTAGTCATTTGCAGCAATACGCATCCTTGCTGTCCAGCGACGGCGAGCCAGGCCGCGCCCTGGAGTTTCTGGGGCAGGAAATGAACAGAGAGGCCAATACCTTGGCCTCAAAAACCGCAGACCTGGAAATTTCCCGCGTAACCCTCGCCCTCAAGACGGAATTGGGCCGCGTCCGTGAACAAATCATGAATATTGAATAACGGACATAACTCACCAGAAGGGGCACGAAACAGTGATTAGCGGTTAGTGGCTAATCCCACGTCCCGCCCACGCGCGCCCCTCGTCCCATGTCCCGCGTTTCAGCCACGCGCGTCCCTCACGGCCCTTGTCCCTCACGGCCCTTGTCCCTCACGGCCCTTGTCCCTTGTCCCACGTCTCGCCCAGGCGCGCCCCACATCAGAACAGCATCAATAATGAAAACCTTCTGGTTTCACTATTACGCGTGCGCCCGTTTGAAAAATCATTCAGAAATGCTACATTATTAAATTAGTCTTTTAGCAATGAATCTCACCACAGAACGAGGCATATAAGATGCAAGAATGGGCACAGGCACTAGTTGATCTCCAGGAGTTGGACATTCAGGCGGCGAAAATTGAGCAGGAGTTGTCAGCTATCCCTGCCAAGCAGGCGGAGCTTGAGAAGTTATTTTCTTCTGAACAGAAGGCTCTAGACGAGGCACAGTCTGCCTTGAAGGCCCTGGAACTGAACATTCGCGGTCTGGAGAATGAAATCAATGTGAACTTGGAAAAGAAGCGCACTTTCCAGTCCAAGACCATTCTCATCAAGAACAACGAAGAATACAAGGCGGCGCTGTTGCAGATTGAAATGTGCGATAAAGTCATCAGCGACTTGGAAGACAAGCAGTTGGAAGCCATGGAAGGCTTAGAGAAGGCCAAAGCTGATGTCGCGGCCATGAAGAAGATGCGCGACAATGCCCGCCGCCGCGCCGATGGCGTCAACGCCGAATTTCAGGAACTCAAGGCCAATTGCGAGGCCAAGTTGGCCGAAATGAAGCCTGAACGCGAGGAACTGGCCAAGCATGTCGAACCGGAACTGCTGGCGCAGTACGAGCGTCAGCGCAACAGCCGCAACGCCAGCCGCACCGCGCCTTGCGTGGTGCCAGTCATGGAGGGAAAATGCGGACGTTGCCGCATGCGCCTGACGCCTCAGCACTGCCAGAACGCCCTCGCAGGCCACAAGGTGAACTGCCCTATCTGCGGAGCGATACTCTACCAGGAATGAGCTTGTGTTACCCAGCCGACATTCAACCATGAAGCACGTTACCCGTCTAGGTCGCAGATTTCTCCTGTTGGCCATATTCTGCCTAGTTTCGTTCACGGCGTTTGCCGCGCCGGTCCTCAAGCTCGCGACCTTGCAGCAGGGTGGCACCATTCCCAAGCAGGATTTCATCCCTTGTCGCCTCAACTGGGCCGTTGCCAACCCCGACGACAAGCCAGCCACCGTCACCTTGCAGTTAGAACCAGACGGCGACCAGGGCCAGGCGGTCTTCTCCACGGAAGTCACCGTCCAGCCGCACAGCCAGTTGCAGGGCAGTTCCCCTGTCGTCCTCGACGCGGCGGAACGGTACTTCGTAACGCTCATCCAAAACGGCTTCCGGCTGAAACGCGATGATATCGTCTTCCGCAACGATGCCAAGAAGAATAATACCTTGAGCATAGCGATGTGCCAGGATTCCGACGAAAGCTATTCCGTCTCCGAACTGACGAAACTGAAGAATCTCTGCCAGCTTCCATCATTCATAACTTTCTCCAATCTTAATGCGCCGACGCATTGGAGCGCCCTATTCAACTACCAGCTCATCATTATCGCCAGCCGCCAAATGGACCAATACACTCCCAGTCAGCTGCTGGCCATCCGGGACTACGTGCTTCGGGGCGGCCATCTGCTGCTGGCAACACCAGAGGCCTCCTTCGGCTGCCGTGGCACCTTGCTTGACGAATTGCTCCCGTGGGAACCTGTCGCCACAACCGTCAACGAAACCCTCGACAGCCTCTACACCTCCTACGGCCTGCCAGTTCCGCCACCGCAAGCACAGCGCGACAGCCAGACCGGTGAACTTCTCCCGAAGCCCAGTCAACCCTTCCTGGAGACAGTCCTGCGCCCCGATTCTCTAGTCCTGAACCGCCAGGACGGCAAGCCAGCCTACGTCATGCGGCGTTTCGGCATCGGCACGGTACAGGCGCTGGCCTTCAATCCCTTCGCCTTCAAGAGTTATTCCACCCAGCTGGTGGAGTCCATCTGGAACCCCGTGCTGTCCCACACCAATTTCCTGCTGGCGGGGAACGCCCCCGACCTGACTAGAAAGAGCGAAGCCATCCTGCAACAGCTGCAAGGCTTCTCCATCCCCGGCGTGTCGCTGATTGTCGAATTGTTCTTCCTGTATATTCTGGGAAGCATCCTCATTCTGTGGTATTTTTTCCGCAAGCGTCGCGAGGCTAGCGGCTGGTGGTGCGTCTGCCTGTACGGGGTGCTCGTCACCTGCCTGATCCTGTGGAAAGCCGGAAACCTCTCGTCCAGCCAGACGGTCTTCAGCCAGACGACACTGAGCACGGCTGTCTGGCAGGGAATCCCCGCCGCCCGTCAGGCGGCAACCGCCCTCCTGAGCAAGGAAGACTGCAACCCGCGCCTCTTTGCGGAAAGCAGTCGCGTCTTCCTACGCCCACAGCCCATAACGAGCCAGCACTCAAATGCTCTCGCCACCTCCGTTCTGCGCCTGACCAACAGCCTCCACGGAACGACCTCCACGCAAATGACGCTCCAACAACAGCGTCCACGCGATTTCCTGTTCCAGCAGACGACAGACTGCTACGGTCTGCCGACCGAAGAACTGCCGGTCCTCAAATTCCAGGCCAGCGGACAGTTCTTCCTCCATCCCTGGACCCTTCCCGCGAAACTTCCGACCGAGCGTGCCCTGCTCTGCCTTCCCTCCGCCATCCACGACCTAAAACTGTCCGGACGGACTGTCTCCGGCGGAGCCTCCCAGACCGACATCGAATCGGACACCGTGTTTCTCGCCGTGCGCGACTACATTCTCTCCTTGCGGTTGCAGACGCCCTGCCTGGCCATCCTGTCCACCAACCGCCAGGCCCCAAAGGATGCCATTCGCACCGAGTTGCCGGAAGGAACGAGCATGAAGTTCCTGAACTACCAGATCCATTTTGTCCCCGTGCGCCTGGATGTTCCCGATCATCTGTCCGCCATCCCTGAGGATTTTGTGAACTGGACCCTGCCGAACAATTCCGTGCTGCGCAAATGCCTGGAACATGGAGAGTGGACAGAAATCGGCGCGATAGGAACCCTCGGCACCATGTCGCTGACGATGCAATTCCGTGTGCTGCCCGAACTTTGCCAGCGTTGTCCCGACCAGATAAAGCTTGTCTTCCGCCCGCTTGACCCCTCTGGCTTCTACAACTTCCAACTTTGCCTGGAAGACCAGAACGGCAGGCAACTGGAGGCCACAACTGCCAAAGACGGAGAATACACCTTCGACCTGAGACGCAACCCGTCTTTCTTCTCCCTGCCAGGATGCTATTTCACAGTGGCCATCCAAGCCAGCAACGACCATCTCAGCAACCAGCAACGGTCAAATATCTGGAAACCGAATGTCATTCAGGCCAGCGTGGCCTTCAACTGATAATTTCCACCAGCCCAAATCTGGACAGAACATGATAAAACTCGAGCACATCACACGCGATTTCGGCAACGGACGCGGCGTCCACGACTTGTCGATGCACATTCCCAAAGGCAAGATTTTCGGCTACATTGGCCCCAATGGCGCCGGCAAGTCCACGACCATCAAAATCCTCTGCGGGCTTTACCGCCCCAGCTCCGGTCGAGCTTTCATCAATGGCATGGAAGTCACGCCCGACAATGCCAGCGAAATCAAGAAAATCGTCGGCTACATGCCTGACAATTTCGGCGTCTACGACCAGATGAGCGTCTGGGAGTATCTCGACTTCTTCTGCGCCGCCTACCACATCCCCACCCGCGAACGGGAAAAGCGCATCAATGCCGTGCTGGAACTGACACGCTCCCAGCATATGCTCGACTACCAGGTGTCATCCCTTTCCAAAGGCATGACCCAGCGCATCGGCCTGGCCAAGACGCTCCTGCACAATCCCGAAGTTCTCATCCTCGACGAGCCGGCGGCCGGACTTGACCCTTATGCCCGCATCGAGATGCGCCAGACCATCATGCGCCTGCGCGACCTGGGCAAGACAATCATGCTGTCCTCGCACATCCTGCCCGAACTGGCAGGAGTCTGCGATTTGGTCGGAATTCTGGAGAAAGGACACCTGCTGGCTTTCGGTACGGTAGAGGAAGTCACACACAAGGTGCAGGAAAAACTGCGCCTGTCGCTGATCCTCGATTCGCCCGCCGACCCCGCTGTGGCCATCTGCAAGACCTTCCCCGGCATCCAGGAACTCCATGTCGAGGCCAATGAGATTCGCTTCACCTTCACCGGCACGCGCAAACAGATTCCCGAACTCAACCAGAAACTGATTGCCGCCGGCGTCAGAATCATGGAATGCAAGGAAGAACAGGCCGACCTCGAGCAGGTCTTCCTCTCCGTTACACACCAGACCTCCGCCGGACAGCCTGGCACGCTTGCCCAGGACGAGACACTGTCCGCCTCCGCCACCGAGGCCAGGTCCAATTTCACCCTGAAACGCAAAAACAAGGCGTGAGGTTAGTGGTTAATGAAATGGGAGGGCCGAGCGTCTGCTCGGCCAATGTACCAGGAGAAAAGGTTCCCGTCGTCGTCCGTGTCAAAGACCCTGCCCCTCTAGCCCATTGTCCTTTCGCCAAACTGACGCAACAATAATGAACGCCATCGCCACCAAAATCCCTGCCGTGACCGAGGAACGGCGCGATTTCTTCAGCAATCCCATCCTGCTCAGGGAATTTCTGCGCGGTGCCAGGGACCGGAAGACCATCTTCTTTGCCGCCCTGGTCAATTTCCTCCTGGCCCTGATTCTCTACATCCTCTGGCCCAGAACCGGTATCTTCACGGAAGCCAATTCCAATGAACTGCTGACCATCTTCCTGGGCACGGAACTGACCTTCATGATTCTCCTTACCGCAGGATTCACGGCCAGTTCAATCACCCTGGAACGCGAAAAAAACACCTTCGTCATGCTCCAGACCAGCCTGCTGACGCCAGGGGAAATCCTCTGGGGCAAACTTTTCGGCTCTTTGGGACTGTCTTTCGTCCTTTTCCTGTCAACCCTCCCCGTGACCTCGCTCTGCGCGCTCAGCGGCGGCATAAGCCCCTCCTCCCTGTTCAAGGCACTGTCGATTGTCGGCGCCGCCACCATCGTCTACGGGCTGCTGGGACTGGCCATCAGTTCGCTTTGCCGCCGCAGCTACATCTCGCTGCTCGGAACATACATCGGCATTACCATCCTGGCCGGGGCGGTCTGGCTGCCGTCCGTCCTGAATCCCTTGGAATCCTTGCAGCCGATGTTCCTGAAGTTGCGCGCGCTGAGCCCCTACGAGGCCCTGTTTGCGCTGCAATTCGCCGAATCGTATGAATCCAGCGTCATCGGCGCCTCGGCGACAAACACCTACTGGATTTTCATGACGGCAATGGGTGTCATGGCCGTGCTGTTCTTCGCTGTTTTCGCCAAATTCATCTTCGCGCCCCCGAACATGAAGCGCTCGCAGACCGTCAACCAGTACACCGACACCAAGACCGCCCTCAAGCGCAAACTCGGCTGGCCATTCTACCTCATTGACCCCCTGAAGCGCAAAAAGCCCATCGCCTCCTGGCGAAATCCTGTTTTCGTGGCGGAAATTCGCAGCAAACTTTTCGGGCAACCCAAGTTCATCATCCGCGCCCTGAGCGCCTGCATCTGCCTCAGCATCTGCCTGCTGTTGCTCATCGCCGGACAAGTCGGCAATACCGACCTGGACAACATCCGCGCGGCAGCCATTATCTTCCAGCTGGGGGTCGTCGCCCTGCTGGCGCCGACCGTCAGTTCCGGCAGCATTTCCGACGAGAAAATCAGCGGGACAATCCTCCTCCTGCGCCTGACCCCCATGTCGCCAGCCAAGGTCATCATCGGCAAGATGAAGGCAGCCCTTCTCTACGTGCTGATTTTCCTTTGCAGCAGCATGCCAGTCTTCCTGACTCTTGTTTATCTCGAATCTGACGACCTGCCGGCCCTGGCAACTTTCCTGCCCAAGGGCCTTGACGCGGACAGCCTGCTGGCCTGGCGCGAAGTGCTGGCAGAAAACTGGAGATACTACTGGCGTCTGGTCGCCTGGGTCGGCGTGCTCCTGACGACTTGCCTCGCCCTGACCTCCGCCGGCCTCTGCGCTTCCTGCTTCGCCTCCGATACCGGCAAGGCCACGGCCATGAGCTACGGCTTCGCCCTGCTGGTGACAGTGCTTTCGCTGTCGATTCTCCTGTTCGGCACCCGCTTCTCCCCGACCATGCAGGCGATTTTCCTGACCTTCAATCCCTTTGTCGCCGCCTTGGAAATCACCCTGGACGGCTCCCTGGCCAGCCGACTGCCGCGAATTTTCGGCAACCGACTATGGTTGAATCACCTGTACTTGTTCACAGGCCTCACCTTCCTGCTGCTGGCCATCTCCGCCTGGAAAGTCCGCCGCCTTTTCCGCGAACAGCATTAACGACCTACCATAACCATAATGAACAGCATCTTTCTCACTACCGCCATCATCCTCTTCCCCCTTTGGGCGCCACTCTGGAACGACCATCCCTTCACTAGTCAGGATTTGGACGAAACAATGCTGCCTTCCTTCACGGCGGAAATGCTCCGCGAGGCAGATGTCTACCTGCAAGATAGTGACTTGGCCATGAAGGAGAATTTTCTGCGGATTCTCGTCAGCCATCAAGTCCCCCAGGCCCGCACCCTGGTCCTGAAACAACTGTCACGCGAAAAGGATATCCGCCTCATTGCCATGATCCTGCGGATGCTGCCGCCCGGCGATGACCTGTCTCCCGCCTTGCTCGAACCCTACCTACAAAGCGAGTCACCGCTCGTAGCCGAAAGTGCCATAAGCCTCTACGCCGCCTTGCCAAACGCCCAACCGGACAAGTTGCTGCCCTTCCTTTCGCACGACCTCGAAGGGCACCCCCTTTCCCCCGCCGTCCGCCTGGCCGCCTGGCAGAGTTTCGCGTCCCGTCAGGATTACACCGAGTTCCTCGGTGCCAGGGTCTGCATGTTCCAGGACGATGTGCTCCCGGAAGTCAGGATGCAGGCCCTGCTGGTCGCCCTCAAGCAGCGAACCGTTGCCCCGCAACTGGCAGACTGGGTGCAGAAGGTGGCCGATGGTGATGACAGCCTGGCGAAACTGGCCCTGGCCACAATTCCCCGCCGGGAGTTCAAGCCCCAGACGGCCACGCTCTCCGCCTCGCCGGAAACTGCCCTGCGCCTGCGCCTGACCGAAAACCTGAACGGCGATTTCCTCGACCTGCTGCCCGCCCTCTGCCGCGACCAGTCACCCGCTGTGCGCACCGCCGCCATGGCCACCATCGGCAAACTAGTTTCTCCCGAAAACGCCAACGGCCTGGCCAATCTTCTGTTCCCCGCCCTAGAAGACGCCACTAATCAAGTACGCACAGCCGCCCATGACGCTTTGGCCGTCGCCATGCAAAAATGCCCGGAACTGCACGACCAGGCCCTGGCTATCCTGACCTCCCGCGAGCAGCCTCCCTCTGAATTGACACGCCTGGGCCTGTACGAACTAGTGCGCGCCCCCAAAGAAATCATAGCCCTGATGGCTACAGAAACGCATCCCGAGAACCTGGTGGCCGCCATCAACAGCCTGCGTCTGTCGGCGGAGCCCGGCACCTGCGGTGAAGTGCTGATCCCCCTGACCACGCATGTGGCGCCGACCGTCCGCGAGACGGCGGCCAAGGCCATTGGCTACCTGCGGGTGCCCGGGGCGGAAAAGTCCCTGATTGCCCTGGCCTCCCTGGACGAGCCATTGCCTGTCCGCATCGCGGCCTACGAAGCCATGGGACGCAATCCCAGCCTTGAATACAGCAAATGCCTACTGACCTGCCTGGAGAAGACCGGCAAGACGGTATTCGAGGAGCGGGCGGCGGCGGCGTGGAGCTGCGGACATCTTCTTGCCCAGAACAATGATGAGATTGAGGACCACATCATTCCCCTAGCGCAGCAAATGTTCATCCAATGCACCAAACCCGTGGTACCCATGATGGGGATGATGTCCTTCGACGATGTCACGGTGATTGCCAACTGCCTCTATGCCCTGGGCAACCTCAAGCGCAATTACCATCACGACGACATAATCTCCCTGGCCAACCGCGTCATCGCCACCTTTCATCTACCCCCTGAGAAAACGCAAGAGCAAGCCGCCCCTGGCCAGGAACTGCCTCCATGTTCAGATTTGACCTACAGCCTGGCCCACCAGCTGTTCCAGGAACTCAATGGAGAACAGCCGGAACGGCAGCGCCATGCCGCGTATAACGTTTCGCTGCCCTGCCAGCGCTTTCAGGAATAAATGCGCGGAAGGACGCGGCCCTGTCCGCGCCGAATATGGAGACGATATGAACACGGCGCACTATTTCGACTACGCGGCGGCCACGCCTTTGCGCCAAGAACTAGTTGAACTCTATCCGGAATACTGCCGACTGTATTCTGCCAATCCCCACGGCACTTCCGTCTTCAACAATCTTTCGCGACGCGCCATCGTCGAAAGTGGCGAAGCCCTGCTGGATTTTCTGGACATTCCCCCAGCGGAGGCGGAGGTCATCTGGTGCAGTTGCGCCACGGAGGCACTGAACCTCGCCATCCTGGGCTGGCAACCGCCAACCACCAGATTTTCCCTCATCGTCGACCCGACGGCCCATCCCGCCATGCTGGAACCGTCACTGCACCGCGCCACCTGCTCGCCAGAGGCGAGGCTTGTCAAATTAGCCGCCGACAAAGGCGGACTGCTTCCGCAAATACCCGCTGGCCTCCAAGACGCAAAGGCGGCCATGCTTTGCCTGTGCCACCTGAACAACGAGACGGGGATTCTCGCCCCGACTGTCGCCCTGTCCCAGGCCATGCGTGCGGCCTGCCCGGCAACCTGCCTCTGCCTGGATGCCTCGCAGTGCCTGGGACGAGTCGCCTTGCCTTGGACGTCCGCCCAAGTCACGCTGCTTGCTCTCTCGTTGCGCAAGGCAGGAGGTCCGCAACTGGGCGTCCTGATTCGCCGCCGCAACTGCCGTCTCTCCCCGCTGTGGTATGGTGGTGGCCAGCAGGACGGACTGCGCCCTGGCACGCTGGACGCACCGTCAATCGCTCTCGTCAAGCCACTGCTAAACTTGCTGAAGCAGGAACAGGCAGACAATTTCCACAAGTTGTCCGCACTCAATACCGCCTTGCGTCAGGAACTGTCCGTTGCGGGGCAAGGGCGTTGGGAAATTCTGACTCCGCCGACTGCCCCGCCGTCGATTCTTTCCGTGCGCCTGCCCGGCTACGACGCGGGAGTTTTTGTCAGGCTACTGGCCCAAGCCCACGGTTTCCAGATTTCCTCTGGCAGTGCCTGCGCCGCCGAATCGCCTGCCCCCAGCCATGTCCTGACAGCCATGGGCTATCCGCCAGACTTTGCCCGGCAGGTCATCCGCCTTTGCCTGTCCCCTGCACACACACTGGAGGACATCCGCAATCTCGTCCAGGCCATCCGCAATACCCTTGATGATTACTAACCACTGTGGAGGGCAGACAGTTCTGGATGCCTTGCCCTGCAAATGTCTGACTTACTGCAAGTCACCATGGACGAGCAACGCTCATCCCTCTCGTACCCAACTAGCCATGACCAACAAACTAATCGCCTTTGATTTGGACGGCACGCTCATCATGTCCATTCCTGGCATTGCCCATTCTGTCAACTGCACCAGGGAACAACATGGTTACGCCCCGCTGTCGTATGAGACAATCTGTGGCTATGTCGGCAATGGCTCGCGCAAACTGGCTGAACGCTCCTTTGCCGACATACTGGACAAATTCGGCCTCGAACCCCTCCTGGCCGAGATGATAGCCAACTACGCGCGGGAGCCCATCTTCGGCACGGAGACATATCCCGGCGTGATGGAGGGGCTCGCCGACCTCAAACAGGCCGGTTTCACCCTGGCCATCGTCAGCAACAAGCCGTCAATCGTCGGTGTAGCCATCCTCAAGGAACTGGCCCTGAATCAATACATAGACGAGAACATCGGTGGCGGAGATGGTTTTCCCCTCAAGCCTGCGCCAGACGCCCTGCTATTCCTCCTCGACAAATATCAGGTATCCCCAGACAATGCCTGGATTCTTGGCGACAACTACACTGACATCGAGGCTGGACACAATGCAGGAATCCACACCGTCTGCGCCGACTATGGCTACGGCAAACTCCACGACCAGGATGCGGAAATCCATGTCGCCTCCTTCGCCGAGTTCGTCCGCGCCTTGACGTGAATAATGTCCACAATGTGGAGCATACGCCACCAGTAGTGTGGCAACGCGTTTCATCATACACAACGGCGCGCACGGAGGCGCGCCCTCCCATCACGTTTTTTTCTACGGGCACATTGGCCGAGCCTCCTCCTTCGCCAAGGCTACGGAGGACAAGGACGCTCGGCCCTCCCTTGCGTTTTCCACGGGGAACGAGCGGCGGCCAGGACGGCCGCCTTACCAACCCGGGCAATGCGTTTCTCAAGGCACAACGGCGCGCACGGAGGCGCGCCCTCCCATCACTAATCACTAATCACTAATCACTAATCACTAATCACTAACCACTAATCACTAACCACTAACCACTAACCACTAACCACTAACCACTAACCACCAAAGGACAAATCAATCATGAAGAAACTGCTGAGTATTTTCGTCATCTGCCTGATGTTCAGTTATGTCGCACAGGCAAAAGTCGTACCGGCGGCGGTGTTTGGCAACCACATGGTTTTGCAACGCGAAATGGCCGTGCCCGTCTGGGGGACGGCGGATGCCGGCGAGGCCATCAAGGTGACATTTGCGGGTCAGGTGCTCGAGACCACTGCCGACGCCAAAGGAGAATGGATGGTCAAATTGCAGCCTCTGGCCACCAGTGTCACGCCCCAGGACTTGACAATCAATGACATTGTCATCAAGGATGTTCTGGTCGGCGAAGTCTGGCTTTGCAGTGGGCAATCGAACATGGAGATGTACCTGCATCGCATTGTTGACTGCGATAAAGTCTACGCCAAGATTCCCAATCCCCTGCTCCGCATCACAGTCATGGAGCCTTACCGCTGGGAGAAACTGCCACGCAAGGACTTTCCGATGACCTGGCAGACTGCCGATGTGGAAAAAGCCAAGAAATTCTCCGCCATCGCCTACGTCTTCGGGCAGACGCTGCAAGAGAAGCTGGGGATTCCCATTGGCCTGATTGGCTCCTACTGGGGGGGCACCCGCATCGAACCCTGGACACCTCCCTGCGGCTTCGACGGAATACCGGAACTGAAAGGCATCGCCTACTCCGTTAATTCCAAGCTCCCCTGGCGTCCAGAATACAAGGAAAACGCCGAAAAGACAGCGGCTGCCTTCCAGTCCTGGCTGGACAAATTCCGCGAAGCTGCGGCCAACGGCGCCGAACTGCTGCCGCCGCCTGCGTTCCCAGACTCGCTGAAGCCGGCTGATAGAAATCAGGTTCCGACAGTCCTTTACAACGCGATGATCTATCCCTTCGTACCCTTTGCCTTCCGCGGCGCCATCTGGTATCAGGGATGCAGCAACCGCACCGATGACAAGTATTTCTACAAGATGCAGGCACTGTTCGATGGTTGGAAAGAGGTCTTCCAGAATCCCGCGATGAAGTTCTATTTTGTCCAGTTGGCGCCGTATCGCTACGGCGGTGACGTCGAAGCCCTGCCCCGCATCTGGGAGGCGCAGTCGGCTTTTGAGAAGGCGAACGAGCCGCAGGTCGGGATGGCGGTCATCAACGACCTCGGCGAATACGGCGACATCCACCCGCGCCGCAAAATCCCCGTCGCCGAGCGGCTGTCCGCCTTCGCCCTCGCCCGCGACTATGGCTTCGAAAACATCCATCCCGACTTTCCACGACACACTGGCTTCAAACATGAGGGCAACGCGCTGG
>Ga0310786_10006330_pt1 | contig 15784 bp, 14 predicted proteins | sample AusTroGonzalo_MG_FD_203881 | JGI IMG/M metagenome (GOLD analysis project Ga0310786, IMG submission 203881) | Bovine rumen microbial communities from tropical cattle in Woodstock, Queensland, Australia - Gonzalo_03 (v2) (version 2) | ecosystem: Host-associated > Mammals > Digestive system >... | reverse complement strand
TTGCTGACGTAATAAAAAACAATAATAGTATTAACCTAAAAAACAAATCAGATTATGGACAAACAGAAATCAATCGAAGCATTGCAGTTCTTCGTAACAGGCCTCTCAGAGGGCGCATTCGTACACAAGGTGCAGGGACAGATTTTCAAGGCTCAGGGCTTTACGAAGCTGGGCGAGAAGTATATCGGTCACTACACTGAGGAGATGGAATGGGTGGAGAAGTTCATCGACCGCATCCTCGACCTAGGTGGCGAGGTGAAGGTGGAGAAGCACGAAGCTCGCGCACTGTGCTACGACCCCGTGGAGTACATCAAGGAGGACCTGAAGATTCAGGAGCCGGGCGTGGAGCTGCTGCGCAAGTGCATGGGTTCGGTATGCGAGGACTATCTCACCTTCGACATTCTGAAGGCTTACCTGGCCGATGAGGAGGAGGATCTCTACTGGAGTCAGGGCGCGCTCGAGATGATTGAGAAGATTGGCGCACAGAACTGGCTAATCATGCAGATGTAATTCATTGAACATTGACCATTGAACATTATGAAAGAGAAGGTATTACAGGCCATGCGTGAGTTCGGTGCTCCCGTGAACGCTGGCAAGATTGCGGAGATCACAGGTATCGACCGCAAAGAGGTTGACAAGGCTTTTGCTGAGTTGAAGAAGGAGGGTGCGATTGTGTCACCTGTCCGTTGCAAGTGGCAGCCTGCTTAACTAACAAAGGAGAGCTTCGGCTCTCCTTTTTGCTTTTCCATCAGATATAGGTATTGCACAATTCAAAGAAAAGTATTAATTTTGCACCCGATGATAACGACATTGATGATAGGACTGCTGATTCCGCTGCTGGGCACGATGCTCGGCTCAGCCTTCGTTTTCTTCATGCGTGACGAAATGTCGGTGCGACTGCAAAAATCGTTGCTGGGCTTTGCATCGGGTGTGATGGTGGCAGCATCGGTGTGGTCGCTGCTGATTCCAGCGATGGAGATGGGAGCAGACAGCGGTAAGTGGGCTGTGTTCCCAGCTGCTGTTGGTTTCCTGCTTGGCATGGGATTCCTGCTGCTCATCGACGAACTGACGCCGCACTTGCATATCGGCACAGACAAACCCGAGGGTATGCGCTCGCACCTGTCGAAGACGGCCATGCTGGCCCTCGCCGTCACCATCCACAACCTGCCTGAAGGAATGGCTGTGGGTGTGGTGTTTGCAGGAGCCGATAGCGGTGCAACGAACATTTCCCTTGCCAGTGCCGTCGCCGTATCACTGGGTATCGCCATTCAGAACGTGCCAGAGGGGGCCATTATCTCCATGCCGATGCGAGCAGCAGGCAACTCACGTTGGCGCTCGTTCCTGCTGGGCTCTCTGAGTGGAGCTGTCGAGCCCGTCGGAGCCATTGCCGTTTTGCTGTTGGCCTCGCTGCTCATGCCCGTTCTTCCTTACATGCTGGCCTTTGCCGCAGGCGCCATGTTCTATGTTGTGGTCGAGGAACTCATCCCCGAGGCCTCCGGCGGTCAGCACTCAAACCTCAGCACCATCGGCTTCGCTATTGGTTTCGTCCTGATGATGGTACTCGACGTGGTGATGGGATAAACCGCTATTTTTCTGCCACTACCTCAATCTCCACCAGTGCGCCCTTGGGCAGCGTCTTTACGGCAACAGCCGAGCGGGCAGGGTAGGGCTCACAGAAGAACTCTGCATAAACGGCGTTCATGTCGGCAAAGTCGTTCATGTCGGCCATGAAGACCGTTGTCTTCACCACGTTAGCCATCGTCACGCCAGCCTCTTCCAGAATGGCCTTCACGTTGAGCAGCGACTGGCGCGTCTGCTCCTTGATGCCGCCCTCGGCGAATGTGCCTGTAGCAGGGTCAATGGGAATCTGACCGGAGGTGTAGATGAGATTGCCTACTTGTATAGCCTGGCTATACGGACCGATGGCTGCAGGAGCCTTTGTTGTGCTGATAACTTTCATTGTACAGTTGTATGAACTAATGTTAATGTTTGGGGCAAAGGTACGAAAAAATGATTAGAAATAACTACCTTTGCCGCTGATTTTTCAATAGAATGGTGAAATATTATTTTGAGACGAATAACTGATGGACTACCTGCCGAAAGACCCTGCCATACTGGTTTCGAGTGTGAACATGCTCCTGAGAGACGAGGAGTTTGACACGCTGGAATCACTGTGCTATAACTTCGGAACAGAACCGAAAGATATAAAGAACTACCTGCTTGGGCACGGATTCGTGTATAGCGTGAAGCAGAAACAATTCCGCCCGATAGGATATGACTCAGTAGCAAGATGATAACAAAGGACAGCATCGAGACCGCCTACAGTTTCCTGCATCAGAAGCAGCGCATCTATATTCATTCCACGCTCGACTGGCAGAAGGACGACATTGAGTTGGCCATTTCTGACTATGCCAATGACATGAGCCAGGAACTGTATGCCGCCATCAGTGGTGGCAGGCCTGACTTCCTTCGCGACCACAAACGGTTTCAGGAGGACATCACCAAGGCAGTGGAGATACTTGAAAAGATGCTATAACGAATATGGAAATAAGGGTGACGCTATTGAAGCTAGGCATTAGCTCATGTAAGGGAAATTATAGTGCTGGCTGACGTAGTTATATACTGCATCTCGATACTGTGTTATGCTTTCCTCACTATAACTCTCCGGGAGTTCTTGCCAAAGGATATCGCGGATTGTGACGATGATTGTAGCTTTGGTGTTAGGCTTGTCGAATGGATGATCCATCCCCTCTAACTGTTGCTTAATCTTTGCAAGCAGTTCTACGGCTACCTTCTTGATTTTCTTGATGTCCTCCTTGCTTAAATCGTCTTTTATCAGCACATCATACATAGAAAGTTGCTCATCATTCTCAAACCCTTCTCGGACATAACGTTTTTCTTCTTCTGTCAGTTCATTTGACAGTTTCATCAGTTCCTCAAAGGTCTTTTCAATGGTGGCTCTGTTCTGTTCCTGATTGTAGTCATGAATGATTTCTTGATACCTCTCATAGAAGTTGATACGTGAGGGATTCTGTGCCATCATCTGGGCGATACGCTCCTGCAACAACTCCTGAATATCCTTCAGCATCAGATTCTTCTCGCGACTTTTGGCAAACTCACGGCGAAGCAGTTCAAAATTGATGCCGCTGATGTCGAATCGTCGTGGTTCGGCTGCCATCATTTGGTCAGATTCTATTTCCAAATGGTCGTTCACAATCTCATTGATAGCCACACTCAAGTCAGTAATATCTGCATGTTGGCGTTTCTTCTGTAACTCCTTATAGATGGCTTCAATGGCATCCTTTTGCTGTTTAATCTCATGCGTGATATCCTCACGGTCGAGATACTTCCATAGCTTCAGCAGGGTCGTAGCGTATGTGCAGTAGGTCTTACGTATCTCTGCTGTTTCGCACATAGCGTTAGCTGCTTCCTTCAGCAACGATAGTTTCATGAAGTTCTCTGCATGAATCAGTTGGTCAAGTTCAAAATCATGTTCCTTCAGGAATGCAGTAGCGGCAGCAATTGCCTCCATGACATGTTTGATAAGTTCTTTCTTATCCACGGTCGGGTCATTACCACTTTCATGACCTTCTGGATTAGCGGTATAATCGGCCAATGCCTGGCGTAAAGCCTTTACGATACCAATATAGTCAATGACCAGTCCATTAGTCTTACCTTCAGATACGCGGTTGGCACGGGCAATGGTCTGCATCAGCGTATGGGCTTTCATGGGTTTGTCGATGTAAAGACAAGAAAGCGTCTTCACATCGAAACCAGTTAGCCACATAGCGCACACGAAGACCACACGCAACTTGGAGTCAGCATCTTTGAACTGCTTGTCAAGTTCCTCTTTCTCCATGCGTTCACGATGAGGCTTGATGTCCAAGTCCCATCTCTGGAAAGTCTGTATCTCGTTCTGTTCCTGCGACACCACCACAGCCATATCCGTCTCCTTCATCCACGCCAACTTGCGCTCCATCTCCTGAACCTCCTGATCCGAGTCGCATTTCTCTACGGCTTGCTCCAATAGTTTGATTTCCCGTTGCCAATACTCTTGCACATAGTTATACATCCTGACACACGTCACCTTATTATAACTGACGAACATCGCCTTGCCTGAAGTCCACAAGTCGCTATAGTGGCGGACAAAGTCCTGAGCCACTAAGCGCAGACGTTTCTTGGCTGTCAGCAGATGCACTTCCTTTGCAAACTCTCGTTCCAGTTTTGCCAGTTGCGAAGCATCGAGGTCACCAGCCTGTTCCAATGCGGCAGCAATCTCCTCATTGATTTCCGGATTCTTCAAGTCTTGTAGTTTCTCACCACGATTCTCGTAATAGAGAGGTACGGTAGCCTTATCCTCCACAGCCCGTTTGAAGTCGTAGATACTCACATAGCCACCAAACGTACGTGCTGTGATATTGTCGTTCGACAGCAATGGCGTACCTGTGAAACCAATACGATGCGCCGTAGGCAGCATGTGCATCAGGTTGTCTGCAAAGATACCGTTCTGGGTACGATGCGCCTCGTCGCTCATCACGATAATGTCGTGGTCAGGATAGATAGGCTCTGCATTGGCATCATTGAACTTCTGAATGAGTGAGAAGATAAAGGAAGGATTACCCTTCAGTTTCGCTTTCAGGTCCTCGCCACTGCTGGCAATGAACTTCTTAGCTTTCACATTACCAAGCAATCCACAGTTCTCAAACGTATCACTGATTTGCTTGTTCAGTTCGTCGCGGTCTGTCAGCACAAGGAATGTTGGCGAGCCCTCAAACTTACGACGAATCTTCTGAGCCAAGAACAGCATCGAATAACTCTTACCGCTACCTTGTGTATGCCAGAACACGCCTAATTTACCATTCAGGTACTGGCGGTTGCGATACATCTCCACAGCCTGATTCACACCCAAGTACTGGTGGTTGCGAGCCATAATTTTAGCTGTTCTTCCTCCGCTATGGTCATATAGGATGAAGTTTTCCAGCAAATCCAGGAAGCTTTCCTTCTTGCAGATGCCTCGTAGCATCGTCGGCAGTTCGATGTTTCCTGCCTCTTGCTCAGTCAGTCGTTTCCATTCGTGGAAGAACTCCCACTTCGAGTCAATCGTTCCCACTCTTGCCTCCAGTCCGTTACTGAACATGATAAAGGCATTGTGATAGAACAATTGCGGAATGGTGTCGAGATAGTCGCGATAGTTCTTGTTGAAAGCATCTACGACCTCCACGTTGTGGTTCTTCAGTTCCATAAAGAGCAAAGGAATACCATTCACAAAGCCCACGATGTCGGCCCGGCGATGATATAAGGCACCATAAACCCATAGCTCACGAACACACAGAAAGTCGTTCTTTTCGGGCGAAGCGAAGTCAATGACCTTGGCACGCACCTCTTCCGTCTCGCCGTTCGGCTTTACGCGGGTCACGGGCACACCGTCCTTGATGTACTGATACTTCTGCTCGTTGATTTGCATCAGCGTCTGCGAGCTCATGTGTTCCGTCATGCGCTCCACGCACTCCTGCAGCTGCTTGTCCGTCAGCCAGGGGTTCAGCGTCTTCAGCGCCTTGCGGAAACGATCCGTTAGCAGCACCTCATGATACGACGTGCGCCCCAGCGTGCCATTTACACCGAGCACTTCCTTGTCAAAGGCATACACACTCGTCCAGCCAAGTTCCTTTTCTAGTAACTCGGCTACACTCCGCTGTATCAATTGATCTTCGCTATAGTCCTTTGCCATAATTTTATTTATTTGAGCCCATAACAGGCAATGGTACATATACTTTATAAAATCTTGCCAACTTACGTACTGGAGTTGTACATAAATCTCGAAGGCTCTTATTTGTAAACGGATTCTTCACATCACGTCCTTCCTTTGGATATATGATAACGCAAGGAACGTCTGGAATAGGAGATTCTTCGTCTATATCTTCATAACCAAGGTGTCGTAGGATAGGAATGTCTCGACTATAACCACTTAGTTGGCGTATGACATTATTGTCAAGCGAAGAACTCTCATACTTTGGAATATATTTCGTGTCAAGTATCGCCTTAAATCCTGTTGCGCAATAAAGGAAGTCCGGGAATCCCGTCTTTCCTTTGAACTGATACGTGATTTTATCTCCGTAAGCTTTATTTAGCAATCCATAAACATAGTGCTCATAAAGCAAAGACATATCCAAAGTAAATGGAGGGACATTCTCGTCTAAAGAACTTGTTTTACTGATACTGTAATCGTATCTCCGAAGAATAAGCTTTGCCAAACGTACAGCCTCATTGTATTCACTAAAAAGTTTATGCCCTTTTATCAGAGAAACCTCCTTTATCTGTACTTCATCACCTACATTTTCAAACAAAGCCAAAGATTTTGAAAGCATCAGTTTTGCTTTGTTCCCTATGGAATGATTTTCTGTTATTATTCTGAGTATCTGAGAACTGAACAATAAAGCTTTCTTGATAAGTCTGTTTTCAGGAATGTCAACAGTATATTCGTCAAAGTCACAAAATACTCTATCGAATCTTTTTGAAGCAATGTTCTTTCGTTCATTCTTCATCACTTGTATCTGTCCTTTGACCTTTTTCAGGTTCTCGCTGTAATGTACATAGCCTTTTTTCAAAGACTTAATTCTACTTACAACTCCAAGAAAATGCAGAACTATAAGAGGACTTAAAACGCCTTTTAGTGATGGCGCATGTATGACAGGAGCCTCACTATCAATGTTATAAATCTCAGCGAAAGACTCCACTGACAAATCTGATGAGAAGCATGTCATGAACATGGTGAGAAAATCAATTTCTTCCATTCCTCGCTTTGTGGTTACAACTAATGCTTCTTTATCGTCTATCCATTCTGCCCCAATAACATACGACGCATAATATCCCCATGGATCGTGTTCCATAGGTTTATCCCATCGAACAAGGTTCAGATTATCATATCTGTCGTTGTGTTCGATGCTCAGACGTTCGTGTTCTTGAATAAGAATGGATTTCATACCAGTTATCTATTATTCGTTTTCATTTTCTTCTTGGTCTTCATCCTCAATCTCTTGGATTGGACTCAGAGAAAGCCAAGAATTAAAAGCCATTTTCTTTTCATCGTTCTTAACATTGAGGATGCCATCATTGATATATTCGTTGATAAGCGGAAGAATCTCATACTCTACTTTATCATGAAGTTCATCCTTACTTTCTGCCATGAAGTAACTATGACCTACCATCAAATCATCTATACTCATGTCGCCACATAGATGTTTAGGATTCTCTATGAATCTCTTAATGTCCTCAAATAATTCTAAAGCAATAGTTCCAAGCTTCTCATTGTCTGTATCAGAATAGAATTTCTTAATCACAGAATCCTGAGATTTGAGTGTGATGAAAGCAAATCTTCTACGTAAAGCATAGTCAAGGGTTCCTGTACTTCTATCAGTGGTATTCATCGTACCGATAATGTACAGGTTTGAAGGTACACCAAACACTTCGTTCTTTGAATATGGCAGCATCACTTTAATAGGATGATTCCCATTTAGACGTTTGTCTGACTCTAACAAGGTAATAAGTTCGCCAAATATCTTTGACACATTTCCTCGGTTGATTTCGTCAATGATCAGTACAACAGGCTTATTTGTAGTTGCATGATATTCTTTCTTGACAGCTTCAATAAAAGCCTGAGCATACTGTTGCCAATTATTCTCCACACCTTTACCCTGAGCCTGCAGTTTTATCTTCTCGATATTTAGAGGTGATGGTGTGTATTCTTCTCCCCGTGAACTTGTGGAGTTAGTACTTCTACAGCTGACAGTAGAGTTCCCTTCTTTCCACCAGACATAAAGTGATGATCTTCCTGTAACGGTTGGTATCTCTCGTTTGTTCAGATACCCTTTTATCTTTTGGAGATAATCGTCAATACACTCTACAATATCTTTACTTTGGTCTGTTTGAACTGCATTGCAGGCGCGCTTAAAGATACCATCCTCTGGTTCATAGGTTACACCAATAGAATTACCGTCAACATCAGTTTGTACATGTGGTTTTAGTCCTTCCACAAAATCCTCATAGTCAAGTGACTGATGGAATGTCGTGAAAAATATCTGATCTCCAAGCAATGAGTCATAGCGTTTCATCACAGCTTTATGGTCTGTGAGGTCAACACCTTTTACACCTAGTGCAGTTAAAGCTATTGCAGCGGTATTATATGTCTTACCTGTGCCAGGAGCACCTTGCAAGATAATATTTTTCTTTTCTTTGAGCAGTTTGCTACAATTCCCTATGAAAGAATGACTTTGTATGTATTTCAGCCATTCGTCTATATACTTGTATTGTTCTGTAGATGGGCTACAAGATTTGAACGAGCCTTGCGAGAAAAGTGAAGGTCTAGGCTGTTTGTAATGCTCTGCCCAACCAAGAATACGAACCTTTCTGAAATTGAGATTATAATACTTTTCAGTCAATTCTTCATCTATAAAATTATCTCCAATAATTTCACATAAAGCAATAGCTTCACTACCTTTCCTGACTAAGACAATATTGCCTTTAGCTATCGTTTTGAAATCAACACATTGCTTATCTTCCCACTCTCCAGTGCCAATAACTGGCTCTTTCTCTAAAAGCATTTGCTTTGAGTCAATTTCCATACCTCCCTTACCATCTGGCAGGTGCATTTGTATGTGCCAATACTTGTCATGCTTGCTATTCATAGACATATACTTGTTATTGCCGTATTTCATTATATCTTCGATTGTAAGATCGTTTGGAATCCAATATTTCTTTGTACCTGATGACAGATTATATCTAGACAGTTCTTTTTGAAAAACAACATCCAACCTCTCATCCTGCACTTTTTGGTAGAAATTCTTTAAAACATCATTGGTCTGATTTCCATCTCCATGATTTTTTTGATGCTTTTCCTTTGTGTTATCTTTATATCCGACAAATCGACTTGGAGAAAAACAGATGTGAGACTCGATTATTTCAATCACGTATATTCTCCCATTTTTGAATATACTTGATGCCCATTGATACGTATCATCATCATTCTCATCACTTAAATAATGATAGAGCGTTTTGATGTTACGAATCACATCGTCTCTTGTTTCTATAAAATCAAATCTATCCATATTTAACTGACTTTTATTTCTCCACTCATCAACTTGGGAAGCAAGCGGTCGCGTGCCTCGGTGAGGAGGCGGATTTGAGACGAAAGAGTTTTTATGCCTCTAAATGATTGTTCTACCGCCTTATTATACAAATTACTGATTGAGTTATTCGGAATTAGAATTTCTATACTCTCGAATTTCGATTTATTCACATTAGTCATTGTTGCTCCATTACTTCCTATATTGTAAAGATGCTCTTTGAGGGAGAGAAAAGTGTTATACATGTAGTATAGCAGAGAATTATCATTCAAAACTAACGAATTAATCTGTTGGTTTGTTTGGCATTCTTCTTTTGTAATGCATACTAAACCTGCTGTTCCTATACAAGAAACCATCAAGCTATTCGCTGGAATAAATTTGCCGCTTTGAGAATTCGCGCCTAAATCTGAAAGGAACTGTGAACTTGTTGGATATATGCCTGTGTGCATATCAGGAATAGTAATAAAAGGTATTTGCCCTCCATAATACTCTTTCTTAGCAGTGGATGGAGTTTTACCAGTAATCACTTTCCCAATCTCACGAACTTTCTTCTTCTCCCACCCCTCTGGCACACCATCGACAATCTTGGTATTTTCGTGGCCAGGGAAGTGGAGGTCAATGAACCATTCCTTATAGAGTCGCTGCGCTGCTTCTTCCAATAGCTTTATCTGCTTCTGATAGTTCTCTATCAAAGAGTCGTAGCGAGAAAGGAACATTCCAATACGCTTTTGGATTTCTTTATCTTGTTCAACTTCTAATTCAATCTTCTCAAAATTCGATTTTGAAACATACTCTCGCCCAGAGGCTGTCCCCAAGTTGTATGCTTTCAAGCCAGGAAGGAAGTTTTTGATAAGATAGTAAACATACTCATTATCAAAGTCATCGTTGCATACAATGGAGTTTATCGACTGATTGGTATAGCAGTCACAATGGGTCATAGTCATTTTTGTTCCAATAGTACCAATACAAGGAACACATATTGCGCCTTTAGGAACTAAGCTGCTTTCATATTTTTCTGCAGCTAGCTTTGAGTACATTTCCTCTGTTACATAAGTAAACTTACTTTGCTCAGAAATATCCGTAGGCTTAATGAACACAGCATAATCACCATAATAGTTCTTATTAGTGGTTGGAGGTGTCTTTCCTGTTATGATAGTACCCAAATCTCCAATAGTCACAGTCTTTTTCATGCCTTGTCCTCCTCCTGTTTTGGATCTCTAAGTTCATTCTCAATATCCTCAATAGAAGGTAATGCACTCTTAAAGTCTGCTGTCAAGCTGTCGAAAATATTAACTGAAGAGACCCCGATGGGAGAATCTACCCCCTGTAAAGTATATTCAGCCACAATATCATTTTTGTCTTTACAGATGAGAAGACCGATGGTGGGATTGTCGTGCTCGGTGCACATCAGTTTGTTGACAGCTGTGACATAGAAATTCAGTTGTCCAATATGCTCTGGTTTGAATGCTGTTGCCTTAAGTTCTATCACAACATAGCAATGCAGACGCACATGATAGAATAGCTGATCAATATAGAAATCTTCATCTCCAACGCGGAGGTGTATCTGGTGACCATAGTAAGTGAAGCCCTTGCCCAGTTCCAATAGATATTTAGAAATGTGAGAGTCGAGATGTTCCTCCAATTCGCGCTCCTGCATCTCCTGACGTACACCCATGATATCAATGATATAAGGGTCTTTCGTTATCTGCTGTGCAAGGTCGCTCTGCGGTGTTGGGAGTGTCCGCTTGAAATTACTAATGGCTTTGCCTTGTCGTTCGTAGAGGTTGCTGTCGATTTGCCAGTCAAGTACTGTGCGGCTCCAATCATTTTCTATGGTCTGCTGGATGTAGAACAAAGCCATATTCATGTCTTTACATCGCTGCATAATAAGAATATGGTGCCCCCATGGAATAGAAAAGAAAGATTGCGGCACAGGTTGTGCCGTTTTTGGCGAATCTTCCAAATGCGGCACAGGTTGTGTCGTATTTAGGAATACATCTTTATACGTGATATACCATTTGCGAATTCTTTCTATATTACGCAAAGAGAAACCATTCATTTCAGGAAACTCTGCTGACAAATCTTGACTGAGTTGCTTCAGGAAACCATCGCCCCATTTGGCATCCTTTTGCTTCTCTACAATTTCGCTACCCATCTGCCAATAGAGTTGCAGCAGTTCGGTGTTGACTTTAACGGCTGCCTTTATCTGACTTTGGCGTATGCGTAGCTTCAGTTCGCCGATCCACACAGCATAATCATTGTTAACTTGTATCAGATTACTCATTTCAGTTCCTCCCATGCTTTTTGTATCTCATCCATCAGTGTGTTAGCTTCTAGGTTTAGCTGTGCCAACTCTGCATGAATCTCGTTCATGCGCTCATGGAAATCGACGCCATCGTCTTCCTGTTCAGCCACGCCGACGTAAGCCCCTGGTGTTAGAGAGTAGTTCTTTTCGGCTATATCCTGAATTGTGGCTATCTTGCAAAGGCCCAGGATGTCTTTATATTCACCGTCGCCAAACTTTTCTGTGAGCCATTCGAACTGACGAGCCGTTTCCACTAAGTCTTCCCAATGCTCAATAGTCTCTTTCCATTCTGCTTCTACCTGCTTCTTCTCTTTTCGAGTAGCAGAAGCAATGGCCTCTTTGGCCTGTTTCTTTTCTTCTTCTAATACAGCGGTAAATCTTGTAGAGAACTCTTTTTCGCCAGTTCTAATGACTTCTTCAAGTCTTTCTGACGTTAATGGAGCAGTTACGTTATCAAGCACCTCAATATAATCCCTAATCAGTGATTGGTACTTCTCTTTCTCACCACGATACAGATGCACGATGGCTTGTAGATTACGAAGTTGCCACTCTGTCCACTCATTGAGTGTACGATCAACTATTGTGTAATAGTTGCGGGCATCGATAAAGAGCACTTTATCGCGGATGTCTGCATTCTTGTTGCGATCAAAGAACCACAGGGAGCAGGGTAGCGAGAGGGTATAGAAGAAGTTGTTGCCCACGCTCACCATCACATCCACATCGCCTGTGTTAACAAGCTTCTCGCGGATGTCACGGTCTTTGTTGGCACTGTCTGTTGCAGAACTGGCCATCACAAAACCTGCACGACCATGATCGTTCAGATAGGCATAGAAATAACTGATCCAAAGATAGTTGGCATTGCCTATCTCCTTGGTCTTGGCATTGACACCTGGCAGACCAAAGGGCAAACGACCAGCAGCAGAAGCAGACTCAGCTTTCACCTTATCCACATTAAAGGGTGGATTGGCCATCACATAGTCGCACTTACCTGCAAGATTGTGGGCATCGTGATAGAAAGAGTTGGCTTCATCGCCAGAGATAATCTTTCCATTCAGACCATGCACAGCCATATTCATCAGACAAAGTTGGGCATTATACTCCACTTTCTCTTGTCCAAAGAAGGTCATATTGGTGTTGGCGTTCATGCCTGCTGCATTCACGAAATCGCCTGTCTGCACAAACATACCTCCACTACCACAGGCCGGGTCGAGCATCACACCCTGTTTGGGTTCCAACACATTCACCAGCATTTTTACCAATGACTTTGGCGTGAAGAAAACGCCATCGTCGCTGGCTACAGCCTTAGCGAACTTGGAGAGGAAGTATTCATAGATGCGACCTATCACATCGCCGCCCACCTCGTCGATGGTCTTATTGTTGAAGATACGCAAGAGTTCGCGAAGCAGGTCATCGGCAAAACTGGTATAGGTTTTGGGGAGTATGCCTGTGAGTTGTTCGCTTTGGTCTTCCACCAGCTGCATGGCATTATTCACAGCCTCGCCGAGAGAGTTGATGTCGTGGCCGTCCTTGCTCTTCAATCCTGCAGAAACGATGTTGTCTGGCAGATTCACCAGATAGTCAAACTGTGCTTCCTTAGGGAGATAGAGGGCACTCTTGGCTGCAAAGTCACTGGGTTCAACAGGCATTATACGGCCTCCGCGCATAGGGCGACCCTGCAGAATCTCTGCCTCCACCATCTTATAACGGCTGTAAGCATAGCGCAGGAAAAGCAGTGCCAGTACAGGCATACAGTACTGGCTACTGGTCAGTTTACTGCCCTGACGTAGTAAATCTGCCGATTCCCATAACTCGGTTTCAAGTTTTCGTATATTAATCATTGTACAGTTCTACTAGTTGATTGTGTACTGTTTGGTCACTGTCTTATATAGTTTCAGCGCTTTTATGCTGCAAATTTACTAAAAAAAATAGAGATGACCGCAGCTTGGGTGGTTTTTCTTATGAAAAACAATAAAATAGGTTTTTATGTCCTATTTTCGGACTGTGACTCGGACCGGTGAAATACGTCATGACTTTTGAAAAATTCTCATGGAGTATTTTTCAAAAATCGTGCTCCTTTTTGGGTTGCCGAATGGAGCCGATTCGGGGGCAAAAAGCGGGGGAACGACGGCACGGGGACTTGTTTGTCTTAAGAGGCTGATTTTGCCGTTTTTGCCTGATTTCCGTGTATAAGAAGGTTAAATATGTTATATTTTCGTAATTTAACCTGCCCGAAAGTGCAGAAAGCCGAAAATGGTTTTTGGCAGTTTCGTATATTTGCAACTACGTTGCCGAAGCCCATTGGCATCCGTCTTGAAGGGAGCCCTTGGGGAGTGTATCTCTCCCTATAGGCCCCCTAGTAAAAGGGGGGGGCGTTAGGGGAGAATACACGACCACTCCCCAAGGCTCCCGACTTAAGACGGATAGTCCTTCACGAAGCCCTTGGTCCGCCACTTGCCGGACCGCCAACGGCGCATGAGGATGATGCCGCGAATGTTCTCGTCGAGCATGAAGCCTATCCACATGCCGACAAGACCGTAGCCAAGGGGAATACCGATGACATAGCTCAGACCGACGGCAATGCTCCACTGGAAGATGATGCCGATGACGACGGGATAGATGGCATCGCCCGTGGCTCGAAGCGTGCCTACAGCAAAAATGTTGGCTGTGCGCCCAATCTCAAGGAACCAGTCGATGACGAGTACCCAGACGCCCATGGTGATAATCTCGGGATTGTCGGTAAAGGCGCTGAGGATGCTGCGTCCCGTGATGGCCAGCAGGGCGGAGCCGGTGAGCGTGATAATCATGGACCAGCGGAAGAAGTAGTTGCCCAGGAGATAGGCCGCCTGGTGACGGCGCTGCCCGACGAGGTGGCCCACGAGGATGTCGCCGCCCTGCGTGATGCTGAGGCAGAAGAGATAGACGAACATAATCATGTTGGCGCAGTAGGTGCGGGCTGCCAGCGCCTCGTTGCTAATCTGGTTGATGAAGAAGGTGATGACCACCTGCGACAGACTGTAGGAGATGTTCTCGCTCATGGCGGGAATGCCGATCTTGAGCAGGTTACGAAGCTCCTGCCAGGGCATGGGGCGGAAGTAGTGGAGCGGGAAGCGCGGGATATGTACACGGAAGTGGATGATGGCCAGCAGTACCGTCGCTATGGCACGACTGGCGGCTGTGGCAATGGCAGCGCCCTCGACACCCAGTTGCGGACAGCCCAGACGACCGAAGATGAGGGCGTAGTTGCCCACGATGTTCAGCACGTTGACGATGCCCGTCACCACCATGGGATAGACCACCTTGTCGGCACTGCGCAGCGAGGCTGAGAATGTCAGCGACAGTGCCTGGAAGAACGACAGGGCACCCGTCAGCCGGAGATACACCAGTCCGTCGCCCATCAGCTCAGGGCGCAGCCCCATCAGGTGTAGCAGTTGCTCGGCAAAGAGGAACAGCAGCGCACTGACGCCGAGGCCGAGCAGGAGGTTGACCACCAGCGCCATGCCCACCACCTGCACCAGCTGCTTGCGCAGGCCGGCTCCGATGTACTGTGCACAGAGAATGGCAGCGCCCATTGAGAAGAACTGGTAGACGAGGAACACGAGCGACATGAGCTGGTTGTCGAGACCGACGGCTGCCACGCTGTTGTCGCTGTAGCGGCTCAGCATGATGGTGTCGACGGCGCCCAGCAGCATGACCAGCGCCATCTCGATGAATACCGGGATGGTGAGTATTTTCAGTTGTCGTTTCAGCGTGTTGTCGGCCATGTCGTGTAGTTAGTCTTACAAAGAACTCCCGAAGCCGTTAGTATATTTCGGTTTCGGGAGTTTTTGGTAATTTTGCTTGTGATTCCGTTGGGACTCGAACCCAAGACCCATTGCGCTTTGGTTGGGGATACCTTTTGTCCTCTTGTGATTCCGTTGGGACTCGAACCCAAGACCCACAGCTTAGAAGGCTGTTGCTCTATCCAGCTGAGCTACGGAACCGAACCATGCTTTCAATAAGCGGCTGCAAAGGTAGACATTTTTCTGCAGACTACCAAATATTTACCCTTTATTTTTCCGGTAGGGCTTTCTTTCGGGGGGGCGCTGAGGCTTCTGGGGATTCTGAGAATTCCGAGTATTCTGAGTATTCTGATGATTCGGAGTGTTCTGATGATTCTGAGAATTCTGATACTTCTGAGAATTCTGATACTTCTGAGAATTCGGAGACTTTTGAGGTTTCTGATACTTCGGGGGCCTCTGAGGCTGGTAGGACTGCTGAGGCTGCTCCTTGTACCAGAAGAAGTACTGGTTCTGAGCCTGCTTCTCGCGTGGCGTCTTGGCCGAGAAGACGGGCTCCAGCGTGTAGGGATTGTAGCCCGTGT
>Ga0310786_10006328_pt1 | contig 15785 bp, 21 predicted proteins | sample AusTroGonzalo_MG_FD_203881 | JGI IMG/M metagenome (GOLD analysis project Ga0310786, IMG submission 203881) | Bovine rumen microbial communities from tropical cattle in Woodstock, Queensland, Australia - Gonzalo_03 (v2) (version 2) | ecosystem: Host-associated > Mammals > Digestive system >... | reverse complement strand
ATTTGGGAATCCGAGAGGGGGTCAAATAAAAAGAGGGTGCCGGGGGTTATTGGGTGGCATCCATTACCTTTGTTATCATGATTCGTTGCGAGATAAACCAGTCGATTGCTCCATGTTCCTTGCTTAGTCCATTGAGATTGCGGTGCAAGGTGTAGTAGTCGTCGGCAGGTATCAGGCACTCAGCCCACACCTTGCCTGTCATGTCAACCGCTGGCAGCGATGGCGTTGCGGATGAGTGCCAGCCTGGACGGTGGGCAAAGCGGAGTACTTGACCATTGGAACCGATGCCAATGTCATACACCTTGCCATTGCTCACCTCTACCCATCGGCAGCGGTCGTGTGTCGCCTTCATTATCTGGTTGCGTCGCGGTCGGCTGTCTTGCATCAGCAGTGGTCGCTGACGTGTGAGGTCAATGAGTGCGAAGCCTGTGCCGACGTACTGGAGTGCGATGTCGTCTGGTGCCCGTGCCTCTATCCACTCACCAATCGGCAGCACTTGCGCTGCGTCTATGAATAGCGGATGCAACCCGTCGGACTCCTGCCTGAATAACTTATATACTGTTGTCGTTTCCATGTGCTTTGTCGATTGCTCGTTGTAGTGCATCACCATATCGGATGCCGTTGTTCTCGTAGTTCATCACAAGGTCGTACCACTTAGGCCAGAGTCTTTGCATGAGGTCGAAGCGGTCGGGGTGTTTATGTATTCCGAAGCCACAGCCCATGCAACCTGTTCGGGTGGCTCCCTGCTTGTAGATGTCAGGTAACTTCAGCCCTCGGTCTCGGATGTATTCCCACACGTCATCGTCTGTCCATATAGCCAGGGGCATGGAGCGCGGTCGATTCTTTCCTGAATCCTTCATGAAGTTACAACCGCCTTGTTGGATATATCCGAGCATTCGTTGTCGGCTCTCGCTTGCCAGCAGTCCTATGTATGGGTGTCGCCCTGTGCGCTTCTCGTATGTCTTGGAAGGTTGGTGTTTCAGCCAGAAGCAACAGCGGTTGCTCACCTCGTATGGCTCATTCAGCAGATACATCCATCGCTCATCTATGTGATAAGGATTGCCAAGCCATAACATCTTTCGTGACGATTCGCAGTAGGGGTTTCTCCTTACAGCCTCGATGTCGTGGCTCACCTGTTTGCTTATCAATGGAAAGCCGTACTCGGCAAAGACTTGTTTCAATGTCTTCTGCGGTCGGATGATTTCGATGTCGTGGTGCTGCTGTTGCTCTCGGATGAATCGGCAGACGCTTGGTGACTCGCAGCCGGTCATTACGAACACACTCTTCACCTTCGGGATGATGAACTCCACCAACGAAAGCATCGCCACCGAATCCTTGCCACCTGAGAATGACACATACACTTGCCCGTCGAAGTGGCTTGCGAACTGGTCTATTACTCCGAGCGAGTGGTCAATCTTCTGTGTCAGCGTCCACGCTTGCCGCTCTGTCAGTTCCTTGATTGTCATTGTCTTCTTTTATTTCTTCATATTCAGTGTACTCGCTCTCGCTGTGCGCTGGCAACAGGAATCGGTTCACGATGTTGTCAGCCCATCGCGCCTGCCTCGCCTCGGCCCGTGCCTTCACGTTCGCAGGGTCAAAGCTCCGCATCTCCTCATGAATCTTGTGATGGCACTCGTTGCACAGGCTCATCAAGTTCGCGGGATTGAACGCCAGCCGCCGCATCTCCTCCATCGTCGCCGCTGTTTCAATCGGCGTGATGTGATGCACACAATGCGCCGACCTTATCCAACCGCCAGCCACGCCAGCCGCCCTGCCGTCAGCCAGGCACTTCTCGCACAGCGGTTGCTCCCTCAGCTTCGCCCGCCTCAGTTCCTTCCACTCGCGGCTGTTATATATCTTCGCCTTGTCCTTCGCCTGCTGCTGGTTCTTGCACCTCCACGGCAGTCGCTTCTTTTGTTCGGTCATATCGTTTCTTCAATCCAAAGCCTTACAAGCTCGCGCATGTCGTCGTAGGTGATTGGTAGCTGCCGATGGAATCCTTCAGCATCCGTCACCGTCACCAGCCATGTGTCGTGCGCTTTCTTGTCTTGTGTTAGTGATACGCTCATGGCTCTTGGTCAAATGGTTTGCCTCCGATGGCTTCTTCGATAGCGTCGGCTGGATCGGTTGATGTACCAAAGGCAGCACCAATACCATCTTCGCGGTCGAAGTCGTGGAACATGATCTTGTTCTCTTGATACCTGGAGTCGGGTGTCATGTGCTTGTAACCCTTGAACTTCTGACCGAGTTCAACGCGCTTGCCAAACTCATGGAAGTTATCCATACCTGGCATCTCTGCCTCGTCCATCGCCTTCAGGTGTGCGTAGAACTGAGCATCTACCATCAGCACCAATGTCTCGCGCACGGATTTGGTTTCGAGGTCAACGCCCACCTGTCGCAAGTCTTTGTAGATTTCACTCATGCCAACCTCCGCGACGCGCTCAATGATGCTGTCAATGCAATAGGTCGTGGTCGCCTCACCCATGAATGGTCTGTCAATCATCACCAACCCGAAGCCTTTATGCTCTGGCTGTTGGAGGATCAGCACCAGTTGCGCGATCTCATTCCGAGCCGTCGGTGACGCAAAGCTGAAAGCCTTATTGAAGGCCACGTCGAGCTTCAGTGAGTCAATCAGCAACCGCAGTTCCGGAGTCAGTGGTCCGTCGTGCTTCGCCGCTGTGATGAATCCGTTCACCAACAGCTGTAGAAGTTCGTAGCTCTTCATGCCTCGTTGCCGCGCTAACAGGTCGAACAGTTGACCGATGTGCGGTGGTACCTTTGTCCCCAGCAGCACCCAACCGTCTTCCTTATTTTTCTGGTTCTCTGTCATCTTTTTCTATCGTTAGGTTAAGTTTATCAATCAGTGTCTCAGTCTCAGGCATTGCGGCCTTCACGTCGTCCATTGTTGTGAGTTCGTTCGACTCATTGATCATTCGGATCACCACGTCTGCAATGTCGGCTTTCTCGCCGTCGCAAGGTTTCCACCATTTCGTGACAGGCGTTGTGTCAATGGTCAGTCTGTCATAATGCAACTGCTCGGCCTTGATGTTCCATTTTTCGATACCGTCTCTGTCAGGATAGAGAACGATTCGGCGATGCTGTTCAATAAGGGGAGCCAACTTGTCGCGGCTCAGGTTTTCAAGTCCACCACACGCCAACCATATCTGTTTGGCATGATTGCCGTAGGCGATGCTCATCAATAATGCGGTCTTTTCGCTCTCCACGATGCACACCGTCTGGTCGATGTCCTTGCGTTTCCATTTATTCAGAAGGTGAATACCGAACAGGCACTGCTTCATCTCCTGTTTGTCTGGATTGAACAGATGTGGGTATGGATAAGGCGGTTCGTCGGTCATCTCCTGTCGCTCTGAGTCCCAATGGCGTGACAGCGTTGCATGGATAAAGTCGAAATTCCAAGTGGCCTCCTTATCGCGGTGGCCGTCGGGCTTATACTTCATCATCTTACCAGTCCTTAACCGGCCTTGATGATCTATCTGCCAGAAGATGGTGTGACCTTTCTTTCCATGCCCGACAGCATAAAGTCCGATCATCTCTTCCACCCGCTTGCGTTGCACGGTGTCCCAGCGGATGCCCGTTCTGATGTATGCCACGAGGTTGTCCTGACTGAGCGATTCTTCTGTCAGTGTGCCAGCCATCAGGTGTTTTGGTAGTACCAACATCTCCAGTGGTGGCGGTGCGGGTCGTGGTGGCGGTGCGGTGTAGTTGAAGTCTGTCATATCTGTTTCGATGTTATATTTCTTTCCGAGCCATCGGATAGCATCAGGGTAGGAAAGTTTTTCGTGGTTCATCAGGAAGTCAACGACTCCGCCTTTGGCACCACACGAAAAGCACTTGTAACAGTTGCCCTTTGGATAGACCACGAACGATCCTACGTGCCTGTCATCGTGGAACGGGCAGTAGCCGAGATACCTCACGCCCTTCTTCTTCAGTTTAATGTTGGAGAAGTCTCCGATGACCTCCTCAATCTTCGCCATCTCCAGAATCTTGTCGATGATGTACTTCTCGATTTTTGCCATAAAAGCGATATACTATAAAGGGTGATGATGATTATATCAATTCGATTGTCAGGCTTTATACTATAAATGGTCGAAACGGCTATATTGTAAAGCCAAACGTGCGCATACGCGCGTCGCCCGTGGGCGGGTGTCCCTCCACACCCCTATATTCTTATATTAAGAATATAAGGGGGTGTGGGGGCACAGGGCTACGGGGTGGGAGTTCAGAATGGCGCACCATCTTCAGAAGGTTTGTCGAATGGTAGTGACTCGCTCTGGTCGTTAGGCATTTCCTTGTTCAGTCCTGCATAGTGATATTTCTTTTTGTCGCTCTTATAAATGATGCCAAACTCCATCGCTACGTTAAAGATTGACTGAATCTTACGATTAGAGGTTACACTCTTCGAGCGCAAAAACTTTTCAAGGTCTGTGTAAGTAGCACCAACCGAAGTCCATGCGTATTGTTTGAAGTAGTCGTCTGCCTCCTGCCGCTCACGCATCGCCTTGATGTCTGCTGGATTGCTGACCCGTCCGTTTGCGTCCAGTTCCACAGGCACACCCCACGATTCAGCAGATACCACCTCAAAGGCCCATTCGTCTTGATCCTTGCCGCGTGCTTTCGGTTGCAACACCTCGAACCATATCTCAGGCATCTGCGGGTACTTGTCTTTCTCGTGCTTGTGCTTGCGGACGCTGAATGCCTCAGTCACCTTGCGCTGCATGATGGAGCCGAGTGTTCCGACCATCTTGTCTGCCATCGGGTTTTCATGGAGCACGCACCACATCGACATGTCGTAATGAGTCACCAGCATCATACACTTGCGTATGATTGGCTGACATTCCTCCTGGCTGTTGTAATCGTTCACCACATCGAGCGCACCGTCGAGGAAACACACCGTCGGATGCACCTCCCAGATGACCTTCAGCACCTGCCGCCATCGTTCGTGCGCGTCCTCAGTCTCGCGGAGCCTTACCACCTTGAACCGTTCCTGCGGCTGTCGGTAGTCTAAGCCAGCCAACGAGCAGACGCGGTTCTTAATGGCGATGGTGTCATCCTCCGACATCTCTGTGTCGATATAGAGCACCGTTGCAGGATCTTTCAGTTCACACTTCAGATGTCCGAACGAGCCGCAAAGCAGACAGGCCATGAATTGCGTCATCAGCGATGTCTTTCCGTGTCCTGCCTTGCCCTGAATGACATGTAGGTCGCCCATCTTGGCGAATGGCGTGCCGTCATGCGATAGCGTCCAGCGTGGCGGCTTGTAAGGCTTCGTAAAGTCGAGGTACAGCCCCGTGGTGTCTTCTTGAAACCAGTTGTCGCCCTGAAGGAACTCAGGTATCTTCGATGGGTCGAGAGTTGGGGTGTTATTCGTTGTTTCTTCGTTCATAGTTCCTTGTATCTTCCTTTGTGAACGTACCGTCCAACAAAGTTATTTCTGTGAAATGACTTGTCGCGTTGCAATCCAAGTTCATGCGCTTTCTTCTGAACAGTACAGTCTGAGCACCCTATCACGTCAGCAATATCGTTTGATGGGGTAGTTGGCCATAGCCGTCGAAGCGTTTCAATAGCATCAGCTGCCCAAATTGTTGAACTTCCCTTTTTGCTCATTCATCATCCTCCCCTTGGTCTTCAATTATATCTTCAGATTGGATACCAAGCTCTTTAAGCGTGATTTGGCGTAGTCCGTGGTACATACCTATGACGCTTCGAATCCTCGTCTCCAGCGTCTTGTCGTGCTGCTTATAAGCCACGGCCTTAATGTCGTCAATGAGAGATAATACCCTGTTACGTTCAGCCACAAGTTGCTTCGCCAACGCACCGCGACTTCGACGCATCATCCCCAACTTTGAGTTCAGATTTTCGATTTCCCTGATGGCTTTCTCGTTGTCGTTGTACTTCATAGCCGTATCAATAAAATCAGCCATTGTGGATGGATCGAGTTGCGCCGTTTTCTTTAACCCGATATGAATCATAAAACCCTGAAGCAACTGATCCACACTAAAGTACATGTGGCCTCCATATGTTTGCATACCATCAAATTCCAAAGAATAGCCGTTTTTCAATGTCCTTACCTCAATGCGTGGAAGTTTCTTCTTTGGTGGCGTGATGATCACCTGCTTTGTTTTCGCCATACCCTATTCTGGAGATTATTATTCATGTTAGGGTAATTCCGCTGAGCCCATCCAGTAGGCTTAGACTCAGGGAAGTAGTGATCAGAATGGCAGGTCATCGGCATTTCCTCCTTCCTGATTAACGGGTGGTTGATTCTCTAATCCGGATGCGCCGTCGCCAGGAACGACTGACGACTGCTGACCTCCTAATGGTGGCGTAGGAGCAGCACCAGTGCCACCGTCTGCCTGTGGTTGTGGTGCTGGCTGTTGAGTTGTGGTGATCAACGACATGTCGCCAGTGCGAATGTCATTATAGAACTTCCCGGACCCCTGTGGTCGCTCGTAGGCCGTCAGCGCTATTCTCACCTTCACACGGTCGTTCTCCTTAAAGTTGCGGTACTGATCCACGCGGTCGTTCATGAACGATAGCACGACGTGACGCTCATAGATGTCTGACGGATTCTCGTAGTAACCGAAAAGATACTCAAACTTGCGCCAGGGATTTCCCTGTTGGTTGGTGCCTGATGTCTCGCCAATCACGCGAACAATTCTTCCTTGTAATTCCATATCTATAATTTTATAAACTGTTCAACAATTCCCCAACGCCACAAGCTGCGAGTAACAATATACACAATGCGGCCCCAACAGCCATCTGTTGCACACTGTTCTTCAATCCGATTAACTCGGCGAACTCTTGAAAGTCTGCCTTCTGCTTCTGTATGAAGCGACTCCATGATTTTCTCATAATGAATTTGTTTTTAGTTAATAATATGATTTGTTGCCGTGGGCGGGCTCGAACCGCCGACGCGGATCCAATTATAAAATTGGTCGTTCCATACGCTCTACCAACTGAGCTACACGGCATACCGTTTTCAATATAGTAATCATTCCATCACAAGCTGCGTGTCGCCAATACGCATACCATTGCCGCGTTTTCTGACTCGATCAGGATTCAATCAATTAGTTCTGTTGAATACACCATTATTACATGGCTCATTCGGCATCATATTCTCTCCCACACTTCCCTCGGACTTACGCTACTACCTATCCGCTTCGTCGCCCATCTCGTGAGCGTGCTGGACTCGGAAATTACCTCGCTTCATTTAGGTTGTACTTACGGGTTGAATACCGTCTCTTTCCACTCCGTCGGTTTTGAGGTCTCTTTCGCTGCCGTTTCAGCTCATCGGTTCGCACGGGCCTTGCAGCCTTGGCTCCCCACATCTTGCCAGTGATCTCAACAAATGATTATGCCTACTTGCCGGGTTTGCACGCTGCACGACCCTCGGCGTTTTGTGGGGAAAGTGGGACTCGAACCCACAACCTAACGTTCACGACGTTGCTCTACCATTGTCAGACTACCGACTTATAGCTACTTCCCCTTATATGTCAATCCTGATTTTCTCTCACTTTTCTGTCATAGTTCCATTTAAAATCCAGCGAACCTCACGGCGGGCTGGAATACGTGATAACTAAACTAAAATCTTAATCTTTTTCGTTTTAAAACTCGTGTGCAGTTTGGCCTCGCTCGGCCTGAAAGCTCTTTGAAAACATAATTGTTTAACCTTTCTACATATCGTTATGATGATATTTCTCGGAGTTCCTTGATCTTGCCAGTGGCTATCCACATCTTAATCTCGTTCAGCGGATAGAGCCATGCCTGCGGATGCCTGGTACCTTCCTTGTCGGTCCACTCCACTCGCGTCCGATTGAACATGTCTCCGTGATCCTGAAGAAAGCGTTTTGTCAACGTACCGACATGTTCACACAGTACGTCAGCCGTCACCCAACGCTCATTGATCTCCAACATGGCCTTCCTGACCTCGTTTACAATCTCAGCTCTCAGAACCTTATCCATTATCTTTCGAGCATTGGAATGATACCCTGCTTCTTCAACTCTTCATATAGGAACTTGCGCCCTGCCTGCGTCCATTCGGTGTGCATCACAGTGTCGGGTCTTCCGTCTGACCTTGTGATGTCGATAGTGCGACTTGAAACAAATCCCTTATCTTTGTATGGGGCATAGAGTGTCCACTGACCATTGCAACTATATTGGATGCGCATGTCAGCCAGCTTCTTATTTAGAGCCTTGCCGCTCATACCGTAATCCTGCGCAATCTGTGTGATTGTCAGCAGAGCACGGCTTCTCATGATGATATCGAGATAGTTTCTGTCGTTCTTCAGTTCTTGATTCTCGGCTATGAGCTGAATGTTTTCATTTTCGAGTCTCACATTCTCCTTCTTTAGTTCGCGGTTCTCAATCTGCTTGCGCTCGATGGTCTTGTGAGCGATGTCGAGAGCACGGGCCATGATTTCTTCGTCAGTCAAACCGTTGCTTGCGATGTAGCCGCCATTCTTGCGGATGCTTGGCAGAACCTCGCCACACACCCAATCCTGAAACGGCTCTGCCTGTGGCTTGTCGCTGCGCATGATGACCTTATAGAGATTTGTTTCATTGATGAAGGTCATGTTCATCTTCTGAATTGATGGAGTTCCATCTTTCTTGGTGCTTGTTTGTACCCCTACCTCAATCAGACTTAGGCCGCCCTGGTTTAACTTCTTCTTTGTTTCGCTTGCATTTGTCAAATCTAACACTCTGCAAACATCACTCAGACAGAACATTGGATTTTCTGCCGTGCCAGCTGTTCGGATTTCTCCAAACTGCTCATTCTTGAAAATGGTGATCTCGCTCATAGTTCCTGTTGTTTAGTTGTTATTTAACTCTCGTAATACTCACAGCTGATGCTGAATAGTCTGGCTTGAATGTAAATTCCAAGTCCTCCTCACGGCTCACTTGCATGACCGTCTGACGTGCCGACTCTATCTTCTTTTTCTCAATAAGAGTGATGATGCGCGTCTGTCCGATGTGCATGTCTCTAAGCTCCTGTCTTGTTACTTTTTCTTGTGCCATTTTCTTAAACTTACTTAAATATCTAACACTTTTGTACTAAAATCGGGAAGAAAGCCGTATATTTGCACTCTATCACCTTTGCAAAGACGTGTTTCACGTCTGACGGCTATTCTTGTGCCCGATTGTGTATTACTTACTTTTTGGGTGCAAATATAAGGCAAAAATGTAGGACTGCAAACTTTTATCCTAAAAAGTTGTAGGAATTTAACAACAATTAAGATAAAATCGTATGAATGAGCGACAAAAACGTCTGATTGAAGTCTATGAGTACCTTCGTAGATATTTCGGCATCCACACTAAGACTGGATTTGCCGAAGCACTCCACTATGGTCGTACAAGTTTGTCGGCTGCAATGAATGGAGATGAGAGTTATCTAACTGATAATCTATTCAAAAATATCTGCGACGCATACCCAGGTACGTTTAATCTTGACTATCTCTTAAATGGAGAAGGCGACCTATTAACAATCGAAGAAGATGTGCATAATGAAGAATTAAAAAAGCAATCTTCTTCAATCGACCAAGGTAGCCTCATTAATGCTGCCTTGGCTGCAAAAGATGAAACAATCGCAGCCAAACAAGAGATTATCGACCAGCTCAATCATCGCCTGGAAGAAAAAGATGTGTTGATTACAGAACTCAGAGCGCGGATCGCTGACCTACAACGTCTTGCATTGCTCACTCATCCAGCGGATCCGCTCAGGTCATATCCATTTGAAATCGGTGTTGCAGAATCTGACGAACGCCCACGATTATGATACAATATATATTATATAGATTAACCTGCTTTCGATGGGGGAATTTGCATTTGTTTCCCCACCTTAATACCATGAATGCACGGTTGACCTATCTATATATCGTTTATTTATGGGACTTTGGCATAATTTATCAACACCACATAGCGGTGACCCCAAACGGATCACTTGGGTGGAAATTGAAATTATGCCTAAAATCACGGCATCCCCCATAAACAGAAGGGTTGACGACAAATCTTTTAATATGTAAAAATTACAATATGCAACATTATACTACATTATATAACGGGGTTGTTTCCCCACATGCTTCCCCATACATTCAGAGGTGGGGAAACAAAAACTGATATGATATGAAACTGACAACATCAATTATATGGGATCATAGAGGCCGTGCAACGAAAGGTGGCAAGGGCCAACTGGAGGTAAGAATTACTGCTGACCGTAAATCATACTATATTGGAACAGGCATAAAAGTCCATAAATCGGAATTTATGGCTGGAAGAATTGTAGGCTGCATGGGTGCAGATGGAATGAACGAACGCCTGGCTATTATATATAATAAAGTTCTCGCGTGCGTGAGCGAGTATGAAAAGAATGAATCAAAGGTAGATATTAACGCCATTAGGAGTAAAGTCTATAATACTATCGAGGCTCAAAGCGATGAACCAGCGTTTCTCGATTGGTGCGAAAACCAAATACCGATGCTTAACCTTGCTGAAGGTACGGCCAAGCATTACCGCAGCCTGTTGGCAAGATTGGTTGAGTTCGGTGAAATGAAGCGATGGCAGGACGTGACCGTTGAGAATATCAGCCGATTCGATGCGTGGCTTCATCAGCGAAAGACGGTCACTGGCACGCCTATCAGTCCTGCAGGTGTATATAAATACCACAAATGCCTAAAGGCTCTGTTGTATCGTGCTGACAGATACGGTAAGATTGATAGGAATCCATACGAGCGGCTGAAAGGACAATTCAAGCATGGTGACAAAGAGAACATAGAATATCTGACGGAGGATGAGTTGAAAAAGTTCGAGTATCTTGCACTGCCACTTGGCTCACCTCTTGATATGGCACACGATCTTTTCATCTTCCAGGTATATACTGGCCTGTCTTACTCAGACGCTCAGGCTTTCAATATAAACGACTATAAATGGGATGGGATGCGATGGATCAATAACGGTGAAAGGATCAAAACTGGTGTTCCTTACGTTTCGAGCATTCTTCCGCCTGCACTTCACGTTCTTGAAAAGTACGACATGAAAGTACCACGGATGAATAACGCAGATTATAACCACCAGTTAAAGGCACTTGGACTTATGGCAGGTATTAAGACACGATTGCACTCCCATCTGGCTCGTCACACATTCGCCACTTACATGCTGAGAAACGGGGCCAAGATAGAGAATGTCAGTCGAATGCTTGGACATACCAACATCAGGCAGACGCAACGCTATGCCAAAGTGCTGGCGCAGTCTGTACATGAGGATTTTGATATGATCGCTCAGAAACTGAAAAACAAGGATAAGGGGCGGTGACGTGTGCCGCCCACTCCTTATATTTAACACTATAAAAAACAAAAAACTATGGGAAATGTAAACAGTCCGTGGCCAACAGACGGCCACAAAGTAAAAATCTTTAAGATCGAGCGCATGGGCAGGAATTATCGCCTGTCTAACTATGTCGGAGAGTTTGAGGGCCGCATCGAGCACGACCTTAAGAGCGAATATGCTTCTAAGGCCATCCGTGTGGTGATCCATGATGGCACGCTTGTCGGCTATGCGCCGGCGGATCGCGTGATGGAAATTCTTGACTTCATCGGAAACAGAGAGTCATACCCCTGCAAAGGGAAGATTAATCGCAACTATGACCGTTCGAGTGAATGCTTCTACTTCTGGGGCGAGTGCGTGATTTCTGATAATGTCTAATTTAAAAACAAAACGCTATGAAAAAATCAATGATGGCCGTGGCAGTGGCCTTGATACTGCCTACCGTGAGTTGTTCAACTGGTGAGGAACTGACCGTAAAAGTCGATGAACCGAAAGACACGATGCAGCAAGTGACGATCCGATTCACCTTCACAAGTATCTCGATGGAGCCCATGACGCGAGCGACTTTGGCGGAATCACAGATGACAGACCTGTGGCTATTCGACTACATGGACGGCAAACTGAAAGCGACGATCCATCAGACATCAGAAGATGATGGCTTTGGCGCGATTACTCTCACTGCTGACTATGGTGAGCACAATCTGTACTTTGTGGCAAGCCGTGGCGATACGCCAACGATTGACGATACCACGATTTCGTGGGCGAAGCCGTCTGATACGTTCTGGCAATCGCTGACACTCAACATCGAACCGCAGACCAGTACGAACCAGTCCGTCGTGCTCCAGCGCGTAGTGACTCGACTCAGGATAGCCGTGACGGATGAAGTACCTGCAAACATGAAGACGCTTACGATTACGCCGTCAACGTGGTACTATGGCATTGACTATACCACTGGCGAGGCCGTCAACAGTCAGGCGACTCCGCGCGTGATCACCGTTCCGTCTTCATACGTCGGTACAACCAATCTCGCCACGAGTTTCTATTGCCTTTGTCCGGCGGACGGCTTTGATACCGATATCACCGTGACTGCCAAGGATGCCGACGATACTGCGATTGCCAATATCTCGCTGTCAGACGTTCCCTTCGAGCGCAACCGCATCACCAACTATTCAGGATCGCTGTTCACGCAGAACCGCGCTGTCTCAGTCACCACCAACGATGAATGGCTGGACGAATACACACAAACCTGGTAATCTAAACAAAACACAACCATGAATCACACAGCCATGAAAGACACGTTTTTATTTGCTGATAAAAAAGGGAGGCAGCGGCCTCCCTAAAGTTTGAAATTCTTTATATCCTCTTGCAATTCCTTGATTTCATCATCGCTTAATGGAACGTATTCGCGTTCCCACGGGAACTTGATAAGGTCCTGCGGCCCGTAAACGCCCTTCTCTGCGAGTTTGTCGCCTCCTACAAGTGCGGCCATCAGGTGATAGGTGCTCCATCGCTCTGCGCTCCATATATGGCGTGACCTGCGTTCATAACCACGCTCGATTAATAGCAAGTCGCAGAATGTAAGATTGTAGAGATATTCAAGGCGGTTTATTCCTATCTCGCCCACGAACTTAGAATAGCGTTCGTGAGCGGTCAGGCGTTTTTTGGCTCTTCAGGCTTCTGGCCGTCTGATTCCTTTTTGATGGTGTCTTCGACGGTCTTCGGTACGCTGTACCATTCATTACGCAACTCGACGATAGCCGTCAGGAGTTCCTGGCATTCTTGCGGATTTGCCTCATAGATGATCTCTTTTGATGTGATTGATGGCTCGCGGTCGTAATAGGTGTCTGCCGCGACGATGCCGGCAATGGCCAGTTGGAGGTAGTCTTCGTTGGTAGCCTCCGGCAACCTGTCGATGACCGTTTTGCCTTCCTCGTTTGTTTTGAAGGTCGGCACAAATACGCTGATCTGCTTGCCGGACATCCGCTCGTAGCCGTTTTCCGTGGCTGCGCAGTAGAATATCTCTACCTCTTTGCCGCAAATAGTGATAGTTTTTTTTGTCATAGTTCCTTAAAATGATTTGTGAATAAAAAAGCCCGCCAGCCGCATGACAGGAAGTAGCATGGTGGCTGGCAGACCGTTAGTTTTCTTATGCCCCGACGGTATATGCTCCGTAGCCTGTCAGGGTGGCCTGATAGGTGGCGTTCTGACGGTTCTGTGCCTGGATTGACAACTGAGTCAACAGACACGAGCCGCTGACGATGACGCTGCCCTTCGTGCGCTGGTTGTCGCCGCTCACGTTGGCAATCTGCCACTTGATTGGCGTACCGTCCTCGTAGATGCTTTCGATAGATGCCAAGTCCTGACCCAGCACAGCCGATGTGATGGTGTCGCCACCACGCACCAAAGCGGAGGTCGAGATGTCGTAGTTCAGACCTGTAGGCTCCTGAACCTGCCAGTTGCCTGTGGTGTCTTTCGTCGTGGCATCCTCCAGAGTCATAGATACGTGTAGGCTGAGTGTCTTCGCTGCTGCAATCACCTTGGCAGGTGTTGCTGTATTGTCGCTGCTCAGGAAAAGGCGCACGAACTGACCCTTTGTGAAAGCACTTGCGGCTACAGCCTCGTAGGTCGGTGTAGATACTGTCTCCAATGCGCCGCTTCCAGTGAACTGGAGCTGCTTTGTGGAATTAGTTCTGTCGTCAAATTGAAAGGTTGCATCATTCAAGAACGCAACGCCTTTGCGACAGTATGCTGCACCTTCGCCCGTCTGGTTGTCTGTGGTGCTTGTCTCGTCCCACAGCAGCGTGAACGGTGTCAGCGACTTCACGGCGGTCAGCATTGCACCCGCGTCGGCCACGTTCAGTGAATCGACCTGTACACTCCATGACTGGCTTGTCGTGGTGGGGAGTGCCGCCATGCCGACAATATCCTTATGGCTGGCATCCTCGGTGTTGTTGGTCAGATTCACCGTACAGTTGGTGGCCATACCGATGCACTGCCACTTGCTGCTGACAAGCCGCATGATTCTAAAATTCTGTCCTTTTAATATCATAATGCGTAACTTTTAAGATTCAACAATATCGACGCGGAGCGTGAAGACTCCCGTCTCTGGGTTATGACCGACGGCTCCGACGCTGTAATGCACGCCGTCAGGGATTTCACTCAATATGGGATCAAACTCCTCCCGTGTCAGCGACGTGATGACCACGGTGCCGTTCTTCAGCAGTTCCTCCACGAATGGCGGTTGCTTGGTTTCAGTCGTTTGCGGTGTCTTCTTGCTCATCGTCAATATCTGCTTTGGTTATACACTGATAAATAAGGGTTTGATAGTAGCACGGTTTCATCCAGTCCCATGATAGTTCGTCTGCCTGCGGATAGCCTGGCTGTAGTTGCGGAACCGCGTCAATGCCATAAGTATTGTAAATGCTTACAACGTGATTCTCGATGGCCTTGCGCACTTTCCTGACAAGTGTTTCAACCTCGCCGTCGCTGGCTGCGGCAATTTCTACAGATGCCTGCACCACGTCTTCAGGGCCTTCCCACACACAGTCCTTGGTGGACTCGTTGTGATGAAATCCGTCGTTGGTCACGATGATATTGGGCAACTCAGTGTTGTCCTTTTCATCTGGTGGTATCTCAAAACAGGTACTCGTCACACGGTTGCCAATGGCTTCCATGAGCGTTACATCTGCCTTGATCGCGTCGTAGAATATTTCTGCAAGACTTTTCATTGGGATTGGTGTTTCTGTTTGAAAACCGACGGGCTGACAGCCTTTGCTGCTGCATCGGAGCAACCCGTCGGTCGTATCAGGAACTATGAACCTGCTACGCGAGAGAGTTTACGCGCTGGGGTTCACGACCTTCAGCAGCATGAATGCCTGCGGAGTGCCGTTTGCGCCGTTAACCTTGCCAGAGAGCTCGGTGATACTGATCTCGGTAGAGAAGACGATGACCGTCTTGTTCTGCTTGGCCACCTGAGCACTTGTCGCGTCAACAGTCTGACGAACGAGGCCGTGCTGCTGGATGGGCAGGTACTGGAACAGACCGATGCCGATGTACTCGTCGGTGTCCTTCACGTACTCCTGCTCGCCGTTCAACGTGTAGTTGATGTGCTTGGTGGAGACGTAGGGGTGACCGCAGAGCAGACCGTTGTCGATGATGGGGTGAGCTGCCACGCCGTCGCCCTCGAAGGTGTGCTTCAGCTTGGCCTCCATCTTCGGAGAGATGACTACGCAGCCCTCGTCGTCGAAACCGAGCTCGGCAATCTCGGCGAACTTCTCGTCGATCTGTGCACCGATGGTGTTGTCGAGAGTGATGGTGCCGGGAGTGACCATAGAGAAGGCACCCTTGTTGCCCTGCCAGTTGGCGTGCGAGTAGTTCTTCTTGGCGAAGTAGATGCGCCAAGCCTTCTGAATCTTGTAGAGCACGAATGCCACGAGGTCGAAGGCGGC
>Ga0310786_10006327_pt1 | contig 15785 bp, 19 predicted proteins | sample AusTroGonzalo_MG_FD_203881 | JGI IMG/M metagenome (GOLD analysis project Ga0310786, IMG submission 203881) | Bovine rumen microbial communities from tropical cattle in Woodstock, Queensland, Australia - Gonzalo_03 (v2) (version 2) | ecosystem: Host-associated > Mammals > Digestive system >... | reverse complement strand
GGTTTGAGAGTACATAATCCAGCAACTCCGCCGCCATGAATCCAGCGTTCTCGAAGTCTATCTCCACAGTCGTGAGCGATGGACTTCCCGAAAGGGCGACCATTTCGTGTTCTTTATCCAACTGACGAATGCGAAACTGCCGCGCGAAAAATGAAGCGACGGCGGGGTCTCTCCCCGCAGCGGCGGGGTCTGTCCCCAAGTTTCAGGCCGTGTAGAAATGTAGAGGGTGTAGAGCTTCTACATTTTCTACACTTCTAAACGGCTAAGGATCTTTGCGCCTTCGCGACGAAGCATTGCAGCTTGAAACGAGGCTTGAAATGCGATAAGTTGCAGAAAACGCGAAATAGCCCGCGAAAAATGAAGCGATGGCGGGGTCTCTCCCCACAGAGGCGGGGTCTGTCCCCAAGTTTCGAGCGTCACCATCACGAAACTCGCGGCCACGGCGCTTCCCACGGCCGAAAGCGACTGGAGGGACTACGCCGCGCTCTCCGACATGGAGCGCGCCAAATGCCGATTCTTCAAACTCAACGCGGAGATAGATTGACGATGACGGTCGAGGAATTCAGAAAGACGATGGCCGAGGTGGAGTACATTCCCGCAGGGAGCGCACTCCACCAGGCGTTTCACGCATTTTCGCAGGAGGCGCTGAGGATCACGGCGGAGTTGAACGGTTCGTACCATACGCCCGAGGAAGTGCGTGCGCTCATGTCGCGGCTGACGGCCAGCGAGATCGACGAATCATTCGCCATGTTCCCTCCGTTCCACACGGACTGCGGGAAGAACACCATGATCGGGAGGCGCGTGTTCATCAACGCGGGCTGCCAGTTCCAGGACCAGGGCGGTATCACAATCGGCGACGATGTGCTGATCGGGCCTCAGACGATCATCGCGACGCTCAACCACGATCCCGACCCCGGGAAACGCGGAGGGATGATTCCCAAGCCGGTCAAAATCGGCGACAAGGTGTGGCTCGGCGCACGCGTGACGATCTGTCCAGGCGTGACAATCGGCGAAGGCGCAATCGTCGGCGCGGGCGCGGTCGTGACGAAGGACGTGCCGCCGCGCACCGTCGTCGCAGGCGTCCCGGCAAAAGTCATCAAACGAATCTGAAAAGAGCGGACGGCCATCCCGCAGAAAAGCCTCGCGCGAAAGGAAGTGGCGTTGGGCAAAAACGCGGTGGCCGCCCGCGACGGGGGTAGGTTAAATCCCCGCCAAGAGGTGCGCGGCGTCAGCCGAGGAGGATGTTCATCTTCTCGCCGATGGCCGCAAGGCGGTCGATGGTGAAGAATGACGAAACCGCTTGAAAAACGGCCTCAAAAGTGCAATTTGCCGCCGCGCCCCAATTGACTCTTGCCGCGATTTTTGTTAAACTACATTTGTTTTTCATTAGTGGTGCTATGCCCTTGAACGGAAAGCGAGGTGACAAAATGGCAACATCGAGCATAACTGCGAACTTTAGAATCGACGACCCGAAGGCCGCAAGGGACTTCGTGGATGCCTTCATTCGGCATTCACGCAACGCCCCTACGCCGCCATCCTCTAATTTTCGTTTCATTACGACCGTTGAAGAGATGGAGGCATTGAAAGCGCAACGCCGTCAGGTATAATAAAAGAAATTAATTAAACAAAGGAGAAGGTCATGCCAGCCGTAATGGAACAGGTAGAGGGAATGAGCGTAGCAGACAAGATGCGCCTTATGGAGTATCTTGTCAAGTCGATTTCCAGTACGGTCATGCAATATGATGACGCTGCAAAAGTGCAGATCCGTGAGAACCGCAAGAAACCGCGTGTCAGCGATTTCATCGGTTATGGCGCAAGATTCCACAAACTTCGCACGACCGAAGAGTGGATGAAGGAGCTTCGGGAGGGGGAAGAGGAATGACTTGGGTTGTTGACACGTGCATCATTCTCGACATACTCGACAGGCATCCAGTGTTCGCCGAGATGTCATCCTGCGCTTTGCAGTCGAAGCTTGACGATGTACTTGCCATCGCGCCAATTACGTATGTCGAACTCTCGCCGGCGTTCAACGGGGATGTTACGGCGCAAGATGCGTTTCTTGACGGCCTTTGGATCAACTGCGATTTCAAGGGGGAAAAGGATGTCGTTCTTTCCGCCCACAAGGCGTGGCACGAGCATATCATGCGCAAACGTTCAGGAAACGCAAGGAAGCGTCCGATCGCGGACGTTCTCATCGGTGCATACGCCATGCAGAAAGGCGGTCTCATCACCCGCAACGAGGCGGACTTCAAGACCCTTTATCCCAACCTGACGATATTCAATCCTGTTTCGCCAGCGTCATGACAAACCAATCGCAATCGTGGAAACTGACAATGAAAGGAACAAGCCCATAGACAGACTAGTCCGCCATAGCCTCGGCGACGGCGGATAAAACGATAAGGCGGGGAGAAATCCGCACCACTCTAGCGACCGCTTACGCGGCGGTCTGCGACCGGTGGATATGACAGCAATTTGCAATGCTGCAAAGCAGTCGCCTTCTGAAACGTTCGAAACTTCAAAGGTAGCGACACTTGGCAGGAAAGCGCACACGCGCTTCCTCCCTTTGTGTTCTACCAAAGGCAATTCGAACGGCCTCAGAAGGGACACGGAGGGAGGTTTTTTCACGCCCTCGAATCGTGTCAGCGATTGCCGAGCAAGCGGAGCGACACGGAACGAGGACAAGCCCGATCCTCCGACCGTGAACCGAAACGAGGGCATGGAGAAAAGGAAAATGAAATCGGCAATGAAATGGACTACGCTCTGCGCGGCAATCGCGACGGCGTTGCAGTGGATATGGCATGTAGTTGGTTCGGCGTTATTGTTTAATGCCTTAGGAGGTGGTGATAAAACGACGATGCAAATACAGCAAATAGTGTATGCTTGTAATAACGTTGTATCTTTGATTTTCACTTTGTCACTGGTTGCGTTCTTCACCATCCTCTTCATTCGTCAAAAGTAAGGAGTTGTTGAAATGTCTGACATCAATGATGCGCTCGGAGTCGAACGGAACTCAGATTCCATAAAGCCAGCCACTTCTGAAGAAATTCAGAAAACAGGCAGCTCTGGGTGGGAAAGATGCGCTGGCGTTTTCCTGTTTGCGGCACTTGGCATGGTGTACTTCGCATTGCTCGCCTCACGGCAATCCGCAGCGGCTTCTACTTGTCCGCTTGGATTCATCGTGTCGGCAATCGCATTCTGCCGCAGCATAAAGGAGGGTAGAGGTTTCGTCGGATTCATATCTGGTGCCGCGATACTGTTCTTCTTGATATTCGCGGCTGTCATCCAGTCCAGCATCGAAAGTCATGCGAGACCGTATGCAACGTGGTAAAAGAAGGGAGTTGAATAATGACAAGACGGATATTATGTACGATTGCCTTAGGAATGGTTGCAGCGCAATCTGCCGCTGAAAAGAACATGGCGCGGATTGACAGTGCGTTTGCAGACAAGAGCAAGGCGCAGATTGCCGACTACAAGAATGCATTGCGCCATTGCTTCATGGCGCGTCATTGGCACTCCCTGTAAGCAGAAAGGACATCTACGATGAAACGTATCATGCTGTTTGTGGTGGCGGCTCTGTCCGCCGTATTTTCGGGTAGCGCAGTAGCGCAGTCCTCGGAGACGACTGTTAGATGGACGGAGGAGGACGTAACAGCCCGCTTGGCGAATCCCGATGCCTCGATTGCATCAACAGGACAGCGACTTCCGCCGACCCGTGAGAACATAAGCCGACTCGCGGAAGACATCTTCGGGATGAGGACCGGCGATCTCTTTACGGAACAGGTCGGCAGGGCACTCCGCATTGACAAGGGGTGGCGTGAAGACCATACCCAAGTGTTCGATGCCACAGAGAAATACGCCGCCCGCCACGGCAGAAGGTGGAAACAGGTCGTACGCTACGTCAATCCGTTGGTGAACCCATTTGGTGGAAAAGAAACGTGGGTTGCCATCAAGGAGGATGTGGAGATGATTGTCGCCTTTGGGGCAACTTATGCCGAACAGGAGAAATTTAACCCGGCCATATATGCTGCAATAGCGAAGCTGGTCGAAGAACGTATTGATTGTTCTCAAGTTCAAAAGGTGTGCAAAGAGGATAAATCATACGGCATCTACAAACGGGCATGGCTGTTTCCAATGGGTGAATCCAAATGGCGCGAGCGCAATTATATCGTCCTAACGCTTGATGGACTCAAGGGCCGCACCACATTTCGCATTGACGATTTTTCTCTAGAGAATATTTCGCCTGGAGATATGGAGATGCGGACAGTATCAAGACCAATGATGCATGAACAAGCTAAGGAATGTGGCCTTTCGGATTCGTTCCTGACACTTGCAGTTGACATAAAGATGGAATCGGGCAAGCGGGTCACCACTGCAAAACGCAACCTGCCTGTTGAGGAAGTGACTCGACCTCCGCTTGTCCTAACAGGAATACAAAATGCTAAAGGTCTCATGGTGGCACGCGACAATGGCACTGCCTTTGTTTACCATAGACTGGCAAAGGGAAATCAGATGGAAACCGCATCGTGCAAATGCGGTCCGTATGGCGAAGACGGCATTTGCATAACGGCGTGTGTAAGAGATGATTGGCACAATTATATAGGTGAGATTGTGTTTCCAAGCCGTATCGACAATCTGCCTGTGTTGTTCATAGGCGAAGGCAACGAGAAAAACAGAAACGGATTTGCAAATGGGGACATCTTCTTCCCCGGCAAAAACATGGCAAATTACCGAGGGCAATCTCAGAGCCATTCCCTGCTTATATATATTCCGGATGGCGTGGTTGAAATTGGGCGTATCGGACGACCTCATTGGCATAGCGATTTTCATTCCAGGCCACCAGTAACGGTTGTGCTTCCGAAAAGCCTAAAGAGAATAGGAGTCAAGGCATTCTATGATGTTTCCGATCTTTCGGTTCGCCTGCCAGAGGGATTGATGTCGATTGGAAACGAAGCGTTCCTTGGCAGCGGCTTGAAATCCATCAACATCCCGGCGAGCGTCGAGTCCTTCGGGTACGACTGCTTTGGGTCAACACCGAATCTGATCAGCATCGAGCTTCCGGAGAATCCGGGTTTTTATCTGGGGCGGGTGCTGTCAAAAACCGGCTGGTGGGAGAACCTCGTCGCCGACGGGGAAATCAAGTATGGCAACCGTCTCATAAAGTACAATGGCGCGGTTCCTCCAGATCTTGTCATCTCCGATGGAACAACCAGTATCGATGCCGATGTTTTTGCCAACAACGACCAATTGATTTCGGTCAAAATCCCCGACTCTGTTCGTTGGATTGGTTGCCGCGCGTTTTCTTCGTGCAAGAACCTGAAGAAAGTCGTCCTTCCAGCGACGGCCGGGTTGGTAATCGCGGCCGGTGCATTTGAGGAATGCTCCGCGCTGGCTGAGCTTTCGGCAATCAAGTCTGCAAGCCGCATAGACGCAGATGCTTTTATGCATTGCAAAAGTTTGCCATCAGTTGAGATCGCGGGGGAAACGCATGTCGCGCCAAACGCATTCGCACATTGCCACGGCTTGAAGTCCGTCGTGATCGACGGCAGGGCGCACCTCGCCGCGAAGTCGTTTCTGAACTGCCGGACGTTGTCGAAATTGACGCTTCGCGGCGGTGTGGAAGTCGAAGGTTATGCTTTCAATGCCTGCTCCGAGATTGAAGACATCGAACTTGACGAGAACGTCCGTCTCGGACACAATGCAATTGACGTTCGCGGATCACCTTACTGGAACAAGCAGCCGGACGGGCTCGTCTGCCTTGGCGATGCGGTTTTTGGCACAAAGGGGAACTGCCCGTCTGCCGTGGTGTTTCCGGAAAACATCAAGAGGATTGTCGGCGCGGTGGATCTGAAGAACGCAAAGACGGTGGTTTTCCCAGAGGATCTTGAGGAGTTTTGTCCGCGAGCGTGCAGCAGATGCGGTGCCGTAGAAATTGAAATCCCTGAAAAGGTGAAGGTCATTCCGCAAAGCGCTTTCTGGAACTCCAGCTTTACTAAGATTGAATTTGCAGGAGTTCCAGAAAGCATAGGAAAGGAGGCGTTTGCGAACTGCGAAAAGCTTGCGGAACTTGCGTTGCCGGACGGAGTGAATACGATTGGCGAAGCGGCATTCAGGGGATGCACTGGCATGGATCGCCTGAAAATCGGGAAAGGATGCACAAGCATCGGCAAAGATGCGTTCAAGCGGTGCAGCAGTCTCACGGATGTAGAACTTCCCGGTTCTTTGGCAGAGTTGGACGGTACGGCATTTGAGGAGTGCAGTGCCATGCTGCGCTTGACGACCCCAATCATTGGCGGCAAACTCTTTGGCGCATGTTTTCCGAATTCCGGCAAGGTGGAGAATGTGACAATTTGCGATGGATGCGAGTCTATCCCGTCGAACTATTTTGTCGGGCAGAAGAGCATCAAGCACATAGTGATCCCGCCTAGTGTCAAGAAGATCGGAAGCGGAGTCTTTATGGGGTGCGATTCACTACAGACCGTCACATTCCTTGGCGATGCCCCTGCGGAAGTTTCGTCGTCTGCGTTCAAGGGAACGCCGAACAGCATGGTGATAAAGGCGAACAGGGAGTCGAAGGGATGGCCTACTGGCACGTCAGAACAATGGCCAGCGAGCGGAAGATTTCGCCGGGCTGTCGAAACTGGCTATGTGAAAGCCCAATCTGCAACAACAAGTCCCAAAACCGCAGGCGATTTTGCCGGATTCGTGTTCGGCAAACCATTCAAGATAGATCCAACCTTGGGTTCTGTTGAACTTATGGGGTTAGGCATCTATGAATCGCAGTGCGCCCAGAAATCGTGGAGCAAGCTTGAAACGCCGTTTTTCGGCGCAACGAAAGTAAAATGCTTTGGGGGAAAGAAGAGTGGAAACCTCTATCAGCTCTCGTTCCCAATTGAACCGCCAGGCATGAGCGATTGGACGGATGAACAGTTGGCAGGTCTCTACAGACAGACGGTTGACCAGATCGCAGAAGCATATAAGGTGCCGCCAACCGAGAGCGATGGGGCTTATAAGACAGCGGCATTCAGGCTTGGTGATGTTTCCATCACGGTCAGTGTCGGGATGTTCAAGGGGAAGCCGCGTCCGCAGACCATTGCCAAGATTGACATCACGGACGAGAGGATAGCTAAGCGAATCAAGACGCAAGAACCTCTTTTCGATTTCCAGGCGCATTAAACCAACCAACGACGACGGACATATTGCAAACGGATTTGCCAGAGAATCGCTGGCAAATCCGTTTCATTGTCAATTGTGACGACCTGCTACTGGATGAACTTGGAAATGTTGCCAATATCCAACGTTGCCAGTTCCAATTTCCAATTCCAATCCACCTACGCCAAGGCTACGACGGATAAATTGGAACTGGCAACATTCTCACATTGGCAACATTTTCAGTCAAGCTTGGGGCATTTGACAATGGTCACCTTGCCGCACATAAAGTCGCGATGGAACGCGGCGTAGGCGCACAGGGACAAGCCATATCTGGCAGAGTCATTGGGCTAATTGGGAATTCCCCGTGATCTCGCGACATTGACAAATGTGGCCTGAATGTGCTACAATATGGGCACAAATTTTTTTGGAGAAAACCATGTTGGCAACAAGAACAGACACGGTAAGGGCAAGAATATCCCCCGAGTTGAAGAACTCGGTCGAGGGGATATTCTCATCACTTGGCATGAATTCGTCTCAAGCCATCGTCCTCTTCTTCAAGCAGGTCGAGTTGCACAACGGTCTTCCCTTTGAGGTCAAGATTCCTCCGAAGCCGCCATTGAACATGGCCACGATGACGGATGAGGAGATTGACGCCGCGCTTCAAGTCGGCTTTGACGACATCGCCGCAGGTAAGTGCGTCCCCCTCGAAAAGGCCCGTGCAGACTTCAGGCGGAGACATGCGAAATGGTCGAATACTCCATCGAGATAACAGAGAGGGCTCGGCGGGACATTGATGAGGCGTTCGACTACATCGCCTTCCACCTTCAAAACCCCCAGGCCGCCTACGACCTCACGGATGCGATATACTTGAGCATCGGCAATTTGTCTTCCATGCCAGAGAGATTCCCGGCGTGGAAGCGAGAACCTATGAAGTCGAGGGGTGTACGTTTCATGGGTGTGAAGAACTTCAACGTCTTCTACGCCGTCAACAAGAAGCTACGCCGCGTCAGCGTTTTCCGCGTCCTCTACAATCGCCGCAACGTCTGAAGGAAAAGCGGTCTCGTAACATCAAGAAATCTGACGGCTTGGTCGTGCCGAAGAATGCCGCGCCCAGAACAGTCGTAGCCGGTGTGCCGGCCCGTACCATAAAGGAATTGTAACCAAGTGACGATTGGCAGTCGGACCAAAAGCTGACTCGGAGTCATTGACTTGCGGTCGGTGATGTGATACAATACGCGCCATCTTTCACCTCACAGGAGGCTTTCAGGTGACAAAGCGGCAGGAGATAGCGCAGGAGACGCGCCACAAAATATACACGACGGCTTGTTCTCTCATCGAGAAGAACGGGTTTGCCAACGTGTCCGTCGAAGACATCACGCACGCCTGCGGCGTGGCGAAGGGGACCTTCTACGTATATTTCAAGCGCAAGGAGGAAATCATCTTCGAGTGCTGCAAGGAGTGGTTCAGCGACGTGGACCGCAAGGCGCGCGAGCACAAGGGCACGATCGTCGAGAAGCTTGCGTTCTACTTCAAGGGGTTCATGGAGGGCGTAACGTGCGGCGGCGTGGAGCTTTGCCGCCAGTGGGTGCGCGAGGTGATCAACCCTGCGGACTCTCCCGGGGAGATGTGCGGCGGCAAGTACGCATACGACCACAAGCACCTGACCGCCTTTCTGAATGATGCGGTCAAGGACGGCTCGCTGAAAAAGAGCACGCCCGTCGAAACGCTCGTCCACATCTTCATGAGCGAGCTCTACGGCATGATGACGTGCTGGTGCATGAGCGACACGAAGTTCGATCCCGGGAAGTGGGTCGGGCGCTTCGCGAACCTCCAACTGCCCGCCATCCTCGCACCGTATGTTGCCGATACTGCCTCACGCAAAGTTCGCGAAGTGCGCTAAGGAGAATATATGGATATTGAAAAGATAGGCAAAGACGTCCTTGATTCCGCATTTGCAATTCATTCCCGTTTTGGGAGCGGGCTACTTGAAAAGGCATATCGCATTTTCCTTGCCGCGGAACTACGCCGATTGGGACATTCTGTTGAAGAAGAGAAGAATGGTACGGTCGTATTCAACGGTACTTCTTATGAGAATATGTTTCGTGTAGATTTGCTCGTTGATGATGCAGTCGTAGTTGAACTTAAGTCTGTCTCCCGTAATGAACCAGTTTTCGCAAAACAATGCCTAACCTATTTGCGTCTATTGGACAAGAGGCTTGGATATGTCGTCAACTTTGGCATGCCATCGTTGAAAGACGGAATCCAACGTGTTGTGAACAATCTCTGAAATAACTACTTTGCGTACTTTGCGAACTTTGCGTGAGATAACATCTAAAACAAACCAAAAGGAGAACAACAATGAACAGAAGAGAATTTGTAAAGGAGACTTTTGCTGTCGCGGGAGTGGCGGCAATTCACGGTTTTGCATTCGCAAAAGAAGGAGAAAAGAAAATGAAATGTGCAGTTGTGTATTTCTCATGGAGCGGCAACACGCGTTTCGCGGCGACGACCATCGCGAAGAAGGCCGGTGCGGCGCTCTACGAGATCAAGGCCGAGACGCCGTACAACTCAAACTACAACAAGTGCTGCGACGAGGCGAAGCCTGAGTGCTACGGAAAGACGCTGCGCCCGATCAAGGCCATCGAGGGACTTGATATCGCAAAGTACGACCTCGTCTTCGTCGGCACGCCGAACTGGTGGGGCACGATGGCACCGCCTGTGCGCACATGGGTGACGCAGAGCAAGGACTCGCTCAAGGGCAAGACTGTTTGCCTCTTCCAGACGCATGGCGGCGGCGGAATGCAGCGCGTGGGCAAGGAGTTCGCTGAGATCGTCGGCGACACAGCAAAAGTCCTTCCGCCCAAGGCGTTCAGCGGCTCGTCGATCAAGTCCAGCGTCAAGGCGCTGGAGGATTTTGCCGACGAGAGGATTTCAGGCAAGTAGAGTCTCACGCAAAGTCCGCAAAGTTCGCAAAGAGGGAACTAAGCCTCGCGGACTTTGCGAACTTAGCGTGAGACAAAACGACAGGAAAGGAACAAAATGAAAGTACTGCTCATCAACGGAAGCCCGCGCGCGAACGGCAACACGGCGCGCGCGCTGAAGGAAGTCGCCGACACGCTTGCGGCGGAAGGCGTCGAAACCGAGACGGTCTGGATTGGCAACAAGCCTGTCCGCGGATGCGCCGCCTGCTACCAGTGCAAGGCGAAGAGTCTCGGCAAGTGCGTGTTCGGCGACGATGCGGCCAACGGCATCATCGAGAAGCTTAAGGAAGCGAACGGAATCGTCGTCGGCTCGCCGGTCTACTACGGGCAGCCGGCCGGCGCGTTCCTCGCGCTCTGGCAGCGCATCTGCTTCGCGGGCACGGAGTTCGTCAAGGCGAAGCCCGCCGCGTCAGTCGCCGTGTGCCGTCGCGGAGGATCAACTGCGGCGTACCAGTGCATGAACATGCCGTTCGAGATGCTGAGCTGTCCAGTCGTCACTTCTCAGTACTGGAACGTGGCGTTCGGACGCGAAGAAGGCGAGTGCGAACGCGACGCCGAGGGCATGCAGACGATGCGTACGCTCGGTCGCAACATGGCGTGGCTTCTCAAGAACCTCAAGCGCGGCGACGCAATTCCCCGCACCGCCGACGAACCTTGGCAGCCGATGCACTTCATACGCTGATTGAAAGGCGGAGGCGAGCTTCCATAGAACGTGACAAAGGAGAACACATGAACACGGCAATCAATGCGGGAAACGCCGAAAAGGGCAACAGAGTGGTCTTTCTCGACTGGCTCAGGATAATCGCCTGTTTTATGGTGATGGCCATCCATGCGGCGGAGCCGTTCTATCTTGGCGGCGAGACGCCGAACATCACGTTCATCGCGAACAAGTGGGACGCCATCTGGATCTCGCTCGTCGAAAGCGTCTGCCGCGTGTGCGTGCCGCTGTTCGTGATGGCGTCCAGCTATCTTCTCTTTCCGCTTAAGAAATCGACCGGCGAGTTCTTCCGGCGCCGACTTTCGCGCATCGTCATTCCGTTTGTCGTATGGGCCTGCGCCTACATCTGGTGGTTCGGCGACAGCTGGGGCAAGGCATGCTTCAATTTCCCGGACGCCGGCGGGCACCTCTGGTTCGTGCCGATGCTGCTTGGACTGTATCTCCTGATGCCGCTGCTCTCGCCGTGGGCGGAGAAGGTCTCCGAACGCGAGCTGCGCGGCTGGCTGATTCTCTGGCTCGTCACGACGACGTTCCCGTATCTGCGCCGCGTGTGGACTGCTCTTTACGGCGATCCGTCGTTCGGCGCCGTGCCGTATCTCTACGGAGAGTGTCCCTGGAACATGTTCGGCATGTTCCACTACGTGAGCGGCTTCATCGGCTACATGCTGCTCGGCTTCTGGTTTAGGCGGTTCGCCCCTGAGTTCTCCTGGCGGCGGACGCTCGCCGTGGCGGTTCCGCTCGGACTGGTGGGCGCGGCCATCGTGGGCGGCGGATTCTATTTTAGGATGCCCGAATTCCCGTGCGCGAAGCCGTATGCGTTTGCGGTCGATCTGGAGATGAGCATCGAATACTGCTCCACGGGCGTGGCGGTCGCGGTGATCGCGGCGTTCATGCTCATACGGAAGATCAAGGCGGACGGCGCGTTCTACCGGTGGATCGTGCGTCCGCTTTCCGAGGCGAGCTACGGCACCTACCTTCTGCACATGTTCGTGCTGCTCGCCGTGTTCGACGCGGTGCGCCCGCATTGCAACACGCCGGCGACGATCTTTGCGACGGCGGGAGCGTCATACGTCGCCGCCTCTGCGGCGAGCGTCCTCATCCGCCGCATCCCGTTCGTCGGCCGATTCATCGTAGGGTAGCGGGAGGCACAGGAACGTGACGTTTAGACGCGAAGATGGCGAGTCAGAACGCGACGCAGAGGAGATGCGGATGATGCACTTAACAAGCTAACTAAGCAACAAGGAGCAATAATGAACAAATCATTAATAGGAGGATTGGCAATGGCAATCGCGGTAGCGGCGGACGGTGTTGAACTCGTCCAGACATGGGACAAGACGTTCCCGAAGTCAGATAAGGTGGAACACGCCAAGGCGACGTTCAAGAACCGCTTTGGTATTACGCTCGCCGCGGACGTGTATAAGCCTAAGGTGGGGAGCGGAAAGTTTGCGGCGATTGCGGTCAGCGGGCCTTTCGGCGCGGTCAAGGAGCAGTCGAGCGGCATCTATGCTCAGACGCTCGCGGAGCGAGGCTTCCTGACAATCGCCTTCGACCCGTCGTTCACGGGCGAATCGGGCGGGGAGCCGCGCTATGTCGCTTCACCGGACATCAACACGGAGGACTTTCAGGCGGCGGTGGATTATCTCATCTCCCGCGACGACGTGGACGTGGAGAGGATTGGAATTCTCGGCATCTGCGGATGGGGCGGTCTCGCCATCAACGCGGCGGCGGTCGATACCCGCGTCAAGGCGACCGTTGCATCGACCATGTACGACATGACGCGCGTCACGGCGAACGGCTACTTCGACAAGGAGGACAGCGCGGCGGCGCGCAAGGCGAAGAAGGCGGCGATGAACGCCCAGCGAAACAAGGACTTCAAGTCCGGGGCATACGAGCTCGGCGGCGGCGTTCCCGACAAGCTGCCGGACGACGCTCCTCAGTTCGTGAAGGACTACTACGCCTACTACAAGACGCCGCGCGGCTACCATGCGCGCTCGCTCAACTCGAACGGCGGCTGGAACAAGACGTCGGCGCTTTCGTTCATCAACGCGAAGCTGCTTGCCTACGCGGACGAGATCGAAAGCGCGGTGATGGTGCTGCACGGCGAGAAGGCGCACAGCCGTTATTTCGGCGAAGATGCCTTCAAAATGCTAAAGGGCGACAACAAGGAACTAGTGATCGTCCCGGGCGCGTCGCACTGCGACCTCTACGACAAGATGGACGTGATTCCGTTCGACCGGATCGCGGCGTTCTACAGAAAAAATCTGAAATAGCTTATATCCCATCTGCATAGATATATCTCACGCCAAGTTCGCGAAGTACGCGAAGTAATAATTTTAGGATGACATTGCGAACTTTGCGGACTTTGCGTGAGACAATAAAGTAAACGTAAATGAAGATTGAAGAGTTTAGACGTGTAATGGCGGAGACGGAGTACATTCCCGCTGGGAGTGCGCTCCATCAGGCGTTTCACGCATTCTCGCAGGAGGCGCTGAGGATCACGGCGGAGTTGAACGGTGCGTACCATACGCCTGAAGAAGTGCGTAAACTCATGTCGGAACTTACGGCGAGCGAGATCGACGAAACGTTCGGGCTGTTCCCGCCGTTCTATACCGACTGCGGCAAGAACATCAAAATCGGCAAGTGCGTGTTCATAAATGCGGGCTGTCAATTTCAGGATCAGGGCGGCATCACAATCGGCGACGATGTGCTGATCGGCCCGCAGACGATCATTGCGACTTTGAACCACGATCCTGATCCCGACAAGCGCGGCGGGATGTTCGCGAAGCCAGTCGTCATCGGCGATAAGGTGTGGCTCGGCGCACGCGTGACGGTCTGCCCCGGCGTGACGATAGGCGAAGGCGCGATAGTCGGCGCGGGGGCGGTCGTGACGAAGGACGTGCCCCCTCGCACGGTCGTTGCTGGCGTCCCGGCAAAGGCTATCAAGAGACGCGGTAGCTGAAAGGCGCAAAATCATGAATGGAGGAAGACACAAGTGAACAAAATACTTGCGATGACGTGTGCTTTGCTTTTGACTGCTGCCACGGGATACATTTCTTGTGACGCATCAACGTCGCAAGGCAATGAGAAAGGCATGGAGAACATGTTTGTGGTAAGGATAGCTGAAATCGAAGTCCACCCAGAATGGCTGGAGGCGTATCTCGCCGCGGCTGGGACAGTTGGGGCAGAATCGATCGAGAAGGAGCAGGGCGTGGTCTGCATCTTCCCGATGCAGAAGAAGGAGTCGCCGACTTCTATCCGCATCGTGGAGATATTCCGAAGCGAGGAGGCGTACAAGGCACATCTCGCGACGCCGCATTTCCGTGCGTACAAGGAAGGCACACCGCACATGATCAAGTCGCTTAAGCTCGTCCCCATGCAGCCGCTTGATCCAGACCACGCGGACGGCATCTTCAAGAAGTGGATGCTGAAATGACCGAGTCGCAGGCGGTTGTCGCGCAGGAACCACGGAGCCGTTGATGCAACAGAAAGAGGTCTTGGCCGGCTATTTGCAGTGCAGCGAAAACCGCTTTCCTCGTGACGCGATTAGCCCTATCGCCCATGCGGAAGGGGATGCCCCCCCTGTCTGGTCTGATGCGTCGCGCGCCGCGTCACGGTGCAACTAAGCGGCCAATCTTCGGAATCCGGCCAAGCGCCAAACTCAGCAGGCTCGTCAACACGAATGTGGCGATCGCCGCCAGCACCATCGTCACTGGCGTTGGGCAATGCGGCCTGATTGCAGCCAAGACTGGCGTGAGCACCAGCATGTGCGCGAGATAGGTGCCGTAGCTGGCCCCTGCCAACGGTTTTACGATCCGGAGATAGAGCCAGTTCTGCGCTGTCAGCTTACGGATGACAAGGAATGCGGCGGCGGCGGTCAGAGCAACTCCAGTTGTGCAGGTGCGCCAACCCAGCTCCAGGTCGAGCGCGAGAGAAAGCGGCCCAGTCACAGGATAGCCGCCATCCGTCGGAATCCGGCATAGGAACACGGCGCAGATGAACGCCCAGCCCACCAGCCAGAGCGGAAGCGCTATGACAAGGGTTCGCCGCCAGGAGAGTTCCGGCACGAAACGCCGGAAGTAGAATCCGAGCAGTACGTAACCCATGAAACCGCTCACATAGTGGAATCCACCGAAGTCATTCCAGAGAGATTTGCCCCAGAGGAACGGCTCTGCGCCGCCGCCCGCTCCGTTCACGACGAGCGCGGCGATCTTCCGCACAAACGGAAAGGACGTCGTCACCAGCCATAGCACCAACCATCCGCGCACCTCGCGCGCCGACACCTTTTCGGCCCATGGTGACAGGAGAGGCATCACCAGATATAACCCCATCAGCATCGGCACAAACCACATGTGCGCACCGCACATCGGGAAGTTGAACGGCAGTTCGCGCCAGCCGCCGCCAGAGACGGCGCAGTATATAACCGACCAGACTGCGAACGGGATGAAGATGCGCGAAAACCTCCGCCTGAGAAATTCTCCTGTCGGTCGCGTCACCGGGAAGAGCAGATAGCTTGATGCCATGACGAACAGTGGTACGCACGCGACACAGGCCGAGACGAATACGGCAATCCATCCTGCATCTGACGCGCTTCGCAGCAGGCATCCGCCGTCATCCGAGAAGTAGAATGGCTCGCAGCAGTGTGCAAGAAGCACCATGAAGCAGGCGATGACGCGCAGATAGTCGAGAAATACGATCCGAGCAGAGGGATATGCAGTTGATCGTTCCTGCTGAGGACCGTGGGCCATGGCGATTGACATGTCTCTTCTCTCCTGAGGTAATTGCAAAACCCCTCTTCGCGAGACCGACGCGGCAAGCCGCCTGACTTGCTGACGCACGTTGGCCGACATCCGCAACCGAGGAATCAAGCATAGGTATTGTACCATCTTGGCAGACTTCCCGCAAGTGGTCTTTTGACATCTTCTGGGGGGGGGGGGTAA
>Ga0310786_10006326_pt1 | contig 15788 bp, 11 predicted proteins | sample AusTroGonzalo_MG_FD_203881 | JGI IMG/M metagenome (GOLD analysis project Ga0310786, IMG submission 203881) | Bovine rumen microbial communities from tropical cattle in Woodstock, Queensland, Australia - Gonzalo_03 (v2) (version 2) | ecosystem: Host-associated > Mammals > Digestive system >... | reverse complement strand
GCCGGCTGGCGCGTCGGCATCATCGCCCAGCCCGACTGGAAGGACCCCGAAGCGCTCAAGATCCTCGGAGTCCCGCGCGTCGGCATCGGCGTCACTTCGGGCAACATGGACTCGATGGTCAACATCTACACCGCCGGACGGCGCTTCCGGCGCGACGACGCCTTCAGCGAAAACGGCGCGACCGGCAAGCGCCCCCCGCACGCGCTGACCGTCTACACCCAGCTGGCGAAACGGGCGTTCCCCGGCGTGCCGATCCTCGCGGGCGGCTTGGAAGCGAGCATGCGCCGGGTGGTCCACTACGACTACTGGCAGGATAAGCTCCGCCCCTCCGTGCTGCTCGACTCCAAGGCGGACATCCTCGTCTACGGCATGGGCGAACACCCGACCCCCGAGGCGTTCCGGCGGATGGCGGAGGGCGGAAGCCTCGCCGGGATCCGCGGCACCGCGCGGCTGCTCGGCAAGAACGCGGCGGCGGAGTTCGACGCGACGGGCTATGTGGAGCTGCCCTCCTTCGAGGACATGCAGCAGGATCCCGATCTGCTGATGACGGAGACCAAGATGATCGAGGCCGAGATGAATCCCCTCTGCGGCCGCGGCATGATCCAGAGACACGGCGACCGCCTGCTGGTCGTCGAGCCGCCCGCCGAACCGCTCAAGGCCGCCGAGCTGGACAGAGTGCACGAACTCCCCTACGCGCGGCGGCCGCACCCGGCGTACAAGGGCAAGATCCCCGCGTTCGAGACGATCCGCACTTCCATACAGGCGGTGCGCGGCTGTCCGGGCGGGTGCGCCTTCTGCGGGCTCGTGGTGCATCAGGGGCGGTCGATCATGAGCCGTTCCGGAGAGAGCATCCTGCGCGAAGCCGCCGCCATCGCCGCCGATCCCGACTTCAAGGGGACGATCAGCGACGTCGGCGGCGCGGCGGGTAACTTGTGGGGCAGTTCGTCCGATCCCAAGCTCTGCGCCAAATGCCGCCGCACCAGCTGTCTGCATCCCAATCACTGCCCCAACTACCGCTGCGACGGCAAGGCGCTGATCGAGCTTCTGCGGAAACTTCGCCGACTGCCGGGCGTAAAACACGTCCACATCAACTCCGGCATCCGGCTCGACCTCGCACTGCGCCAGCCGGAACTTTTGAAGGAGATCGTCTACCACCACGTTTCCGGCCACATGAAGGTCGCCCCCGAACACCTCGACGCGCACGTGCTGGAACTCATGCGCAAGGGGAGACCGGAGGACTTCTTCAAGATCGAAAAGGAGTTCAACCGCCTGAGCAAAGAGTGCGGCAAGGAACAGTACCTCGTGCCGCTCTTCATCTCGAACTTCCCCGGCTGCACCGCCGAAAACATGCGCGCGGTGGAGGAGTTTCTCGACCGCCGCCGCTGGAGTCTGCAGCAGGTGCAGGACTACATACCGCTCCCGATGACGATGGGGGCGGCGATGTACTACTGCGGCAAGGATCCCGACGGCAATCCGATACCGGTCAACCGCGGATTGGCCGAGCGCCGCCCGCAGATCGAGGTCCTCAAGAAACGCCGCAGCGGTCCGCCGAAACCGTACTTCAAGAACAAGCGCCGCTAGCTTTTCCCGGCCCGGGCAATAAATCCGGCGGCGGTCGCGTTATGATGGTGTCTCCCCCCGACACGAAAACCATCGAATAGAGAGGTACCGCATCATGACCGTCAAGGCTTTTCTGACCGCGGCGGCGTTTTCGCTGCTGACCGCGGCGTTCTCCGCCGAAGAATGCAAGGACACCGGAGTCTGTCGACTGCCGGGAGCCGCCTCCGACGCGGCGAAGAGCGGCGTGCTCTCGCCGGTCGGTCCGAGCTCGATAAAAAAGATCGAACAGGCTCCGCGCCTCGACACGTTGGACGGCAAGACGATCGCGATCGTCGGCGGCAGTTTCATGGCGTCGGTCACCCACCCCGAGCTCAAGCGGCTCATCCAGCGGCACTACAAAGGTACGAAGGTATTGCTCCTGAGCGAGATCGGCTCCGCCGGCCCGTGGCCCGGCCCCGGCGTGGTGCGAAGAGAGAAGGACGACTTCATGCGCAAACTGCGCGAGTTCAAGGTCGACGCGGTGATCTCCGGCAACGGCGGCTGCGGCCTCTGCACCCCCAAGGAGATGGGCTCGTGCATCGCCGCCGAATATTCCGGAATCCCCGCGGTGATGATCGCCGCGCCGGGATTCGCCGACCAGGCGAAGCGCGCCGCGCTGACCGCCGGGGTGCCGATACCCCGAGTCGCGGTCTATCCCGGGGCTTTTTCGGCGCACACCCGCGACGAACTCGTCGAAAACACCCGCAAGGTCCTCTGGCCGCAGATCGTCAGGGCGCTGACGGCCCCGCTCTCGGAGGATGAACCGGCGGCGGAAAAGGAAACCGCCGCCGACGAGATCGTCTTTACCGGCAACTTCGACGAGGTGAATCTGCACTTCACCCGGAACGGCTGGACCGACGGTCTGCCGATCGTGCCCCCCACCCCCGAACGGGTGAACGAATTTCTGAAATACACCGATCTGGAACCCGACGCCGTGATCGCGGCGATCCCGCCCGCCTACCGCAAGGTGACCGCCCGGCTGGTCGCCGTCAACGGCGTGATGTCGGGGTGTCCGCCCGAGTACATGCCGATACTGATCGCCTTCGCCAAGGCGATGACGAACGGCGACTTCCGCCGCACGCTGGCCAGCACCCACGCCTGGACGCCCTTCTGCTGGATCAACGGCCCCCTCGCCCGCCAGCTGGAGCTGGACAGTTCCCAAGGCGAGATCTCCAACATCCGCAACGCGAAGATCGGGCGCTTCATCAACCTCGCCATGCTGAACCTCGGCGGCTACCACATCAAGGAAAACCGCATGGGCACCTTCGGCTACCTGATGCCGTGGTGTCTGGTCGAGGACGACGCCGCGGCGATCAAACTCGGCTGGCGCCCCTACCACATGCAGCAGGGTTACGAACTCAACGACGACGTCCTCACCGCCGCTTCGGCGCTCAGCTGGGGCAACAACCTCGCCCCCGCGACCGCCGATCCGCAGAAGATCATGGAGCTGATGGCGTGGGACGCGGTCGAAAAGGAGCAGTTCGCCCTCGGCAGCGGCACGCCGTTCGTCTACCGCACGATGCTCGTCACCAACTATGTCGCCCGCGACCTCGCGCGCAAGTACAAGTCGAAGGAGGAGCTCGAAGCGGCGCTCGTCGCCGCCGCGCGCCGTCCGCTCGCCGAACGCGCCTACGCGAACTACTGGGGCAACCCGGGCAGCAGCTTCGATCCCGAGCGCTATACTCCGGAACGGCACGCCGAAAACCTCGGGCGCAAGGAGCACGCCGAGACGACCGCGACGCCGCCGTGGCTCGCGTGGACGGGAAAAGGCGAAATGGAGACCGTGCCGGTGATGCTCCCCGGCAAGACCGCGCTCCTGATAACCGGCGACGAGAACCGCAACAAGACGTTGTGCGTGCCGGGCGGCGGCTTCGCCACGGTGAAGATCGAACTCCCGAAAAACTGGGACGCCCTCGCGTCCGCGGCGGGGTACCGGCCGCTAGCCGAATTCCGCCTGAGCTCCGGCCTCAAACCGCTCGACAGACCGCAGCAGTACCGCAACTACCGCGGCAAGGGCGAACGCCGCGCCACCGATGCGCGGAACGGACGGAACGATTCCCGGCAGCAGTACCGCCGCCGGCAGAATGACGAAGGCGAACGCCGCGCCACCGGTGCGCGGAACGGACGAAACGATTCCCGGCAGCAGTACCGCCGCCGGCAGAATGACGAAGGCGAACGCCGCAGCTCCGGCGGGATGCGTCCCGAATTCGGCGAAGAGACGCGGCGACTTGCCGCCGTCTGCCGCCGCGATCCGAGCGCGGAGAACCGCGCCGCGCTCAAAAAGCAGATCGGGATCGACTACGACCGGTTTCTCAAGGAACAGCGCGCCAAAATCAAAAAGGGGCGCGACCGCAAAAGCCAGGAAATGCTCCGCCGCCTCGACGCGATGAAGCGCGACCGCGACAAGCGCATCGAGGAGATCATGAAGCGGATGCTCGATCCGCAGGGCGGGCGGGGGAACCGCGACCGGAGAAGCCGCGACTGAACGGCGGTACTTGAAAAACACGCGCCGCAAGTTTATAATATGACAGAAGAACACGTCATGGCAGAGTTGCGAGGTGCCCTCGATGAAGAAGATTTTTCTGATACTTGCCGGGATCGCCCTGCTGTCGGCGGGCGCGCTCCGGCTCGCGGCGGCGGATAAGACCTTCGAATGGAGCGCCCGCGCCGACGGCGAAACCCTCGTTCTCACGCTGTCGGTCCCCGAGGGCGGCTACGTCGACGCGGGATCGGTGAAGATACGCTCCGCGGGCGGGGGCGGTCTCGCTCCGCTCGCTTCCCCGAAAAGCGTTCCGCACGACGACGCGCAGATCTACCCGGCGGGCGAGCACGAATTTCTCTTCCGGGGACGGCCGCCCTTCCGCGTCACGGTCAGGTATCAGGGGTGCCTCGACGGCATCTGCCTGATGCCCCGGAGCGTCGAACTCGCCCCGGGCGGCGCTCCGAAAGCGGAAAAAGCCGCTCCGGCGGCGGAAAAGACCGGCGCGCTCTCCGGCTTCGAACTTCGCGGCAAACGCTCCGGCACCGCGGACGAAAAGGAGTTCCTCGCCTTCCTGCGCGGCGGCAAAACCGCCGCCGCGGACAAAAAGGGCGCCTCGGTGTGGTGGATGATCCTCGTCGCGGTGCTCGGCGGCATACTCCTCAACTTCACCCCCTGCGTGCTGCCGATGATCCCCGTCAATCTGATGATAATCCAGGCGTCGGGCAAGGGCGCGTGGACGGGCTTCCGCAACGGCGGGTGCTACGCCCTCGGCATGATGTGCGCCTACGGCACGCTCGGCGCGCTGGCGATCCTCGGCGGAGCGCGCTTCGGCGACCTCAACAGTTCGTACGTCTTCAACTTCGTCATCGCCGGGATATTTCTCGTGCTCGCGCTCGCCGCGGCGGGAGTCTTCAACCTCGACTTCAACCGCTGGCGCGTCGATCCCGCCAAGCTGAAAGCCGGAGCCGCCGTCGGCGCGTTCGCGCTCGGCGCGGTGGCGGCGCTGCTCGCCGGAGCGTGCGTCGCCCCGGTGGTGCTCACCGTGCTGGTATTCGCCGCCGAGCGCTATCAGGCGGGGTTCCGGGCGGCGCTGCTGTTGCCGCTGGCGCTGGGATTCGGCATGGGCATCCCGTGGCCGCTCGCCGGGATGGGGCTGGCCGTTCTCCCGAAGCCGGGCAAGTTCATGGTGTACGTAAAGTACGGTTTCGCGGTGCTGATACTGCTGCTCGCGGCGCACTACGCCAAAGTCGGCTTCGGCCTGCTGCCGAGCCGGGGCGAAGGGGGCTACTCGGCGAAGCGCGAGCTCGCCAAGCTCGACGCGGCGGCGGAGCTCGCCCGCAAGGAGCGCAAGCCGCTGCTGATCGACTTCTGGGCGACGTGGTGCGGCAACTGCCGCCACATGGAAAAGAACGTGCTTTCCGCCCCGGAAGTCCGGACGGAGCTCGCGAACTTCGTGGTGGTGAAATTTCAGGCGGAGGACCTCAAAGATCCGCAGGTGAAAGCGCTTCTGGACCGTTACGATCTGCCCGGACTGCCCTCGTTCGTGATACTGGAGGCGAAACCGTGACTGCCGACGTACTGCCCGCCGCATGGAGAGACTTCATCGCGCGGCACGCCGGCGGCGTCACCCCCGACGCCGCGCTGGAACTCGTCTCGGAACGCCGAAACAAAGGCGAAGTCTACCCGCCGTGCGGCAAACTCTTCCGCGCCTTCGAACTCGCGCCCCCCGAAACGGTGCGCGTCGTGATCGTCGGTCAGGATCCCTACCACAACCCCGGCGAAGCGGAGGGGCTCGCCTTTTCGGTGCCGTCGGGCGTCGCCCTGCCCCCGAGCTTGAAAAACCTCTTCAGGGAGTACGCGGAGGATCTGCGCCGCCCCGTCCCCTCCGCCGGTTCGCTCGAAGCGTGGGCGCGCGGCGGAGTGCTTCTGCTCAACGCGATCCTCTCGGTCGACGCGCACGCCCCCGCCAGCCACCGCGACTGCGGCTGGGAAAAGTTCACCGACGCGGCGATCCGCGCCGTTTCGGCGGGGGCGGAAAAACGCGTCGCCTTCATCCTGTGGGGCAACTACGCCCGGAGCAAGAAAAAACTGATCGACGGCCGCCACTTCGTGCTGGAAGGCGCCCACCCGTCGCCGCTCTCGGCGTACCGGGGATTTTTCGGCAGCCGCCCGTTCTCAAAGGTCGAAGCGGCTCTGGGCGACTGGCGCTGGCCGCGGCTGTGAAATCCCGTTTGCATTTATTGTGCCACCCGTATATATTACAAGCAGACAAAAATTCGACGGCGGGGAAGCCCCCGCAAAAAACTGAAATCGGAGGTTTGCAGTCATGAGTTTCAAATGTTCATTGCTGGTTCTGGGGCTGGGCGCGGCGCTCTTTTCCGCAAGCGGCGCACTCGCCGATAACGATATCGACCTGCCGGTCAACGGCGATTTCCGCGGGGCTCCGTCGGGTTACTCGCCCGCGCCGGGGTGGACGCTCACTCCCGACGGCGGCGGCGCGCGCATCCTGCCCGGCGGCGACGCCGACGAATTCGCGCTGGAACTGCAGGCGACTCCGGGCAAATCGCAGTCGGTCGTCTCCACCAGCTTCCAGCTCGTCGGCGGTCAGCTGAAGCTCGAATTCAAAGTGCGCGGCACCGGCAGCGCCTCCGCCGGATACGAACTCCTCGACGCCGCGGGGCAGACGGTGGTCGCCGCCGACCGGCGGGTAATCGCCGCGTCGCCCTACGATCAGGAGTACAAACTCTATTTCCAGATGCCGGCCGTCAACGCCCGCTTCATCCGCATCCGCCTTACCGCCGAAGCGGGAAGCGCGGTCTGCTTCCGCGACGTCGACGCCGACATGTATCCGGGCGCGGTCGCCCCGGCGGCGCAGCCCGGCGTGATTTCCGCTCCCCCGGCGGCTCCGGCCCCGGCGGCGCAGCCCGGCGTGATCGCGGCCCCCGCTCCGGCGGCAACTCCGGCTCCGGCGACGGTCGCGGCTCCCGCCCCGGCGGCAACTCCGGCCCCGGCGACGGTCGCGGCTCCCGCCCCGGCGGCAACTCCGGCCCCGGCGACGGTGGCGGCTCCCGCCCCGGCGGTGCAGTATCAGGCCGCTCCCGCGCCGACTGCGGTCCCCCCGTCGGCGCAGCTGCTGCAGAACGACCGCTACTACACCTATACCTTCCTGGATAACGACACGCATTTCGAAGCCTCGGTGCCCTGCGGTTCGGACATCGACTTCAAGATCGGCGAGGATGCGAGCAGTCAGCTGTACTGGCGCCTCGTCAGTTACAACCCCGCCGTCTGCCGCGTCAAGCTGGAACACGATTCGGACGGCGTCTTCCCCTTCCGCATCGACAAGGCCGAGATCGAACTCAAGGCCCTCATGCCCGGCAAGACCGACGTGGTATTCGTCTGCGGCCCCAAGAAGGTCACGGTGCACTTCACCGCGCTCTGAGATATTCCAAAAGGTCAAACGAAAACGGCCCCGGAGAATTTCGCCGGGGCCGTTTTTCATTTGCGGCAGAGCGCCGCACTCCTCAATGGCGGATCATCCGCACCACGAGATCGCAGAGCGGCAGCAGCAGCGGGCAGACGATCGCGAACAAGCCGCAGATCCAGCGGCGCGCGAAGAGCGCGGCGAGACCGGCGACGACGCTGACGACGACCACTATCTGCAGCAGCAGCAAAAGCACCGGAGCGGCGCCCGAGGATGACAAAATGACATACAGAACATAGACGGCGATCACCGCCAGCCCCATGACCGCGGCGGCGACGGCCCTGAATTTACCGGAGCGCTTGTTTCCCGCCGTTTTCGGATCGTCGCTCATAGCAGTTTCCTCCTTCAGTTCAGGTCGTTAAGCAACTCTATGGTGCGTTCGCGGCGCTCGACGAGCTCCGCGAGTTTGCTCTTGGCGTCGGCGACCACCTGCGGCGGCGCGCCCTTGAGGAACTTTTCGTTCGCGAGCTTGGCCTCGGTGCCGCGGATCCAGCCGTCGAGCTCCTTGAGCTGTTTTTCCAGCTTGACCTTTTCGGCGGCGACGTCGATCAGCCCCGCGAGCGGCAGGCTGATCACCCCCTGCTGGCAGACCTGCTTCGGCGCGGCGCCGTTCGCGGCGGAGTCGAAAGCGTCGAGCGACAAGTCGATCTTCTCGGCGTTGAGCAGCAGTTTCAGCGATTCGAGTTCGCCGTTCAAAAACGCCAGACTTTCCGGCGACGCCGCCTTGATGTGGAAGTTGAGCTTCTTGCCGTCGGCGATGTTGCAGCTCGACCTCAGGAAGCGCCCGCCGCGCACCAGCTCGAACTTGCCCTCGACCAGCGGGATGACCGGATCGGACGCGTATTTTCCGCAGGCGCCCGGCTTCGGGAACTCCTCGTACATCAGCGTGCCGTCCGCGTCGACGAAGCCCATCCGGTGCGCCAGTTCCTCGGTGATGAACGGCATGAAGGGATGCAGCAGCTTCAATATCGTGAAGAGCGTGCAGTCCAGCACCGCGAGCGCCCGGTCCCGGTCGGCGCCGCCCGCGCGGAACGGGCGCTTCTCGGCTTCGACGAACCAGTCGCAGAAATCCGACCACACGAGGTCGTACAGCGCGTGCGCGGCGGTGTGGAAACGGAACTTCTTCAACTCGTCCTCGATGGTCGCGACCGCCGCGTCCAGCTTGGCGAGCATCCACTTTTCGTCCGCGGAAAGTTCGACCTCGGGCAACTTGCGCGCGAAATCCGTCACGTCGCCCTGCATCTGCCGGAAGCGGCAGGCGTTCCAGAGCTTGTTGGCGAAGTTGCGGCCGATCTCGCACTTTTCGTTGCTGTACTTGATGTCCAGCCCGACCGGCGCGATGTAGACGATCGAGAAGCGCAGCGCGTCGGCGCCGTACTCGGCGATGACTTCCAGCGGGTCCGGCGAGTTGCCGAGCGACTTCGAGAGCTTGCGCCCCTTCTCGTCGCGGATGATGCTCGTGAAGTAGACGTTGCGGAACGGGATGTCCCCCATGAACTCCTCGCCCGCCATGATCATGCGCGCCACCCAGAAGAAGATGATGTCCGGCCCGGTGACGAGGTCGTTGGTCGGGTAGAAGCGCTTGAGCTCCTCCGTCTTTTCCGGCCAGCCCATGATCGAGAACGGCCACAGCCAGCTGCTGAACCAGGTGTCGAGCACGTCCTCTTCCTGCCGCCACTTGCCGGGGGCCGTCGGAGCGTCGACGCCGACGTAGACCTCGTTGGTCTCGTCGTTGTACCACGCGGGGATGCGGTGTCCCCACCACAGCTGACGCGAGATGCACCAGTCCTGGATGTTCTCCATCCAGTGGAAGTAGGTCTTGGTCCAGCGCTCGGGGTAGAACTTGATCTTTCCGCTCTTCACCGCCTCGATGGCGGGCTTGGCGAGTTCGCCCATCCGGCAGAACCACTGCGCGCTGACCAGCGTTTCGATCGGCACGCCGCCGCGTTCGGAGTAGCCGACCGAGTGGGTGATGTCCTCGATCTTTTCGAGCAGTCCGGCCTCTTCCATGCGCTTCACGCACAGATCGCGCGCGGCGAAGCGGTCCAGACCGACGTACTCGGCGGGGCAGCGGTCGTTGAGCGAACCGTCGGGATTCATGATGTTGATGATCTCGAGGTTGTGGCGCTGGCCGACCAGAAAGTCGTTGGGATCGTGGCCCGGAGTGATCTTCACGCAGCCCGTTCCCTTTTCGGGATCGGCGTGCTGATCGCCGACGATCGGTATCTCGCGGTCGGTCAGGGGCAGTTTGACCATCTTGCCGATGAGCTTGTTGTAGCGCGGATCGTCGGGGTGCACCGCGACCGCCGTATCGCCGAACATCGTCTCCGGCCGGGTGGTGGCGATCCGCAGGAACCCGGAGCCGTCGGCCAGCGGATAGCGGAAGTAGTAGAACTTGCCCGGCACGTCGCGGTAGATCACCTCTTCGTCCGAGAGCGCGCTCTTGGCGGCGGGGCACCAGTTGATCATGCGCTGGCCGCGGTAGATGTAGCCCTTTTCGTACAGCGCGACGAAGACCTTCTTGACCGCTTCGGAGAGCCCCTCGTCCATGGTGAAGCGCTCCCGCTCCCAGTCGCAGGAGCAGCCGAGGGTGCGCAGCTGGCGGATGATCTTGCCGCCGTACTCGGCCTTCCACTGCCAGACGCGGCGGATGAACTCCTCGCGCCCCAGCTCGTCGCGCGTCTTGCCCTCCTTCTCCTTGAGGAACTTCACCACCCGCGACTCGGTGGCGATGCCGGCGTGGTCGGTGCCGGGGAACCAGCAGACGTCGTGGCCGGTCATGCGGGCGTGGCGGCAGAGGATGTCCTGCAAGGTGTTGTTGAGGACGTGCCCGAGCGTCAATATGCCCGTCACGTTGGGCGGCGGGATGACGATGGAAAAGGGCGGTTTTTCCGGCGAACCGCCGCCGTGGAAATATCCCGATTTCTCCCAGATGGGGAACCACTTCTTTTCGACTTCGGCCGGCTCGTATGCGCGCGGCAGCTCTTCGATCTTGCCCATGATGTCTCGATCCTTATGATTATGCAAATACATGACTTCGACAATACATCGTATAAATATAACATGCGGGAGGGATTATTTCCACAAGCAACTCGAACGGCATGCAAAAAACCCGCCGCCGGAACGCTTCCGGCGGCGGGCGCGGACATCGGAAAATTTTTCAGCGGCGCGCGAATCCGAGGTCCCTGCCGGAGCGCGCGATCAGATCCTGGACATAACGGAGCGCCGCCATGTACTCGTCCATCGTCTGCAGATGCTCGATGATGACCGGCATGTCGGGCGAAACGGCGTGCGCGAGCTCCATGTAGTGCAAGAGATCCAGATCGCCCGCGCCGCAGGTCGTCTCGATCAGGCGCACCGTGAGCTGCGTTTCGAGTTTGACGTCCTTGATGTGACAGCTCTTCGTCTGCGGCCCGAGAAGCTCGAAACAGTGGTCGAGGAACTCCCGGTTGAAGAAGAGCTTTTCCGGATCGGTCACCATGTTTATGGCGTCCATGTGCACCGCCACGCGGGGGCGGTCGATCCGCTTCAGCACGTCGAGGTAGTTTTCCGGCGACCACGGGATCATCCACGGCATCGGTTCCAGCGTGTAGAAGGTCTTGGTCGGCTTGACTTCGTCGACGATCTCGCGGATGCCGTTTATGATCTCCTCCTGAAACGCGGGATCGTAGTTCTTGCGGCAGCCGCCCGTCCAGACTTCGCCCGCGCCGCCCGTGATGTCCACGCAGCAGCAGGCCCCGATGTAGTCGGCGAGTTCGAGCTGGCGCTTGCGCCAGTACATCTTGTATTTGAGCTCTTCCGGGGAGCGCGACTCCGGCTTGCGCCACGCGCCGACCTCGGCGATGACGAGGTCGTGGTCGCGGCACGCCTTGACGTAGCCGTCGATCTCGGCGTCGCTCGCCTTGTGATTGAGCGGGAACACCACCGCCCCGAGCCCCAGTTCCGAGTACTTGGCCGCCCATTCGTCGGGCGACGAAAAATCCGATTTCTTGTTGAAAGCGATACCCAAGCGCATCTTTTTACCGCCTTTCGCCCGTTGGTTTGGAAACCCCTAAGTATCATACTGCGGTCGCCCCGGGAACGGAAAAAAATGCCGGCGGGGAAGCCCGCCGGCGTCGCGGATCGAACAAACCCGAGGTCAGATGTAGTTTTCGACTCTCGTGGTCTTTTCGAAGTTCTCGTTGATGAAGGCGTCGCCCGCAGGCCCGAGCACGTCCATCAGCGGGTTGTCGCCCGGATCGCAGAAGCCGAGCGGATTGTGACGGATCCACCCCTCGGCGTACTTGTAGCGCTTCGACATCCGACCGAAGTACTCGCCGCGGTCGACGAGATCCTGCGTGTAGGAGTTGTTGCCCTGGCTCACGTCCAGCCAGCTCTGCTGGCTCTTGTGGCAGCTGAGCATCGCCTTCTTGTTTTCGATCACCGACTCGATGTTGACGAAGATGCCGGGGATCACCGGCCGCCGCAGACTGTCCGAAAGACTGTGCGGCATCGAGTGGTAGACGGTGATCGGATCGTCGAACTTCGCGGCGAAGCGCGAGGTCTTGGCGTTGCCCATGCCGCGGCAGAAGGCGGCGCTGGTGGCGAGCCGTCCCGCGTTGACGTGGTCTTCCATATAGTCGTAGGGCCCGTGCGTGAGCAGGATCTGCGGATGCGCGTCGCGCAGTTCCGGCACGACCTTGCCGAAGAGCTCCGGCGAGTAGAAGACCTCCAGATCGTCGCAGATGCTCTCGTGGTAGACGAACCCCGCGAGCTTGCAGGAGTTCATCGCCTCTTCGCGCCGCATCGCGACGATGGTCTTGTAGTCGTACTTTTCGGTGCCCAGACTGCCGTTGGCGATATTCATGTAGTGGATCTCGTACCCCGCCTTCTGGAGCATCAGCAGAGTTCCCGCCATCCCGAACTCGATGTCGTCGGGATGGCTGGCGATCGCCATTGCAACTTTCTTCATTTCAGCAGAAAACTCCTCGGATGATCAGTGCATCTCCACGTCGCAGACGCCGAAGCCCGGAGCGTAGAAGTTGAAGACCACGTCGTCGTGCTCGGCCAGAAGCGACATCGGCACGGCGCTGTCGGGGATCTTGTTGGCGATCATGTAGGTCGACAGCCGCATCCCGAAGGGGTTGTCGTGGTGGCCGGGGTGCCAGATCGACACGCGGTCGGCCTTCCAGGTCTGCACCGGGCCGACGGTGAACGCCTTGCTCGGGACGTTCTGGACGGTGCCGCCGCCGGAGGTGCGGGCGTTCTGGATCAGCGTGATCGGGTGCAGTTCGACGAGGCGCGTGCCCTTCTTGCGGTACTCGGCGGGGCTCGGCGGATTGTCCTTGTACTCGCCCTCGCGGCGGACGGGATCGTTGAACGCCCAGTGCTTGGTCTCGCCCTGGCCGCCCTGCATGATCAGGCACTTGGCGGCGTCATAGCTCGCCTCGTAGGCCTTGAGGTCGCCGTTCGGGAAGTGGAGGTTTTCCATCGGCATGCGCAGTTCCGGACGGATGCGCGAGAAGCAGAGGTCCCAGTCCGCCTTGGCGAAGCCGAGCGGGAAGTCCATTCCGGCGGCCTTGCCGTCGTCGAGGCACCACTCGTCCATGCCCCAGAAGTGGGCGTTCTTGAGGTTCAGGCCGATGGCGTTGACGATCTCGGCGACGACCGGGAGCTGTTCGGTGGGGCCGATCGGGCCGCAGATGCCGCAGGGATTGTCGGCGGTGGCCTTCTGCCACGCGGTAACGTATTCGAGCGCCTCGGCGCAGTAGAACTCCTGATAGGTCGAGTAGAGGTTGATCTTGAAGCCGGGACGCTCGAGCTTCTTGAGGTCGTCGAGGGTGATCCGGGCGGCCGCGTCGAGGATGGAGCGGTCGAGGGTGGTGTAATCCCACCAGTCGGCGGAGATCTTGGAGAGTGCGCGCATGATTTGCCTTCCTTTCGTTTGACTTTTAGGTTGCCGTCGTGCGTCGACAGAAAATCCCATACTGCTATTTAAATAAAACACATCAAAAATTTTTTGCAAGCCGAAGCACGCTTTTTTTACCTTTTTTGCGCACGTATCATGACAGAAACGCCCCGGAACTGGAATTGCGCGGCATGGCGTGATATATTAGAAACAGCATAGATCACGGACGGGGGAGCTTCGGCTGAGAGGGAGCGCACGGCGCTCCGACCCCGGAACCTGACGCGGGTAATGCCGCCGCAGGAAGTTCCGGGCGTCCTTTCCTTTCCGTCCGCCGGCAGACGAAGATTCAGGAATACCAACATACGGAAAGGCGAAACATCATGACGCAGCTCGAAGCCGCCCGCGCGGGGCGGATCACCCCGCAGATCGAAAAGGTCGCCGCCAAAGAACGCCGCGACGCGGAGTTCATCCGTCGGCTCGTGGCCGACGGCGCGGCGGTGATCCCCGCGAACGTCAACCACCACAGCCTCGAACCCATCGGCATCGCCCGGGTGCTCTCGACCAAGATCAACGCCAACATCGGCAACTCGGAACTGTCGAGCTGCGCCGGAAGCGAACTCAAGAAGATGCGCGCCGCGCTCAAATACGGCGCGGATACCGTCATGGACCTCAGCACCGGCGGCGACATCGACCTCATCCGGCGCGCGATCCTCGCGGCGTGCCCGGCTCCGCTCGGCACCGTCCCCGTCTACGAGGCGGTCGCGCGCTACACCGGCAAGGAGATCGGCGGCGACAACATCCTGAAGGTGATCCGCGATCAGGCGGAACAGGGCGTGGACTACATGACCATCCACGCTGGGCTGTTGAGAAAGCACGTGCCGCTCGCCTTGAAGCGCAAGCTCGGCATCGTGAGCCGCGGCGGGGCGCTGCTGGCGGCCTGGATGACCGAAAACCAACGCGAGAACCCGTTCTACGAGCGCTTCGACGAGATACTCGAAGTCTGCCTCAAGTACGACGTCACCTTGTCGCTCGGCGACGGTCTGCGTCCCGGCTGTCTCGCCGACGCGAGCGACGAAGCGCAGTTCGCCGAACTCGACACCTTGGGCGAGCTCGTCCGCCGCTGCCGCGCCGCCGGAGTGCAGGCGATGGTCGAAGGCCCCGGCCACGTCCCCTTCGACGAGATCGAAATGAATATGCGCCGCGAGCGCGAAGTCTGCCTCGACGCGCCCTTCTACATCCTCGGCCCGGTCGTCACCGACTGCGCCCCCGGATACGACCATCTGGTCGCGGCGATGGGCGGATTGATGGGGGCCTTCACCGGGGCGGCGATGCTCTGCTACGTGACGCCGATGGAGCATCTGGGGCTCCCCGAGGAAGAGGACGTGCGCCGCGGCGTGATCGCCTTCAAGATCGCCGCGCACGCCTCGGACATCGCGCGCAAGATCCCCGGCGCCCGCGAACGCGACGACGCGATCAGCGACGCGCGGGCGAAGTTCGACTGGGAAAGGCAGTTCGATCTCGCCCTCGATCCGGAGCGGGCGCGGGAGTACCGCGAACGCGCGGTGGCGAAATCCAGCCAGCCGAGTCTCCACGGTACCGAGTACTGCACGATGTGCGGACCGGACTTCTGCTCGGTGCGCCTGAGCGCCAAACTCAGGAAGGCCGCCGCCGAGGGCGGAAAGCGGGAGTGACGCGCCCGGCGCCGATTTGCCGTTTTTTGCGTCGCCAAAGGCTTGACAAAGCGCCGGATACGGTCTATATTAAATGAATTGTTGTGCCGGAGTGGCGGAATGGCAGACGCGCTAGACTCAAAATCTGGTTCCCTCTGGGAGTATGGGTTCAAGTCCCATCTCCGGTACCAAGAAGTTCGCGGAACATCAATACTTTAAGCATAACTGACGAGGAAAAGAAAATGAGCAAAGTCTGCGCGATGTGCGGCAAGACCAAGGGCAACGGCGGTTGCATCACCCGCAAGGGTTTGGCGAAGAAGGCCGGCGGTATCGGTATGCACGTGGTGAAAAACGTCAAACGCAAGTTCGAGGTCAACCTCCAGAACGTGCGCATCAACGACAACGGCACGGTCAAGACCGTCAAGATGTGCGCGAGCTGCATTCGTACCGGGAATTACGAAAAGGCGTAATCCCGTTCGGATCTGATTTCCGTATCGATTCACAAAGGCGGACGGGTTTGCTGAAAACCTCTGTCCGCCTTGCTTTTTCTGCACAGGCGTATGGGGGAAATTGAGATGCTCGGTTTGGGAGATGTCTGGATCCTGACGGCGATGCTCGGCAGCATCGGTATTACGGTATTCGCCGTGATCTACGGCGCTATCACCTGGA
>Ga0310786_10006325_pt1 | contig 15788 bp, 11 predicted proteins | sample AusTroGonzalo_MG_FD_203881 | JGI IMG/M metagenome (GOLD analysis project Ga0310786, IMG submission 203881) | Bovine rumen microbial communities from tropical cattle in Woodstock, Queensland, Australia - Gonzalo_03 (v2) (version 2) | ecosystem: Host-associated > Mammals > Digestive system >... | reverse complement strand
CTTTCGTCATGTCTCCTCTCTCCGTCATTCCTCGCACTGTGCGGCGCATCAGTGCGTCAAGGAATCTCATTTCCGGCGTTGTGCCCTCGGGCACACTCAACGCCGCTTCCTTATTTTTTTTGAACCGCAGCCTTCCCTGTCATCTTCCCTGTCATACCTCCTCTCTCCGTCATTCCTCGCACTGTGCGGCGCATCAGTGCGTCAAGGAATCTCATTTCCGGCGTTGTGCCCTCAGGCACACTCAACGCCGCTTCCTTAACCGCAGCCTTCCCTGTCATCCTCCCCGTCGTGCCTCCTCTCTCCGTCATTCCTCGCACTGTGCGGCGCATCAGTGCGTCAAGGAATCTCATTTCCGGCGTTGTGCCCTCGGGCACACTCAACGCCGCTTCCTTATTTTTTTTTGAACCGCAGCCTTCCCTCTCATGTCTTAAGAGCATAGCGAGGATAAGGCCTCAAAAAAATCCTGCACTTCAAATAAAAAAAGCGGCAACATTTTGTGTCGCCGCTTTCAAATTAAACCGCCTTTTTTTAGCGATAACGAATCATCACTCTGTTTTTTCTGCCCGCAGCTAAATTTGCTTCATTAACCGTGTAGATTTTGTTGCTAAATCTCGGCGCATTTCTGTTAAAGCCTGCTAAAGGATTCGTCACAATTTCCGGCTCTGCCGAAACTTGATCGCCCGGCGTTTCCAAAGGCTCATCATTTCCACCCTCGTCGTCAGCATCGCCTGCCTCTTGCGTATCGTCTTCTTCATCCGAGCCGCCTTGACCGCCTTGCGGTTCTTCAGTGGTAGGCTCTTGTTGAACAGGGGGTTGAACATCCGCAGCCGTCAAGCTTGCTGCTGCCGGCATTATCACATTACCATCACCTGCAATCCCCGAAATATCCCAACCGGCCGCTGCCATTGCCGCATCGCAAGCAGACCTGTCGGCACCGATACAGTTAATTTTTGTTATCGCAGGTGATCTCTTTTTAAAGAACCCTACAATAGCATCAAGATGAGTGCTTTCCGGATCAATTGTTAATTCCGTTATCGGCGCACCGTTAAAGCATTTTGAGCCGAATGAGGCCAAATTCTTTCCGATGGTCAGTGATGTCAAAGCCGTCGTTCCCGTAAAAGCTTCCTGCCCCAATTCCGTCACACCGTTTCCGATAACAAGTGTTGTTAAGCTTGTGGCATCCTTAAAGGTGCTGCCGCCGATTTTCGTTACCGTATCCGGAATAACCAATTCTTTAAGCCCGTAGTTATATGCAAATGATTTATTGCCTATTTCAGTCACGCCGCCAAAATCAATCGTTGTCAGGCTCTCGGCACGTGAAAACGCACCCTCTTGAATCTTTGTAACAGATTCCGGTATTTTAAGTTTTTCCAAGCTGGTTGCATTTTCAAAAGCATGCACCGAAATTTCCGTTAACCCCTCGCCGATTGTTAAATATTGTAAGCTTGAGGCGTTCTTAAAAGCCCCCTCACCAAGTGAGGTCACATTATCCGGAATCACAAGTGTTTCCAAAGAGGTTGCCCCATAAAAAGCACTGTTACCGATGCTTGTCACATTGCTGCCGATGGTCAGCGATGTCAAACTGGTCGCCCCATAAAAGTCTTCCGTGTTAATTTGCGTCACACCGCTGCCGATTTCAACAGTTTTCAAGCTTGTATTTTCTTTAAAAACCCATTGTCCAAGCGAAGTCACCGTATCCGGAATCGAAACGCTTGTAAGTGAGCTGTTTCCTTCAAAAGCAGTATCTTTAATTGTTGTTACCGAACTTCCGATATTTATTGATTGCACATTTTCCAAACCTCTGAATGCGCGTTTGCCGATTGTTGTTATACCTGTCACATTAACAGAGGTAATTTGGTCTTTATACTCATACCACGGTGCCTTACTGCCCGTGCCATCGCTTTTCTTTTCATAGTCCTTCATGTTGCCGCTGCCTGAAATGGTCAAAACGCCATCTTCAACAGACCAGCTCACACTCCCGTCCGTGCCCGAAGCCGTAACCACGGCGTTTGCATCAAAAGCCATCAACGCCAAGGCCGCACCAAACATTAAAACATTCTTGTTCATCAAAAATTCCCCCCTTTTCGGTTATTTCTTCCGCCTTTTGCAATCACAAAAACATGCGTTTTTGCGAATCTGCAAAAACATCCACATCTTCAAACTTTAATATTATTTGTTTTAGATGTCAATAAATAACATAAAAGTCATTCTATGCATTTAGTCATATATTAAATCGGGCACATCTCAAATCTTTTGTTGGCAGGTATTTAACGCCGCTTCCAAAGGTCCTTTTCATCCTGTCATTCCGCGCACTGTGCGGCACATCAGTTGGTCAAGGAATTTCATTTCCGGCGTCGTGCGCATACGGCGCACACATACACCGCTTTTTTATAAAAATCTCAACCTAAATTTTTTCAAAATTAATACGCGGGTCAACAAGGCTGTATGTAATATCGCTCAACAGTTTCAAAACCAACCCCAACAGGGCAAAAATATAGAGCGTGCCGAAAATCACCGGATAGTCGCGCGTCATAATCGCTTCGTAGCCGAGGAGTCCCAAGCCGTTTAACGAAAAAACAACCTCAATTAAAACCGAGCCGGTAAACAACATTTTGATTAAAAGCGAAGGAAAACCCGCAATAATAATCAGCATGGCATTTCTGAAAACATGTTTATATAAAATATCTTTTTCGCTTAAGCCTTTGGCCCGCGCCGTTAACACATATTGCTTGCCGATTTCATCCAAAAACGAATTTTTGGTCAGCATTGTCAGCGTTGCAAAACCGCCGATAACGATTGAAAAAACGGGCAGCGCGATATGCCAAAAATAATCTTTGATTTTAGAAAACAAACTTAAGGTCTCAAAATTGTCCGAAGTCAAGCCGCGCAGCGGAAAAAGCTGAAAATATGTGCCACCGGCCAAAAACACAATCAAAAAAACGGCAAGCAAAAACACCGGTATCGCCGAGCCCACAATCACGGCAACGGTTGTGCCCACATCAAATTTCGTGCCGTCGTAAAGTGCTTTTTTAATGCCGAGCGGTATTGAAATCAAATAAATAATCAGTGTAGACCATAACCCGAGCGAAATTGAAACGGGCATGCGTTCCAAAATAAGCGTCGTTACTTTTTTATCCTGATAATAGCTTTTGCCGAAATCAAAAACGGCATAGTCTTTAACCATCTTTAAAAAGCGCTCATGAAGCGGTTTATCAAATCCGAATTGTTTGTTGAGTTCTTCCACCAAATCCTGCGGCACCCCTTGTGAGCCCTGATACTGCGAGCTTTGCGAAGTGTTCAATGTTTCGCTGCCTGATGTAAATTGCGTTTTACTGTCGATATTCATTCCCTGATATTTGGCCAAAATATATTCAACCGGCCCACCCGGCGAAAGCTGAATAATCGCAAAGTTAACGGTCAAAATACCCAAAAGCGTCAGCGGTATCAAAAAAAGCCTTTTTAAGATGTATGTGCGCATTTTAATTCTCCTTTATCCACCATGTAAAAGGCTGAAAACCAACCTTTTCTTTGCTTTCGGGTATGCCGAATTTATTTGCATAGCCCACGCGGTTATAAGGCGAATACCACTGAAAAACCAAATAATATTCATTTAACAACACCCTGTCCAAAGCCTTAATATGCGCTTCATAATCTTCTTTTTCTTCGGCCGCGATAATTTTTGCGATCAAATCATCAGCTACTTCGTTTTTAATGCCTGCAACATTGTAACTGCCGTGCACATCGGCCGCTTTGCTGCCGTAAAGTTCTTTAAGTTCATTGCCCGGCATGGCACTTATTCTGTATGAAATAATGGCCGAATCAAAATCAAAATTATCCATCCTGTTCTTAAAAATATTGACTTCCAAATTCCGAAACGTCAGCTTCACGCCTATTTTTTTGAGGTTGTTGATATACGGCAGCATCACGCGTGTAAACGTTGTGCCGTTAGCCGAATTGCTCAAAACCTCAAATTCAAAAGGCTCGCCCGTTTTGAGGTTTGTCATCTTCCCGTTGATAATTTTATAACCCGCTTTTTCAAACAACCGAACGGCTTCTTTTAAGTTTTCTCTTAATTTTTCGGGCGTTGAATTATCGGGCAATGTAAACGGCGTATTAAAAACGCTTTCATCAAGTTTGTCTTTATATTCTTCCAAAATCTCTTTTTCCCGACCATCGGGCAAGCCCGTTGCCTCATAGCCCGTATTCGTAAAATAGCTGTAAAGCCTTTTATATGAGCGATAAAAAAGTTTTTCGTTTGCAAAATCAAAATTAAATGCCAAATCAAGCGCGCGCCGAACATTTTTATCTTTGAACTTATCGCGTCTCAAATTCAGCGCAAAATGCTGCAAAACGGCCGGATTATGGTGTTCGAAAGCCCTTTTAATCACCTTGCCCGATTTGACCAAATTATTGTCATAACCCATTGCCCAAATCTTGGCAATATATTCTTCGCGCACATCAATATTGCCGGCAAAAAGCGCCTGCAAAGTCACCGTCGTATCTTGGTAATAATCTATACGGATTTCATCAAAATTAAAAAAGCCTTTCCGTGCGGGCAGGTCTTTTGCCCAATAATTTTTATCACGTTCCAAAACAATATATTTACCGGCCTGAAATGTCTTGATTTTATACGGCCCGCCGCCCAAAGGTATTTGCAAACTCGGCTTGGCAAAATCGCGCGTCTCCCAATCTTTTTTCGGAAAGATTTTAAATTGCGCCAAAATCATCGGCAATTCTTTATTTTGAGCATTTTCCTTAAAATAAAAACGCACTTGCCCATCATTTATTTTTTCGGCTTTTTCAACATCGGCATAATAAACCCTGTATATCGGCGCGCCTTTTTCCACAAGCACATTAAAGCTGAAAATCACATCATCTGCCGTCACTTTCGAACCGTCGGCAAAACGGGCGCGTTCATCTAAAATAAAGTCGATATAATTTTCGCCCCGCTCAAACGCTTTGGCAATCAACGGATAAACAACGCCGATGTCATCTGCGGGCGTAATCCCCAAACTGTCCCAAATCAAATCGGCCGCCGTTCCCGATGCCGACCCCTTAAAAATAAACGGGTTAAAATTATCAAAACCGCCGTATTCGGGCATCACCAAACGGCCACCCTTCGGCGCATCGGGGTTCACATACGAAAAATGGTCAAAATCGCCCTCATATTTTGCTTTTTCATACAAAGCGATTTTATCATCAAGCGCCAAAGCACGTGTCGCAAATAATGCCCAAAAAACAAAAGCAAAAATTCCTTTGGCTTTACTTGTCTTCTTCATCGGTCCAACCGCCGAAAGGATAAGCCAAATCTTCGTCATCTTCTTTGTTTTCTTCTTTTGCAACCGGCTCATCTAAAAATGCCTGCAAACTTCTTTGTTGGTGCGCTTCTAAATCATCGTCTTCTTCAATCAACGGCTCTTCTTTTTCACCTTCCGCACTGTCAAGGCTGATTTCAAAACGCGGCTCAACATCTTCAATCGGCGCACTTAAAACGGGCTCTTGCTTTGTGCCTTCGCTTTCCTCGGTCATGCTCTTTTTCAACGCATCAAAAAATGCATCGTCGTCCGTTTTTTCCTCAAAACTTTCTTCAGCCTGCGGCACCGCTTTTTTCTTTTCTTTCTTTTTTGCCGCAAACGGGTTCATCTTCTTAAAGAGCGAAACCGGCTTTTCTTCCTTCGGGGCTTCCATTTTTTCAATCGAAGGCGAAATATCAAAATTTTTCTCTTCGGGCTCCTCTTCTTCGACTATTTCTTCCTTGCTCTGCGCATTTTCAATGCCTAAAGCAATCGGTGCCAACATGGCATAAACACGCCCCATCACGCCCGTTTGCAAAATCGTGATAAAAACTCTGTCTCTGTCATGTTTTTCAAGCATGTTTGAAAGATTTTGATAACGTGCGCAAAATTCCAAAAGCGTGCCCTTAAAAATTTTATCGCGCGCGGCTTTGTCTTTCAAATAGCTCTCGAAGTCGGCATGCGCTTTTGCGTTTTCAATAAACGTTTTGGCGATGCTCCAACGCTCGCCGTTTTTCACCCTTGCCCACAATTCGCCGATTTTCACGCTTGAAGCCGCATTCGAACGTTGGGCAATATCGGCCAAAATTTCATTCATGTCAGCCACAAACACATCAAATTTCCCGATTACGAAACCGTCTTTAATTTCGTGCTCTGCATCAAGCATCACACGCACCACCAAATCCGTGTAATCCTGATTTTTTTTCATTTGCGTAAACAGTTGTTCCAATTTTTTATCGGTCGATTTTGTTTTGATGTATTGATTGATAAACCCAAACACCTGCCAAACAATCCAAATCGGAATAAGCACCAATCCGGCATAAAGCGCAAGCGTATAAGCCTCAACAGAGGTCATATCGACCGTTGCAAATCTTTCATAAACAAAAAGACCGGCATAAATCAGCCATATCAATGACGAAAAACACGAAACAAAAAACAGCAGTGTGAGCAACAAACTTCTCCAAGGGGCAAAACATTGTCAAAACATGCGTTATCTTAAGTTTTTTTTTCTTGTTTTTCAATCATCTTAACAAAAGAATCAACAATTATGAAAAATTTTGAGTGTATTTTTTTAAAATTGGTGTTATGTGTAGCTTGAACTCCAATTTTTTAAAGAGGATAAAATGGTTCAGGAAAACGGCAACATTGTTTTGGATTTCGAAGAAGAGATTGTCAATGTCGAAGAAAAAATCGCGCATTTGGAACAACTCTCAAAAGATGAAGACGTTGATGTTCAAAAAGAAGTCAAACGGCTCCAAACAAAACTCAATCGGCTTTTAGGCGAAGTTTATCAAAACTTGAGTCCGTGGCAAAAAACACAAATTGCCCGTCATCCCGACCGTCCGCACACTGTTGATTTTATCAACGCCTTAATCGAAGATTTTATTCCTCTTTCGGGCGATCGTTGCTTTGCCGATGACGAAGCTATGCTCGGCGGTATCGGCAAATTCGAAGGCATTTCCGTTGTGGTTTTGGGCCAAGAAAAAGGCCACGATTTAGATACCCGTATGAAGCACAATTTCGGCATGGCCAAACCGGAAGGCTACCGCAAAGCCAAACGTTTAATGGATTTAGCCTCTCGTCTTAACATGCCTGTTTTAACCTTTGTCGATACGGCGGGCGCTTACCCCGGCGTTGATGCCGAAGAGCGCGGTCAGGCCGAAGCCATTGCCGCTTCCATTGAACAGTGTTTCAAGGTCAAAACCCCGATTATCACCACCATCATCGGCGAGGGCGGCTCCGGCGGTGCCATAGCCATCGCCACGGCAAATGTTGTGATGATGCTCTCAAACGCCATTTATTCGGTTATTTCGCCCGAAGGTTGCGCCTCCATTTTGTGGCGTTCGGCCGACAAGGTCGTTGAAGCGACCGAAGCCCTAAAACTCACCGCGCAAGATTTGAAAAAATTTAAGGTTATTGATGAAATTATTGAAGAACCCGTCGGCGGTGCCCATCGCCACCCGAAAGCCGTGTTCGATAATTTGCGCGCACACTTGCGCAAGCATTTAACCGAGCTTTTGGCGCTGACCCCGAGCGAGCTCAAAAAACAGCGCACCGACAAGTTTTTGGAAATGACGCGCCATTTCAAGCCCAATGAACCCAAAGCAAAAAAGAAAAAATAATTTTTACGATTTGTCGGCGCAAGATTGAATCTTATAAAATTTAGCATATTCACCGCTTGCTTTCAAAAGTTCGCGATGCGTTCCGGTTTCAATGATTTTACCTTTTTTCAAAACAACGAGCCTGTCCATTTCGTTTAGGGTTGAAAGGCGGTGTGCAATGGCAATCACCGTTTTGTTTTTCATCAATTCTTTTAATGATTTTTGAATATAGCGTTCACTTTCGCTGTCGAGTGCGGATGTTGCTTCATCCAAAATCAAAATCGGCGCATTTTTTAAGATGGCACGCGCAATCGCAACGCGTTGCCGCTCGCCGCCCGAAAGCATCACCCCGCGTTCGCCGACCTTACTGTCATAGCCTTCGGGCAAGCTCATGATAAAATCATGTATATAAGCTTTTTTGGCAGCGGCAATAACCTCTTTATCCGTTGCCGCCGGATTGCCGTAACGAATATTTTCCATTAAAGTTCGGTTAAATAAAGTGCTTTCTTGAGGTATCATCGCAATTTGTGCACGCAAACTCTCTTGCGTTACGGTTGAAATATCTTTACCCCCGATTAAAATTTGCCCGCTTAAAGTATTATAATAGCGCACCAAAAGCTTAATCAGGCTCGATTTACCGCTGCCCGACGCCCCGACCAAACCTATTTTTTCGTTCGGTGCAATATCTAAATTAAAATTCTTAAAAACACAAACGCCGTTCGGATACTTAAAAGAAATTTTCTCAAACTTAATATCATTGCTTTTCAGTTCCAAGACCGACGCATTCGGTTTGTCTTCAACGTAGCAATCCATATCCAAGAGCGACAAACAATCTTTAATATTACCGTAAATTTGCGCCACCGCACCGGCCATATAGCTCATATGCCTTATTTCGCCGATAAAAGTTTGCACCAAAGAAATCACGAGCACAACACCCGCCAAATTAAGCCCGAATTTATACCACCACCAAAAAACAAGCCCGTATGAAATGAGCGTCATACTGTCAAAAACACATTGTGAAAGCAAATCGATGCCCACTTTTTTAACCATCACTTTTCGTTCGGCACGCGCCGCTTTGCAAACAGCCTGAAGATAAAGTTTCTTTTCATAAAAATAGTTTGCAAAACTCTTCACCAAATTAGCGTTTGTCACGCCGTCAACAAAAACCCCGTTTGCAATTGCATATTGCTTTGAGCGTTCTTCCCAAAGCGGCGAAAGTTTTTTCCGGTAATACGTCGTTATGATTAAAAAAACAAGGTTTAACAACCCTAAAATAAGCGCCAATTTTTTATCGGCAAGCGCAATAAAAAACAAACTTGTCACAATAGACATCAGCGGGGCAAAACACCCGAACAATATATTGCCGTACATATTTTGAATTTGGTTTAATATGTTCGAAACCTTGCTTGAAATTGTGCCCGACATTTCTTCTTCAAAAAAGCGCATGGCGTGCTTATGCACTTTCGAAAACAAATCTTTCGACGTGCGCGTATAAACAAACGGCAAAAACCGCGACTCCAAATAGCGGCGAAAGTTCGATGAAAAACTCGCAAACAAAAGCGCACCCACAAATAAAATAAGATATTTAATCAAAACGGCGGCAATTTCGGATTTGGAATATGTGCTCAACGCCCCAATCATCTGCGCCGCCAAATAGTTTTGCCACCGCGTGCACAAATTCTCTAATGTCAGCATCAAAAACAGTGCAATCGTAATATATTTTGCCTGTTTAATATATTTATATAAAAATTTGAAAACCATCTTATTTCCTCTATGTGCTTTTATATTAAAAAATAAAAAAATCCCTGTCAATCAAAATCACGATTTTTCTTGACAAAAACCAAAAATATGTTATTCTGAAAGCCTGAAACCAATTAATCTATCTATATTATGGCTTATATTATTATCTCTCTTGTGCTTGCGATTATTTTCGCGGCCATCGTCACTGACTGGAGCTGCTTTGATTCTGATGACCTTATCGGAACCATCGTCGGCGGCATCATCGTATTCCTTTTCTGGGCAATGATCAACTTCTTTGCTCTCCCTGTTCTGGCGCTGTGGAACTATGGTCTTTGGTTTGAGTTGCTCATCACAACTCTTCTTGCTGCCATGATTTACACATCGACGCAAACCGATGGTTACTGGCGGTTTTTTATCCCCGGCGGCGTGATGATTCTTATGATTGTCATTGCCTTCGGTTCTTCTGCCGCTTTCCATGCAAAGGAATACAACGAGCGCCTCGTGGTTGAAGAAGTCGCTTTTGATAACTTTTCAAGTGATGTTAATGTCATTCCTGTCGAAAAGATGGTGGTGGCAAATTCCCAAATCGCACGAAAAGTCGTCGAAGACAGGCTTGAAGAAGACCCCGGTTTAGGTTCCCGCTGCCGTGTCGGCAACATGACCATGCAGCAGATTACCGGCAAATTCGTTATTGATGGCGGCAAAACGCTTGACTTTAACGAAGATATCGTTTGGGTAGCCCCGCTGGAACACAGAAGTTTCTGGAAGTGGGTAACCAATGACATCACCCCCGGTTACATGCTGGTTTATGCCAACGACCCGACGCGCACCTACCTCATCACGGAGATTAACGGACAAAAGTTAGCCTTGCGCTATATTGAGTCCGGCTGTTTCAGCGATGATGTCGAGCGTCATATTCGAACGAGCGGTTATGCCTCGCAGGGCCTGACCGAATTCAATTTCGAAATCGACCAGAACGGCCGTCCTTATTGGGTCATGTGCAATTTTAAGCCGACCATCGGCTTTGGTGCGCGTGACACCAAGGGTTGCATTGTTCTTGACGCTCAAACAGGTGATGTCAACAAATACGGTATGACCGATGCGCCGAGCTGGATAGACCATATTCAGCCCGAAGAATTCGTCACGCGCCAAATCAGGTGGTGGGGCGAATATCGTCACGGTTGGGCCAACAGCTGGCTGGCGCAAAGAGACGTGCAGGAACCTACGCCCGGCATGGTGCTTGTGTATTCCGAAGGTCAAACCTATTGGTACACCGGTATCCGATCCGCCGGCGGCGATTCTGCCACTTCCGGCTTCATGCTGATTAACGCCCGCACCAAAGAAGCGCGCTACTATCGCGTTTCGGGCGTCAACGAGCAGGAGGCCGAGCGTATCGCTGAGGAGCAAAACTTCGCGAAAGCGGCTTCTTATGATGCCACTTCGCCCGTGCTCTACAACGTGCGCGGTGTCCCCACCTACTTTATGACTTTAACCGGTTCTTCCGGCAACGTCATGGGTTATGCCTTTGTTGCGGTCACCAATCGTCAGGCTGTCGGTGTCGGTTCGTCCAAAAAAGAGGCCGAAAGCAATTATTTGCAGGCCTTAAAGCGGACTTCTTCCGATACCATTGTCGATGGCGCCGTCGAAAAAATCGAAGCCAAGACTTACACTGTCAAGAACATCACGTTCGAAAACGGAACCTACTACATCCTCTTTAATGAGGTGAAAGGCAAAGAGTTCTCCGGCTCCACGGAATTCTTCCGCGAGCTCAAATGGACTCGCCCCGGCAATCACGTGAGTGTCACTTACAGCGAGGGAAGCTCTGACGTTATCATCATTGATACGTTTGACAACCTCGACTTTGAGTTCTAAACCTCAAAGGTGTAAAACTAAAAAAAAACCGCTTCTCAAAAGGAAGCGGTTTTTTTATCTTCCGCGCTCAAACGACTTTTGCGGCTTAAATTCGAGCACCGGCATTTTTTCTCTTTTCACAAAATTTTTCTTTTTGCCCGAACGGCTTTTCGGCTGATAAGAAATTGCCGGCAGATTTTCAAAATCTTTTTCCATTTTTTCAATCTGATCATGAATCGGCATATCCGAAAGCAAATTTTGAATTTCGCTTTCATAATCTTTGGTTGCAAACAAAAGCTTGGCCAAATCCATCGGTTTTTGTGTTTTTAAAAGTTCTTTAGCGGCCGCCTCGGCAACTTGCCGCACAAATCCGGCTCTGAAAGCGCGCTGCGCGTTTTCGCGGTTTTCTTTCGAGGTTTTTTGTTTTTCTTCAAAATATTTGCGTTCAAAACGTGAAAATTCGCTGATGGGCGACAACCCGCTTGCAAAATTTTTAAGGCCCTGCGCCTCCGTTTTTTCATCGCTTAAGGCTCTGATGCCGCGGCTTCCGGGCGCGCGATATATAAGCCAGTCATAAACAACTTCGTCAACAAGCGCATCTTGCACGATTCTTTCTTCCACATCATCTAAATCAACATGTTTTTCGGTGCCTTCCTGATTGGTGTATATTACCACATTTTGCAAAAAGAAATCTTCGGTGTATTTGGCTTTTGAGAGGTGGTTTTGCAAAACATGCGTCATCAACACGGCAATAAACCCCATTTTAAGTTCATCATTTGCATAATAACTTATTTTTCTGGGGTCGCGCATCACTTCGGGCACACTTAAAGCGCGGTTAATCGCAAGCACATGGATTTGCTTTAGCAGATTAATCTGTTTTTGGTTCAAAGGCACATTGCTTTTAATATCCATATCCGCGGCTTTTTTAGCGAAAGCGCGCACAACCTCTTCAATTTTTTGCTGTTTTTTGGTTTGAATATCTTTTTGTTGCATCGTTTGATTTCTTTTCTTTTTTTTCAAGACTACCAAATTTTTGCCTCAAATGCAATATTTATCTTTTTTCTTTTCCAATCAATACTGAAAACGCTTGACAAAATCCTAAATACATATAAAATGTAGGATACAAACGAATTATTATGGAAACAATGATGATTGCAGGGTTGTCTGCGCATAAGACAATTATTTCCGTCGTAATTTGCTTTGATTTGAATGTTAAACATTTATACAAGAAATATGACAATCGAAATTACCCTTATGATTTCTATTGTTGCAACAATCGTATACGGTGTTGCGGCAATCAAAGAGAATGAAATGGTCAAAAAAGCCGCAAAAGTGGTCGCCATTATCACCCTCATCGCATCATTTACCTTTGCTCTTGGCTCTGAATTGAGCACCCTCGCAACAGTACTTCTGTGGGTCAATCTTCCACTTATAGCGATTGCAAGATCACTGGACTAACATGATGCCCGAAGGCAACCTTAAACGCCCTCTGTTACAAATTGTCTCTTCCTTAAAAAGGTTTGGATGATTTAAAACAGAGGGTATTTTTTTATTCTCTTTTCACTTTATGCTTGAAAAATAAAATCAAGGCGTTATAGTGCGTCAAGGTTAAAATAATTTTTTTAAGGTAAACATACATGTCAAACGAAACAAACATTCACCGCGAGTCGCGCTTAAACAAACTGAACACACTTAAAGAAAAGGGTTACAACCCCTATCCGTACAAATTCGAGCCGAACGCTTATGCGGCCGATTTGCAGGAAAAATACAAAGATTTGGAAGTTGGCGCCGACACTTCAGACCGCGTTACCGTTGCCGGTCGTGCGATGGCCGTGCGCAACAGCGGTATGTTTATCGACCTAAAAGACACAAGCGGCAAAATTCAGGTTTTTTGCCACAAAAATCACCTGCCCGAAGCTGATTTAGAGCTCTTAAAATGCTTGGATGTCGGCGATTTGGTCGGTATCACGGGTTTTATCCGTCGCACCCCGCGCGGTGAGCTTTCGGTTGCAGCCGAAAAGTTTGATATTATTTCAAAATCTTTGCAGCCCTTGCCCGAAAAGTTTCACGGCTTAACCGATATGGAAGCCCGCTATCGCCAACGCTATGTTGATTTTATCATCAATGACGAAGCCAAAGAAATTTTCAAAAAACGTTGCCAAATCACTTCGGCCATTCGCCGCTATTTTGAAAATCACGGCTTTTTGGAAGTTGAAACACCGATGCTCCAGCCGATTATGGGCGGTGCAAACGCCAAACCGTTTATCACGCACCACAATTCGCTTGATATGGACTTATATTTGCGTATTGCCCCCGAGCTTTATTTGAAAAAGCTTGTCGTCGGCGGCTTTGACCGTGTGTTTGAAATCGGGCGCAACTTCAGAAACGAAGGCATTGATAAATCGCACAACCCCGAATTTACGGCTTTGGAAGCATATCAGGCCTATGCCGACTACAACACCATGGCCGATTTAATTCCTGATTTAATCAAATTTGTGGCAACCGAAGTTTTGGGCTCACCGCTCGTTAAATTCGGCGAACACGAAATCGACCTTTCAAAGCCTTTTGCTCGCAAATCAATCGTTGATTTGGTCACTGAATATGCCGGCATAGACTTAATGCAGGCAAATACCCTTAAAGAAGCCCAAGATATGGCCGCTTCCGTCGGCATTGACGCTTCCGAATGCACTTCATGGGGCAAAGTTGTCCAAGAAGCTTTCGATCAAAAAGTCGAACACAATTTGATTGACCCGATTTTGGTGATGGATATGCCGCGCGATGTTTCACCGCTTGCAAAAACGCACCGTTCAAACCCGCGCCTTGTTGAGCATTTTGATGCCTACATTGCCGGCATGGAACTCGGCTGTGCTTATTCCGAGCTTTCCAATCCTTTGGAGCAACGCGAACGTTTTGAGGCCCAAGTCGAAGCCCGTGAAGCCGGCGATGATGAAGCACAAATGATGGATCTTGATTTCATCAATGCGCTCGAAAATGCCTTTCCGCCGACCGGCGGCATGGGCATGGGCATTGACAGACTCGCCATTTTCTTAACGGGCGCCGAAACCATTCGTGATGTCATTGCTTTCCCGACCTTAAGAAAGAGAGATTAATGAAAAAAAAGGATAAAATACCTGAAGCAAAGTCATCTTTATTTTTTAAGATTGTCTTATTTGCGGTCTTTGTCTGTGCATTTGTTTTTGTTTGGTTTGCAGGCTATGTCATGGCCGACACAAACTTTCAGCGCGCGCGTGAAAAAACAAGCGTGGTTATTGCCATGGAACCCCAAGCGCCCGCCGTTTTTGATGTTGCTGAAGTTATTGAAGTCCGCTCCGAGCCCGCGGTTGAGGTTATTGAAGCACAATTTGAACCTATGGTTGAAGTTGTCGCCGTGCAACCCGAACCTGTGGTTGAAGTTGTCGAGGAACAACCCGAGCCTGTGGTTGAAGTTGTCGAGGAACAACCCGTTTATATCGTTGAAGACATTGAACAAACAGAGTCTCTTGAGCCCGCTCAAACCCTCTCGCAAGAACCCTTGCAAGAGGCAGCCTTGCCCGCCGAGCCCAAGGTATTTTATGTTGCCGTTGTCATAGACGATATGGGCATCAGCCCCAAACACACCAAAGAAATTTTATCCGTTCACGCCCCGATAACAACCGCATTTCTGACATACGGTAACAATTTACACACATTCATCAAAGAATCAACAAACGCCGGCCATGAAGTGATTATGCACACGCCGATGGAGCCCGAAGGTCCGGCCGATTTAGCGCCTGACACGCTCAAAGTTTCAATGACGGATGAACAAATCAAAACCGCTTTTTTAAACATGCTTTCAAAGTTTGACGGCGTTTATATCAAAGGCATCAACAATCACATGGGCAGTCTCTTTACCGAAAGCGCCGAAAAGCTTGATGTTTTGATGAGTGTTTTAAAAGAAAAAAACATGTATTTTCTGGATTCGAAAACTTCAAAATATTCGCAAGGCGCAAACATTGCCGCCATGGAGGGCGTCGACTATATTGCCCGCGATGTGTTTTTGGATAACGACAACGACTACGAAAAAATCTTAAAGCAATTCAAAAAAACCGAAAACATCGCCCGCAACAAAGGCTTTGCCGTTGCCATCGGCCACCCGAAAAGCCAAACTTTTGCGGCCCTAAAAAATTGGCTTCAAACACTTGATGACCAAAGCATCAAATTGGTTCATTTAAACAAGCTGATAGCCCTAAAAAAAGCCTCTGAAAAATAATTTTTATTTGTCATTCCACAGCCTGCGCTACGCGTCAGGCTGTTAAGGAATCTCTGTTTCCGGTGTTGTGCCGTCAGGCACATATACGCCGCTTCCTTATTTTCACACCCACCCCGTCATTCCACGCATTGTGCGGCGCATCAGTGCGTCAAGGAATCTCATTTCCGGCGCTGTGCCATTGGCACGCATACGCCGCTTCCTTATTTTCACACCTTTAACCTTTCATATTTTTTCACCTTTTACAAAAAAACAAAAAAAATAAAAAAAACGCTTGACGAATAAAAAAAATACATTTATATATGCACATACGTTTTGACGGTCCCATCGTCTAAC
>Ga0310786_10006324_pt1 | contig 15788 bp, 10 predicted proteins | sample AusTroGonzalo_MG_FD_203881 | JGI IMG/M metagenome (GOLD analysis project Ga0310786, IMG submission 203881) | Bovine rumen microbial communities from tropical cattle in Woodstock, Queensland, Australia - Gonzalo_03 (v2) (version 2) | ecosystem: Host-associated > Mammals > Digestive system >... | reverse complement strand
CAAAGATGGGTATCATCGGCGACTTCAACGGTTGGGGTGGCGATGTCGACATGACATGGAACGCTACTGACTACTGCTTCGAGGCTACAGGTGCTGGCGTTACAGCTAATGGCTGGAAGTTCCGTGTCAATGCTGATTGGGCTATCAACCTTGGCTCTAACGATAGTACAGAGCCGTCAACAGTCCTGACAGACTTGGTGGCAAATGGCAAAAATATCGGTGTTGCAGGCTCTACCATCAAGCTATATCCGACACGTAAGACCTCTGACAAGATATATTGTACGGTCCAGTAATACTTTGTTAACTTCCTATTATATTTCAGGCGGACATCAGCAATGGTGCCCGCCTGATTGTTAATGAAATCGATTGCATGTATATATGAAAACAATTCTATTGGGTAGGGAAACAAGGTAAGGGTTTTCTTCGTATATTTGCATCAGAATTCTCAAATAACATGTCAATATTTCCTAAAACCAATACAAAACGTATGAAGAAATTGCTTTTATCCGTTTGCATGATTGCAACGCTTGTGGGCTGTAGGCCTGGACAAGAGAACGTGACTGAGACATTCCAGTTGCCCGAAGTGGCTGATATCGCCATGTATCAAGTCAATCCTCGTGTATTTGCCCCTGAGAAATCATTGAATGCCGTTGCTGCACGTATCGACAGTATCCGTGACTTGGGTGTCAATATGATGTGGGTCATGCCTATCTATCCCATCGGTATTGAGAAGGGCAAGAACTCTCCTTATTGCATCCGTGACTATAAAGCTATTGCGCCTGAATTTGGAACTATCGACGATTTCAAGCATCTTGTTCAAGTATGTCATGAGCATGGTATGGGTATCATCCTCGACTGGGTGGCTAACCATACAGCATGGGACCATCCTTGGGTGAAGGCACATCCCGATTGGTACACCCGTGACGAGAAAGCTGACACGATTATCTGTCCGCAACCCTGGAATTGGGAAGATGTGGCAGACCTGAACTATGATAATAAGGACATGCGCGAGGCTATGATCGACGCCATGAAGTTCTGGATTGTCGAAGTTGGCATTGATGGCTTCCGTTGTGATGTGGCCGATGGTGTACCTGCCGATTTCTGGAAGGATGCCATCACACAGTTGCGTGAGGCTGCAGGCGAACGTAAGATAGTGATGTTGGCAGAAGGTAAGAACTTGGATAACTTCACTGTGGGAGGTTTCGACATGAATTATGGATGGGATTATAAAGACGAACTGGTGAAAGTGTATATGGGTGCTCCTGCCTCCGACCTCATCAAAGCCGATAAGGCTGAATACGATAGTCTACCAGCTGGCAAGGTCAAGTTACGCTTTACCACGAATCACGATCATGCCACGGAGGTAGAGCCATGTGTGCAGTTTACCAACGACCGCGGCGCCATGTCGGCTTATGTGGCCAGCATTTTCCCGCATGGAGGTGCCCTCATTTATGGTTCTCAGGAAGTGGGCTATCCCGAACCTATCAATTTCTTTAAATATGTACCCGTTAACTGGATGGCTAAGTCTGAAATTTACCAGGAGTATAAGATGTTGATAGGATTGTACAACGAACATCCTGCACTGCGCAAGGGGTCGCTGACGACCTATCCCGATAAGGATGTACTTGTGTTTGAAAAGGCAGATGTCAATGAAACTTTCCTCATTCTTGTCAATGTGCGTAACGAGACCAAGACGGCTCAGATTCCAGAGCAATGGGTAGGTCTTGAGGTGGAAGATGAGCTAACTGACAAGGATATCCGCCTTGACAACACCATGGCGTTGGAGCCTTTCCAGTATCTTATCCTAAAATAAGATGCAACCGATTGCATGGCTAAGTGAAAACTATTCTACATAGTAGGAGAACAAGGTATGTGTTTTCTTTGTATCTTTGCACCATATAAATAAAAGACAACTATGACAACTATGACAACAAGAAGAACGTGGACCATGCGCCTGTTGGTGGCACTTTTCACTTTGAACTTTTCTCTTTCCACTGCTATGGCACAGGGATGGCCTTCGCAGTATGAGGGTGTGATGCTTCAGGGCTTCTATTGGGACGGCTATGCTGATGCCCAGTGGACAAGACTTGAAAAGCAAGTGGATAATCTAGCAACGACGTTCGATTTGGTTTGGTTGCCTCAGAGTGCAGATTGTGGCGGACAGTCTATGGGTTATGATGACCTCTACTGGTTCCCTGGTCACTACAATAGCTCATTTGGTACAGAGGCTGAACTGCGGTCACTAATCAAGACTTTCAAGGATAAGGGCATTGGTACTATAGCCGATGTGGTCATTAATCACCGCAAGAATGTCAGCAATTGGGTGGACTTCCCGAAGGAGACCTATAATGGGGTGACATACGAGCTGAAGTCGACGGATATTTGCGCTAACGATGACAAAGGCGCTACGAAAACGTGGGCCACTCAGAATGGCTACTCGCTCTCGTCAAACAATGATACTGGCGAAGGGTGGGACGGTATGCGTGATTTGGACCACAAGAGTGAGAATGTTCAAAACAATGTCAAGGCTTACTTGAAGATGCTCCTTGAAGACCTGGGCTATGTAGGTTTTCGTTACGACATGGTGAAGGGCTATGCCGGCTCATACACCAAATTATACAATGAGGACTCAAAGCCGCAGTTTAGTGTTGGCGAATGCTGGGACAGTTCGAATACGATAAAGAACTGGATAGAAGCTACCGGCAAGACCAGTGCCGCCTTTGACTTCCAGTTCCGTTATACTGTTCGCAATGCCATCAACAATCAGGACTGGACTAAGTTGGCAGCTCAGAACGAAGGCAACTGGCCTTTGGTGAGCAGTAGCTACAATAGCGGTAGTTATCGTCAGTATGCCGTTACCTTCGTTGAAAACCATGATACGGAGTACCGTTCTTCTACAGCCCAGCAAGATCCTATCCGCAAGGACACGCTGGCAGCCAATGCTTATCTGTTGGCCATGCCTGGAACGCCTTGCGTATTCATGAAACATTGGCAGGCCTACAAGCAGGAGATTGCTAATATGGTGGCTGTGCGTAAGGCTGTAGGCATACATAATATGAGCAAACCAACTACTATGGCCAGCACTAAGGAGTATTATGCTGTACAGGTGGAGGGAAGCGATGGCAAGAAACTACTATGTGTGGTGGGTAGCAAGGCAGCCAGTTATACACCTAATGGTGGCGACTGGAAGAAGGTGATCAGTGGTTACCATTATTTATACTATGTAAAAGGCATCGAACCTGAGGCTATTACACTGCCAGAACTGAAGGAAGACGAGAAACCGCAGGATGGTGTATATGGTGGAGTTCCTTCGTTCTGTACTGTCAAAGATGGCGAGATATGTGCCTTCTTTGAAGCTCCGGCAACATGGGGTAGCCAGATTTTTACATGGGCATGGATGAATGGCGGTGACGGCAAAGACTATGTGGGTACTGGTTGGCCAGGAGCTCAGGCTACCTTGCTGGGTACAGCTGATAACGGCAACAAGGTGTTCAAATGGGTATCAGTCAAGACTACAGCTCCAGACATGATTATCTTCAGTGGTGGTGGCAACCAGACAGCCGATCTTCGCTTTACGAATGCCGGATATTATACAAAAGATGGTCAACAGGATGTTGTGACTACCGGTATTGAAGCAATTATGGTTAATAGTCAACAGCTAAAGGCCAATAGCCAATACTACGACCTCAGTGGCCGCCGATTGATTGGTCAGCCGACGAAAAAAGGTCTGTATATCGTCAATGGACGAAAGATAATAATAATTTAATACACTATTTCAGGAACGCGCGAATGAAAAACCACGCATGCATGGCCACAGTGGTCATCAGACCATAGTGATGGCGCATGACGTGAAAGCGTTCCTTCAGCGATTCGCTGTGGTTTTGTGTGGTAGCCCCTTCCTCTGTGTAGTTGGCTACCACCATTTTTGTATTACAAAGTGTCAATCCCATACGTTCGGTTTCTCGCATCACACGGATACACCAGTCTACATCTGCAGAGAAACGGTAGCGGGTATCGTACTGCGTGTTCTTGGCAATATCGGTGCGGGCATAGAAGGCCTGATGACATACCAGCATGCCGTGACGGAATGATTTCCAAGTAAGTTTTTCAGGGGGCTGCAATCGACGTGGATGCAAGAAACAACCTTCTCCGTCGACGATGTTGGTATTGCCGTATAGTACCCCAGGACGTTCGTCGACAGGATATTCGTTAAGACGGCACTGATGGACAATGTCTTCCAATGTGTTGTCATTGGGAAAGAAGTCACCGGCATTGAGAAATACCACATAGTCGCCTGATGCCTGCGTCAGTCCTTTGTTCATGGCGTCGTAGATGCCGTGGTCAGGCTCTGACTGGATAATGACCTTATGACCATTATCTGATGTGTCGCTCTGCTGCTTGTACTGTTCAGCCATTGTCAGTGTCAGGTCCTTTGAGGCGCCATCGACTATCAAGTGCTCCACACCCTCATAGGTCTGGTGACGTACGCTGTCGAGTGTGCGCTGCAACACCTTCTCTGCGTTATATGTTATCGTAACGATAGAAAACCGTATCATATTTATATTAAAGACAACTTGGACAACTTAAACAACTATTTATTCTTTAATGATTCATATAATTCAATGTATCGCTTGGCAACACTCTGTTGTGAGTAATTGTGAGCAACTTTCTGCAGACAGTTGTTGCTCATTGTCTGCTGATCGGCCTCGTCAAGCACATAGTGTATGCCTTTGGCCAAATCTGCTGCATCGCGGTAGTTGGCGACATAGCCATTAGACAGGTGGTCAATCATCTCTGGGATACCACCTACGCGGAATCCTACACTGGGCACACCGCAGGCCATCGCTTCCATGATGGTGTTGGGTAGATTTTCAGACAATGAAGGTAGTACAAAGACATCGGCAGCATTATAAACGGTAGCGATGCGTTGTTCGTCGTTCACGTAGCCTAAGGCATGGGTGGGGAAGGGAAGTAGATGAGCTATTTCTTCAGCATGACCCCCTAAAATGGCTACTGATGTCTTGTTACAGCAGTCTGGGTGTTCACTGGCCATCAGTTTGCAGGCATCTATCAGGTATTGCATCCCCTTGTTGGGATTGGTTACACGCTGTGAGGCAAACAGGATGATATGTCCATCCAACTGCAAACCTAACGACTGACGGGCCTTTTTCTTGTCTGAAGGACGATAGTGGTGGGTGTCAATGGAGTTGGGAATGGTGGTGATGTCTTGCTTGTTGAGTAAAGCACTCCTTTGTGCCTCACTGCCCAGCCATTGGCTGCAAGTAACTATCGAAACGCGCTTGCCTTCCAGCATTTGCTGTTTTTGTTTCCAGATACGGGCAGAAAGGTCGTTGTTAGAACCTCCATCTGGTAGCAGAGGACAGTTTTGGCATTGAACCTCAAAATGGCGACACCCCATGGTCAGGTGACAAATGGCAGTTGCAGGCCAGATATCGTGCATCGTCCATACCACTGGCTTGCCACTTTGCAAGATTTTACGGATGCCTTTCAGTGACAACATGCCTTGGTTAATCCAGTGCAGGTGGATGATATCGGCTTCCTTGAATTCTGGCAGGTTAGTGATGTCTGTACCGCAATTGGCAATATCTATCTCGAACAGATGTTCGCGCTTCAGGTGCAGATGCAGCCAAATACACAGCCTCTCCCACAGGAAGTGCCAACGGAGTTTCCAGTTCTGAGGCAGTGCACAGACGGAAAGATTAGTGGTATCCTTGTCGCGTACCAGCATTTTGGCCTTTACACCGTTGTTGTTCAGTGCCTCCATTAAGCGGTTGGCAGCTACGGCAGCGCCCCCAGTTCTCTCACTCGTATTGACTATTAGTACTCTCATAATTAGCCACAAAGGTACGAATAAAAATCTTAAAAGCCATTCACAATTGACGATAAATGTGTTAATATCTGTTGTTTTCGCGCACAACACTTGATTTAAATCAAGAATAGAGTGCTTTTTTACACTTAATACATGAAAAGTATTGCATATTTTTGAAAAACGTTGTAACTTTGCATCGTCAAACAAAGACAAAGCTTGACTAAGTGAAGTCAAGAATGGTTAATAGATTGTTTTAGGTTAGTAGTAATATTTATAGTTTTAGGTTTTTAGTTATTGGTAATAAGAAAGTTTTAAATGTGTTAGGGTAACAGTGGTCGTCGCGAGACGGTCATAACTTTCTTTTTAAAGCGAAAAGGTTAGTATTAGTTATATATGCTGTCGAAAGACAGACTTCCAGTCGAAAGACTGGATTCATATTGGAAAAGGATTTTTAGTTAAACATAGGCTTTTGAACGTTGCCGCTCGTTGATGAGTAGCAACGTTTTTTTATTTTGTCGAAGACAAAGATACCATTTTTATATTAAAGACAACAAGGACAACTTAAACAACTTCTTTTCTTTATCATCGAATATAAAAATGTTGTTTTATGTTGTCTATGTTGTCTTCTCTATTTCTCGATGAGTGCAACGGCATATGCGGAGATGCCCTCTTGGCGTCCAGTAAAGCCGAGTTTCTCGGTGGTTGTAGCCTTGATGCTAATGGCATCTACATCACAGCCGATGACTTTTGCCATGCACTGCTGCATCTCTGGGATGTGTGGGTTCATCTTCGGACGTTCGGCACAGATGGTAGCATCGATATTCACCAGATGATAACCTTTCGTAGCTATCAGCTCGATAGTCTTCTTGAGGATGATTTTGCTATCCATCCCGTCAGTCTCTGCTGAGGAGTCTGGGAAATGATAGCCAATGTCGCGCATATTGGCAGCACCGAGTATGGCGTCGCAGATAGCATGTATCAGCACGTCAGCGTCACTATGTCCCAACAACCCTAACTCATGTTCTATTTTAATGCCACCCATCCACAGGTCGCGACCCTTTACTAACTGGTGGACATCGTAGCCCATTCCTACTCTAATCATACCTTTATTTTTTAACGACAACTAAGACAACTCGGAACAACTATTTTTTAATCCCTTTTATCGAATTCTAGAATGTTGTCTTTGTTGTTTTGGTTGTCTTTTATTATTATATTATCGCTTGAACAAGTCGTTAATACCATCCATATCGAACGCCAGTGTGAAGCGCAGTGTCTGGTCCAGAGGATTGCTCTTGGCAGTGGAAATAACATAGCCAACATCGAGCGAGAACACATTCATACGGAAGCCGCCACCAACGGTGAAGTAGGTGCGGTTACCTTTGTTCTCCGCCTCGTGGTGATAACCTGCACGTAATGAGAACTGGTCGTGATAGACATACTCAGCACCTACACTCCACTGGATCTCTTCGAGTTCCTCCTTGAAACCACCAGGGGCATCGCTGAAGCTCTTGAAGATACCTGAGATAGAGCTGACATCATTATATTTCTCAATAGCATAGGCCTCAAGGCTGCCATACTTGGTACCGTCGGGATCATCTGCCTTCCACATCTCTTCTGTCGGCTCCATGGGTATTAACAGTTTGTTGGCGTCGGCAGCAATGGTGAAACGGTTGTACTCGTCGACAGGAATCATCAACGAAGCACCTAATCGTAGGTTGGCTGGCAAGAACTGTGAACGGTCGTCGCCAAAGTAGGTAATCTTTGAACCGACGTTCGAGATATTCATACCTAAGCCTAACTGACATTCACGCTGTCCGATATTCAGGTAGTTTTGATAGTAGCAGGCCAAGTCTGCGGCAAAGGCCGATGCCGGCGATGCATTCTCAGTATAGTCGTAGCGCAGGTCACTATAGAGCCAACGAAGGGCAGCTGCAATCGAGAACTTCTCGCTCAACATCAGTGAGGCGCCAACATCGAGCGACATCTCGTAGGGCTTGACAGTCATGGCGTTCTCTTCCATTGAGGTGAATACTTCGCCTAATGAGAAGTAACGCAACGAACCACTAATGGCAGCATAATCACCAATGCGATAGTATCCGGCAACGTATGCCAGATCAATGTCGTTTACCAACTGGCGCAGCCATGGGGTGTAGTTCAGTGCCACACCAGCCTTGCTGATACAGAACGGATACTTGGCGGGATTCCAATACTGTGAGTTGACATCTGGATCGGTGGCAGCACCGATGTCACCCATACCTGCTGCACGTGCATCTGGGGCGATGGTCTGTGAGATAACAGCATGGTTGATGGGACGATACTGACTCTTAGAGTCCTGAGCCAAAGAAGTGAAAAGTGAAAAGTGAAAAGTGAAAAGTGCTATCAGCACCAATACTTTTCCATTCACATACACTTTCTTATTCTTTTTTGTCTTCATATTCTTCTTATTTATGAGTAAGTATTATCAGTTTCTTTGCTTTCGAGGCATACGAGCTGCCTTCGCTGCTCAGCTGTACGCGATAGAGATAGACGCCAGTGCCCAATCGGCTGCCACCATTGGTGTTAAGATTCCAGTCGACAGTCAATGTGTTGCCAGGATAAGTGCCCGACTCATTGTGTGACCACAGATGGCGTCCAGAGATGTCATAGATATCGATGGTGACATCCAACGGACTGTTGGCACGGTCGTGGATGATGCGGAACGTCGTCTTGGTAGTGGCAGGATTGGGCGTACAATCAACGGCACTGAATACGGGCTCGGCGCCTTTCACCACGTTGAAGGTGAGCTCAGCGGTCGACGAGTTATTCATGACGTCCCACGCACGGAACAGCAGGTGGTGCTGACCATAGTCGAGGGTAGGTATGCTGTAGCCCAGTTTACCGCTCGTGTAACTTCCGAAATCGTACTGGAAGTAGTCATTCAGCGAGTACGTCTTGCTCATCTCTCCATCGATGATTAGCTGAAGGTCATGTCCAATACCGCTGCCAGCTGCATTGATACCGTCCTCGTCAGTCAGTTCTGCCACAAAGTAGGGCGTCGTATTAACGTCACCGCCATTGACGAATGATGGGCTGTTCAGATAGCAATAGATGCTGGGACCTTGCTGGTTGCCACTGCCCTCGCTGGTGCCGTTCATCACTAACTGTTCGAAACGGCCTGTGGCTGTTACAGTCTTAGTGTTGTTGACGGCAAAGAGGTTGATGACACCCTGCTGGTCGGAGTATGCGATATCTTTGGGTACCACAAACGTAAAACTGAACTGTCCCTGTCGCACGCTATCGCTGCCATTGAAGATGGTGCTCGTCCTGTCGTAATAGATGAAAGGCTCATCAGTTTCCGATGTGTCGTTCATCTTGCAGACAATCTGTTCTTTGGCATCGCGCACCATTGCATTCACTGTGCCATTGAAACTGCTGTCAGTCGTTTGGCTGCTATTCAGTACGCGCCCGCTAATTGTTGCGGTAGTACCAGCTTTCAGTGTCAGTATGTCGTCGCCTATTGCTGTGTGGTTAATACTGTCAACCACAATTGATGCTGTTGGCAAAGCCAGACGTAAGGCAGGATCACCCAACAGAGAGTATTGCAGTTTGTTTTCCGATCTGTCTGTTGACCAGATGGGTTGACCGTTTTGCTGATAGCCAACGATAATGCCTGTCGTTACCAGTTCGGCCTTTGCCCGTCTGACCGCTTCGCCAATAGGCATCATCAGTCCATTCTCATCCTGGCTCAGCACCTGACGTGTAAATGCCAGGTTCATCAGCCTGTTTTGGGGTTGGTAAACTGTGCGAGTAGTGCCGAAGAAGGCAATAGCGCCACCCTGAGCATTAAACAAGGCTGTCTCGCCAATATTCTCCTCCTGTCCGTCGAAAGGCATGATGTCGCATGATGCAGTCATCCAAAGAGGCAGGCGCATAGACGAAGTGATATTAAAGTCAGACAGGGTGAGCACGTATTCATGGGATATGGCATCGGCACGTCCGTGTCCTGAGTAGTTCATGATAAGCGCACCTTGCTCCATCTGCTGACGTATCAGACGGGTGACGTCTGGATATCGGTTGCCTGTTGCCGAACTCACACGGGTAAAAGCATCCCACATGACGCGCTTGACCAGTATGTCGGGGTGAAGCGTCTCTACCAGACGGGCAACGGAGTCAGCATCCTCCATGTGACGGTTCTGGTTGCCGTCATCGCCCATCAGACAAACGGTATTTTGCCAGATAGCTGCTTCCTTATTATTAATATAACTGTCAATCTTGTCAACAACGACGGCAGCATCGTCAGCTGTACGTGCTGTGATACGTCCTACGGCAATATCGGTCTTCTCCGTCAGGAGACTGGCACCTTCATTGTCGTCTAACAGTCCGAAATAGTCATCGCTCACATAACAACTGGTATGGCTGTATGAGTTTTCGCTTTCGTAACAGAGCAGGAAGTCATCAACTGACGTATTGGCCCACTCGCTGGCGTTCATACGGTTGTCCCATGCCGCATCGCCCATAAGCAACAGGAAACGGGGCATATCGTCTGCTGTCTCTGCTCTGTCGTACAGCATCTTCATGAAGCGTCGATAGGCGTTGGCATCAGGTGTGCCACTTGAGAATTCGTTGTATAACTCGTCTGCAGGTACAATGGTTACACGCAACGAGTCATGCTGTTGGTGTAGGGCTTTCAGTCGTTGTGCCTCCTTCAATAGCTTTTGTGACGTGGGGATGATAATCACCATATCCGTTGCAGTTGTGGCATGATGGTTCTGGTTCATGATGTTGTAAACGTATTCGGGTGTGCCGAACGTGCCGTTTTCCAAATCTGGACTGGCCTGAGGCTGCTCAGAGTAGAGAGATATATAGTCTAGACGGGTGGTGCCACTGGTGGCACTTGTCTGGATGGTCACTGTATTACTGGGCTGTAAGTTGCTGACATTGAAGGTGCGAGTGGCCGTCAGCATGGCATCATATTCACCTTGTTTGCTGATACTCAGCGTGCCTAATGATTCGCCATTCAGACTTACTGTAATACTGGCGCCGTCGATAGCAGACAGGACGATGGTCAATTGTCCGTTACCTGTTCCTTTTGCTGCAATAGTGTAGGTTTTTGAGACGCCTGCCTTGATCTCCGTCGCGTCATACAGGTTGCGTCCACCGTGATACCATGCATAGTCATCTACCTCATATAACGTACAATAGTCGTCGCGCTGGGGATAGCAGCTACTGATGAAGGCATCCTTCTCTATGGTTAGTGCTGTACTGTCGTTTTCTGTGAGGAAATAATAGCCGTAGTCAGAGTAGTTGTTGCGAATACGACGATGGTTGGCATCCCATGATACGGGACCTACTGCATAAAACAGACGATGTCCGTTAACCGTACAGGTAGGCACCTCCTTCAGATCGTCAGTCTGTGTCAGATAGTCGGCAGTCAATTGCTCGGGTTGACGGGCACCTCCATAACCATATATCTTAACTTTGTTGATGTCGTTGAAGCCAGCCTTTTTGATTAAATCGCTAGTCAGCTGATAAATACCTGTCTCTGGTACGCGGATTTTGGCCCACGTTCCAGAACGTAGCACAGAATTGTCTGCATAACGAGAGATGGCTGATGTATGATGGTTGATGGCTGAGGCCCTCCTTCTTCCATCTACCATCTTACTTCTAACTTCTAACTTAAAGCTTACCAGTTTCTGGTACTGTCCGTCACGATAGACCAATGGTATGAAGCCGATGTGCATCGTACCCTGCTTGCGGTCAATGCTGAACGACTGGGCAACTTCTGGCAATGCTGGTAGACTGGGCCCATTCGTCATTCGTAATTCGTCATTCGTAATTCTCTTGTATCTCTCAATCTCTTCGCGACTCATCGGCACGAATTCAGGATACTCGATAGATACTTGGTAAATAGAGTCGGCATAGTGAGAATCTAATGGATAGGAATAGTTAAAAACAGGTAATAGCGTATCAATTCTGACCTCATCGGCAGTCAGATTGAAAAATCGCTGCGCTTGCATCGTCATGCTTGTCAGCAATAGTCCTATACCTATTATTATATATCTTCTCACTTACAGTTAAATTCCAGTACTTTTCGTTCTTCCAACCACCCTTCCAGATGGTCGTCAATCTTTACGGGACCTACGCCTACGGGTGTTCCTGTATACAACAAATCACCCGTTTTCAGTGTAAAGAACTGCGAGATGTAGCTTACCAGTTCGTCTATCTTGTAGAGCATATCGCTTGTACAGCCTTCCTGTACCGTCTGCCCGTTGATGTCCAGATGGAAGTGTAGGGCCTGTACGTCGCGAAACTTTTCTTTCTCTATCCAGTCGCCAATAACGGCTGAACCGTCGAACCCTTTGCATATCTCCCAAGGTTGCCCTTTTTCGCGAGCTTCGCGCTGCCAATCACGTGCTGTGAAGTCAATGCCTACAGTCACAGCGTCATAATAACGGTGAGCAAAGCGTTCAGGGATGCTTTTGCCCAACCTGCAGATGCGCACTACCAGCTCCGTCTCATAATCTACCTGCGTGCTCCAGTCGGGTATGAAGAAGGGCTTGTGGTCCTTCAACAACGCCGAGTCGGCCTTGGTAAAGATGACGGGCCTCTCTGGTTTATATAACGCACCATCCAGCTCTTTATTGTGCTGGATATAATTCATTCCTACTGCAAATATCTTCATACTATTAATAAAACGAAAAACTCACCTAATTATTGTTTTTCGTTGCAAAACATCCTTTTTCCCTCTTACTTCTTCCTTCATTGATTCACTGACAGCGTTTCTTTGTAACTCTTCCTACGCTACATCAGGGCTTCCCTAAAAGCTAACTGGCGCTCACCCGTCACGGGCAGGCACCAGCTGAGATTTTTTTTGTTAATTTCACGTCTTAGCTGTCCTATCCTCACGAACCGGCCAGCCTGTTCATTAACACTAATTTAATTTAAACTTAAAAAACATTATATAAATGTTTCGTCGCAAAGCGATGTTTCGCTCATCCTATGTGCCATCTTATGGCAGCTATGCGTTTTTTTGAAAAAGGTGGGCGCTCGGCATTGAGGCCAACGCCCACCTTTGATATTAGCATTTCTAATCAGGGGAGGTCCCTGGATTCCTTGGAATCAAGAACCTGTCCCCATGATTATTTAGTACTCAACAATCTGATCAAGCGACCATGCACCGAAGTAGTTGTTAGGAGCTGTGGCATCACCAGCAGTAAAGTCGACGCCAGCCTTCCAGAATTCACCACCTTTGTAAATTGTTGCCTTAGCGCCGAGGTATGCACCTTCTGAGCAGTCAAGAATGTTGGTCTTCTCAATGATGATGCTCTTGCCTGCGTGTACATAAATACCCTTCAAGTTAGGAAGATTAGTATTTCCTGCGGGGTTGATATACTGAGTGCGTGTGCCATCAAACTCAATGTACTGAATCTCATTCTCAATAGCATTGAATGTAATGTCGTCACTTACAATGATTGTGTTGTACTTCACGTTACCAGCAGGAGTAGCATAAGTCTTAGCAGTCCATTTGTACTTGATGAAGCCTTGGTCTGTACCATTTGAAACAGATACAAGTGCGGTTGCATTCTCATTTGGCAATTCTACAGTACCCATCTTGTTGCCAGCAGCCCATGCAGCAGCGAAATTCGCACCGCCTGTTTGGTTAGAGGTCAACAGCGTGATAGCATCGTTCTGCTTCATTGCGATATAACCATAGTTGTAGAAATGACCGTTAGTACCAGCAGTTACACCTACTACACCATAGTTGTTGATAGTACCATATGTCGTCAGGTCTGAAGCGTCATTAGTAATATCAGCACCATAAGCACGGAGTTCAGGTTCATAGTTAGTTGCCGAACCAACATTGATAGTACCACGGTTAGTAAGATCATTCTTAACAGTTGTAACCTTAGTAATATTCATGGTTGCACGCTCGGCAATTGCAAGAGGCACATCGTTCGACATCTCAACGTTATCAGAATTAACAGTAAGAGTACCGTTACTACGAAGTGTGATACTTGATACATTAGCGTCCATCTGGAGTGCAGTAGCTTTATTCCAAGTCCATTCGTATGCATCTGAGAGTTCTACACTTTCAGCGACAGCAAATACATTCTTAAGCTCAGGAACTTCATGCTTATCAGCTTGACCGTTTTCAGCAGTCTGACCGGCCTGAGTAATGACGATTCTTGCAGGACGTTCAGCAGGGTCAGTGCAACGCTGTAGTAGCACTTTAGCTCCACCAGCATTAATAGTCTGGAGAAGGGCGATAGAAATCTTGGAAATCGCAAAAGTACCGGCTGAATTTTTATCAAGATTCAAAACAACACCAGACTCAGCCTTGCCTGAAGCGATGTAGTACTTAAGCAGCTTCTGCAGGTGTGCATCGCTCTTGATATGCATACCATTCATCACACCGGTAGAGAAGTCAACAGTTAAAGCATACTTACCCTTGTGGTTACCATACTGGTTAACGAATGTGTTATGAGTAAGAGCCCACTTCTTAGGAGTTGTGGTAGCATTATCAGCGGCATCGATCTTAATCCACTCAGGTGAACCAGTTCCAGGAGTATACTGCTCGAATACAGAAGCACAGTCTCCAACAGTCGAATTTACTGTAACAACACCATAGCTTGTGGTGAGAACTGTCTGGACAGCGGTTCCTAATGCACCATCACCAGCAGTTACAGGCAGGCTGTTGAACCAGAACCAACCCTTGCTGCCATTATCACCAGTTTCAATACCATTTTCAGCATCTGCAGCAGTCAAAGTGATAACATCATTGGTGAAGGTGAAGCCAGCACCTAAATTCTTCTTGTCTGCCCAATATGTGCCACTGTGAGCAGCGCCATTGGGCTCAGCAGTAGGAGCATAAGTGAAAGACTTAGCAGCGCCTGCAAGATTTACAGTTGTTTTATAGATGCCAGCAGCACCGACTTCTGTACCTGCTGCATAGGTAAGATTGATATCTGTAGCACCAGTAACAGTCTTAGCAGCAGTGAAGGTAGGATTGTTCTTAACGTAAGTCAGGTCAAGACCTGTCTGGTTTGAGAAGAGAGCTGCATAAATCTTGTAGTGTTCTTTGATACCAGCCTTGTTCCAACGTGTTCCACCAGGAGTTTCCGTATATCCAACTTCATCAACATCAGTCCACTTGTCACCGATATTGATTGCAGTCTTAGCAAGATCTTTCCATGCCTGTGTTGAACTTGCATAACCTTCAGCCAAAGGCTGATCCACCAGAGAGTTGAAGTTGATAGCCTGAGGACTTACAGTGGTCTCGTCGTAAGGACGATAGATATAATACTTACCAACATAGATTGATGTCTGAGGCGTGAAGATTCCGCTTGTCTGAATCAGGTTATGATTCTGGTAGGCCTTACCGTCTGCGGGATTGTTGGCGATTACAGTTCCATCACCCATCCAAGCAAAACCCCAAAGGTCGCCTTCCTCAGTGTTCCAAACACCACCATCAAAACGGGTTGTTCCCTCCATAGAGAATTCAGCATCAACCTTTTCGATACCTGCAAATTGGTCGTTGCTAATAACCTTTTCATCAAAGTTTTCTGATGAACAAGCAAACAGCAATGGCAATGCCAATGCACTGTACAAATACTTTTTCATGTTTTTTTAATTTGATTGTTAACAATTTGATTAAAATCCCGGATTATCATTACCACCATTGAGGTCTTCTGGGTCGTCGACACCTTCAATAGTGCTTCCAGCCAACAAAGCTAAAGAAGCTTTCAGCTCAACGACATCACATGCCGGAGCCTCATAGAATTTCAGTTCTTTTTTGTCCATAATTTTGTTTGAATTTAAAAAGTTAATAAATTAAAATTGAATATAATTTCGTTTTTTTCTCTCGAGGTTTAGGGGCACAATAAAGTGCAGGCCAGTCGCTCCCCAAACTGTCCGAACTCAAACATAAAACTATGGAAACAAAAAAGACGTGGGAGTATGTCTCTCGCGTGCTTATCCC
>Ga0310786_10006323_pt1 | contig 15789 bp, 15 predicted proteins | sample AusTroGonzalo_MG_FD_203881 | JGI IMG/M metagenome (GOLD analysis project Ga0310786, IMG submission 203881) | Bovine rumen microbial communities from tropical cattle in Woodstock, Queensland, Australia - Gonzalo_03 (v2) (version 2) | ecosystem: Host-associated > Mammals > Digestive system >... | reverse complement strand
GTTTCAGGAAATAGCTGACAGGCAACACCATGAGATATTAGTAGCTTAAGGTACTACATTATGCAGGATTTCGAATTTACACACTAATATGGACTTGACCGTTACTACGGTAACAAGAACGGTAGATTCGCAAGAATAACCGTTAAAAGTACCGTTACTACGGTAACAAGAACGGTAGATTCGCAAGAATAACCGTTAAAAGTACCGTTACTACGGTAACAGGAACGGTAGATTCGCAAAAATTACCGTAAAAAGTACCGTTACTACGGTAGCAAGAACGGTAGTACGAATTGTTGGTATTTGTTATTAATTGTCGATTTTTTGGCCACCGGAATGTTTTATGATTTGAAAAAAAGAAGGAGCCTTATGTATTCAAAAAACTATCTCTCAGTCAAGATCAGTCACCTTAACTATCAGATTAAGAAACTTCCATATGGCAGGTACGGGTCATATAGAGGTAAAGAGGTGATCTACATCATTTCGTCTCCCTCGGATCCGAATATCAGCTGGAGAAACCACAGGAGGTATCAGGTAAACACAAAGCGTGGGCGCAAGTATAGCGAGGAGGTCACAAAGAGCAATCTTTTTCGAAAAGAACTTGAATTGGTCATCTCGGAGTGGGATAAGAACTATAAGGGAACCCCGCCCGTTCTCCCGGTTCCGATAAAAAGGACCAAGGGCAAGATGAACTACGATTTTTTTGTCGCTTCCGAAGGAGAGCAGAATAAGGAGGACTCTCCTGAGATGATCGAGTACAAGGGCATCAAGTTCAGATCCAAGAACGAGGTCATCGCGGCGCAGGTCCTTGACAAGCTCAATATCGAATATAAGGTCGAGCCCAAGCTGATCCTGGACGGCAAGCTCATGTTCCCGGATTTTATAATCGGAGTTCAGGAAGTCGACAAAGCCGCATATGTGGAGATCTTCGGGAAAATGGATGATTACGAGTATGTCGACACAAACGCAAAGAGAAATGCAAGGTATATCAGGGCAGGCTTAAGGCAGGGCAGAGACTATATCCCCTTTTACACCTGCAACTCGAAAACATTCGATGTCGAAGCATTTGAGAAGCAGATACTGGCATGGCTCGAACTGGCTGCAGAAGATATAGTTGCGCAGGCAGCTGAGGAGGGCGAAAAAACTTGAAATAAGAGGACAAAGCGCTTATTATATTGACAGCAACATCAATAAATGTTACAGTTGCTTGTATTTTTTTAAGCGAGGTATAGAGTCTATGGAGCATATCAAGACAGTAGAGACACGCAACCTTTGCGAGAGCGCTAAGAACGGTGGATGCGGCGAGTGCCAGACATCTTGCCAGTCTGCTTGCAAGACCAGCTGCGGTATCGCAAATCAGAAGTGCGAGAACGAGAACAAGTAATTTCTTGTTTTATGCGAGATCTAAGACAACCGCTTCATTTGGGGCGGTTGTTTTTTAAGGAGAAACATGATCCATCAGTTTAAACTCAACGGCTATAACATAGTGCTTGACGTGTGTTCGGGTTCCGTTCACGTTGTCGATGACGTAACATATGATCTTATCGCGGGCTTTGAGACATCCCCTGAGGATGAGCTCCTTGATAAGCTTGCTCTTGACTACAAGGACATCGGCAGGGATGAACTTGCCGGGATCTACGAGTCCGTGGAAGGACTTAAGGAGCAGGGCAAGCTCTTTACTGAGGATACCTTTGAGCCCAAGGCCACGATGCTCAAGGCCAAGACAAACGGCGTGGTAAAGGCACTTTGCCTTCATATTGCGCACACCTGCAACCTCAACTGCGAATACTGCTTTGCGTCACAGGGCAAGTACCACGGAGACAGGGCGGTAATGAGCTTTGAGGTAGGTAAGAGAGCTCTTGATTTCCTTATCGAAAACTCAGGTTCCAGAAGAAACCTCGAGGTAGACTTCTTCGGCGGGGAACCGCTCATGAATTTTGATGTCGTAAAACAACTCGTCGCTTATGCCAGATCCGTCGAAAAGGAAAAGGGCAAGAACTTCAGGTTTACCCTTACAACGAACGGAGTCCTGATCGACGACGACGTGATCGAATTTGCCAATAAGGAAATGAGCAACGTGGTGCTCTCCCTTGACGGCAGAAAAGAGATCCACGACCACTACAGGGTCGATTATAACGGCAAGGGCAGCTGGGAGAAGATCGTTCCGAAGTTCCAAAAGCTGGTCAAGGCCCGCGAAGGCAAGGACTATTACATGAGGGGGACTTTTACTCACAGGAACCCTGATTTCCTTGAAGACATAAAGACCATGCTCGACCTCGGATTTACCGAGCTTTCCATGGAGCCTGTCGTATGCGGCGAGAACGATCCCGCGAGGCTTACCGAGGAAGACAAGGAGATCGTCATGAAGCAGTATGAAGATCTCGCCAAGCTCATGATCGAGAAGGACAAGGAAGGAAAACCATTTACTTTCTATCATTACATGCTCGACCTTAAGGGCGGACCTTGTATCTACAAGAGGATCTCGGGCTGCGGCGCAGGAACTGAGTACATGGCAGTTACTCCTTGGGGAGACCTTTATCCGTGCCACCAGTTCGTAGGCGATGAGAAGTTCCTTTTAGGAAACATCTTTGACGGCGTCAAGAACGACAACATAAGAGAAGAATTCTTCAAGTGCAACGTATACACGAGAGAAGAGTGCAAGAACTGCTGGGCAAGACTTTACTGCTCCGGCGGCTGCTTTGCCAACGCATATCACGCGACAGGCTCGGTCAACGGCATCTATGAGTACGGCTGCGACCTTTTCAGAAAGCGAATGGAGTGCGCACTGATGCTCGCGATCGACCGCGAATTCAGAGAATAACATGAACACACCGATCGTCGATTTTATTTCTTCCTATATCGAGAAAGACTTTGTCCGGCTCCATATGCCGGGTCACAAAGGTGCGCTCAACGGAAGAGATATTACCGAGGTCAAAGGAACGGACGACCTTATCGAGGCTAGCGAGAGAAACGCTTCCGCCATCTTCGGTTGTCCGACTTTTTATTCTGCGGAAGGCTCGTCCCTTGCTATCCGCGCCATGCTCTCGATCCTTCTAAGGCACACCGGCAAGAAGACGGTAGTCGCATCCCGCAACTGCCACCAGACCTTCATTTCCGCCTGTGCTCTTTTGGACCTGGACGTAGTCTGGCTTCCTTGTAGCGACCTCATCTCATCATCAATATCCTTGGAAACTCTCGAAAACATCCTCAAGGACACCGATCCTTGCTGCGTTTACATAACTTCACCGGACTACTTGGGAACCATCAGCGACATAACTTCCATTGCTGATCTCTGCCACGAAAACGGCACGTATCTCGCAGTGGACAACGCCCACGGCGCATATCTTAAGTTCTTCAACATGCACCCCATGGATCTTGGTGCCGACATCTGTTGTGACAGCGCTCACAAGACTTTGCCGGTCCTTACCGGCGGCGCTTATCTTCACGTCTCGAACGATCTCAACCTCGACGTCAGACGCGAGCTCTCGCTCTTCTCATCAACCAGCCCGTCCTGGCTGATCCTCGAGTCACTTGACCGCGCCAACGAGACGATGGCTGATCAGGATTTCATGGATAAACTTCAGGAGACTGCTTCCTTGGTCAAGTCTCTCAGGACCACCATGGACACCTGTGGCAGCGAGCCTTTGAAGGTCACACTTGCCCCGAATTCTTACGGCTATACAGGCGACGAGGTTGCCGACATCTTAAGGACAAACGGAATCGAGCCTGAGTTCAGCGACATGAATTATCTGACCCTCATGTTCTCGCCATATAACACGGACAAGGACTTTGAGAAACTTCAGAAGGCTCTTGATTCCATTGTTCGAAAACCTGCACTCAACCTGCCTCACTACATAGTCCCTGAGCCTTCCAAGGTCCTTGGCATCAGACAGGCAGTCTTCTCGAAAACAACGACCATCAGCGTTGAAGACGCAGAAGGAAAGGTTGCGGGCTTCGTTAAAACATCCTGCCCGCCTGCTATCCCGATAGTCACGGCAGGTGAGAGGATCACGGCAGAGCACATCAAAGTACTTAAGGCATACGGCTTTGAAACCATTGAGGTATGTTGTGATTTTGAATAATATATAGGCATGAACTTTTGGTAGATTGTCTCCATATGTGTGTTGTATACTTGTATGGAAGTTAACGAAAAGGGTACATGCTAATGGATTTTAAGATTTCTTCCACACTGATAAAGAATGGCAGGATTGCCATAATATACGATAAAAAGGCGCTTAGCGGCGTCAAGAAGATCGCTTCGAGATTAGCGGGCGACATGAAAGCCGTTTTCGGATATGAGCCGGAATGCCTCGAAGAGGGCGAAGCCCAAAGTCCTGTCTACGTAGGAACCGTCGGCGACAAGCTCATCACAAGACTAGGCGCGGATATCTCGGATATCGAAGGCAGGCGCGAGGTCTATAAGATCGAAGTCAAAGACGGCGCTCTTATTATCACGGGATCCGACAAGCGCGGCACGATCTACGGAATGTTCAAGCTTTCCGAGATGATGGGCGTATCGCCGTTCATCGACTGGCTTGATATTAAGCCGGTGAAGATGACGGATCTTAAGATCCCGGGGGATTTCTGCATGGTCTCAAAAGAGCCGTCTGTCAGGTTCAGAGGGTTTTTCATAAATGACGAGTGGCCGGCTTTCGGCAATTTCTGCAACAAGCGGTTCGGAGGCTTCAATGCGAAGGCCTACGAGCATGTTTTCGAGTTGCTTCTGAGGCTTAAAGGAAATTACATGTGGCCTGCCATGTGGTCTGCGATCTTCCCGAACGACGGTCCGGGACTTAAGAATGCGGAGCTCGCGGACGAGCTGGGCGTGGTCATGGGTATGAGCCACCATGAGCCGTGCCTAAGGCAGGGCGAGGAGTATAAGTATCTGCGCGGACCTAAGTCGGTCTACGGCGACGCTTGGAATTTTCTCACGAATGAGAAGGGTATCACCAGGTTCTGGGAGGACGGTCTCAAGCGAAGCGGCAAGTTCGAGAATGTGGTGACGGTCGGTATGCGGGGCGAGGCTGACACCGCCATCATGGGCAAGGAAGCGACCTTAAAGGACAATATCGATCTTCTTCGAAAAGTATTGAAGACGCAGAACAGACTCATCAAAAAATACGTTAACGAGGACCTGGACAAAGTGCCGAGGATGCTCGCTCTGTATAAGGAAGTGGAGCCTTATTTCTACGGTGACGACAAGACCCCGGGACTCATGGGAGACCCTGAGCTCGAGGGCGTTACGCTGATGCTCTGCGACGATAACTTCGGTAACTTAAGGACAGTTCCGACGCCGAAGATGCGTAAGCACAAGGGCGGTTACGGAATGTATTATCACTTTGATTATCACGGACTGCCGGTATCGTTCGAATGGTTCAACACGACACATCTGACCAAGGTATGGGAGCAGATGACGACGGCGTATGACTTTGGGATCAGGGATCTGTGGATCGTAAACGTGGGCGATATCTTCAGTAACGAATATCCGCTGTCGTTCTTCCTGGATCTGGCATACGACTTTGACAGATGGGGCACGGGAAACTTTGAAAGCGCGAAGGAATATACAAGGCTCATGGTCGACCGTAACTTCAAGGGCAAGATGACTCCGGCGGAGCTTAAAAAATGCGCGGAGCTTCTTGAAGGCTACACAAGGATCACTTCGGTAAGAAGGACCGAGGCCATGAACGATCAGGTCTATCAGCCCTTCCTCTATAATGAGGCCTTTGAGACTCTGGAGAAAGTTGAAAAGCTCATGAGCGATGCTCAAAAGCTCTACGACAAGCTCGAAGGCAATACTAAATATGCGTTCTATGAACTGATATGGCTGCCATTGACGGCGACGATGAATGTTCAGAAGATGTGGCTCCTGACAACTCTCAATCACGGCTTTGCCGGGATCGGAAGCACATATGCCATGACTCTCGGAGAGAAGATCAACGAGTGCATCGCCTATGACAGAAAGATCGTGGATGAACTTCATAAGATCCACGACGGAATGTGGTACGGCATGGGACTGTCGGAACACATAGGATTTAACGCCTGGTGCGAGGAAGGCTGCAAGTACCCTGTTATTCACAGGTTTGAGCCGGCAAATAAGGAGAGGCTCGTCGTTCTTGTTAAAGGCGGCAACAGTTATTCCGAAGGTAAATTCTGGACCGGTCACGTGCTCGTGACGGATGCCTTCCTTGATCCGTCCAAAGATGAGGTGGAACTGATCCTCACGACCGCGGGTTCACCTAAGGCGAACTTCAAGGTAGAAAATCCGAATACATTTATCAGCTTGTCGGAGACGGAAGGCATCGTTAAGCCGTTCGCGATGAAGATCCTTAAGATCAGACTCGACAGGTCGAAGTTTAAAAAGGCCGCGAAGGTTCCAGAGATCTGTATTCACTGTGCGGACGGAAACGTTGTCGTTAAGCTGCCGATCAATAAGCTGTCTGACGTGGGCGCAGGAAAGAAGGCTGACGGAACGTACTACTGGTGCGGCAGGAAGATCGACATGAACGAGACCGTGATAAGTGCGCCGCTTCACCAGAGAAGCTGGCCGGGCAGTATTGATGCGATGGAACATATCTCCATCGAGGCCAAGAATTATTACAGCAAGACTGATTCTGCGAAGGGCGGATTCAAGGTCATCGAGGACTACAGCAGGGGCCTTGACGCGGTCAAAGCTTACCCGCAGGATATTGTTTTCGGAAAGGATGCGCCAAAGATAACTTACAGGATCTGTGTGCCGCGTAAGGGCGAGTACGGAGTTAAGCTTTATGTGAATCCGAGCAACCCGCATACCAGGGACAACCAGCTCTGGTTCGGCATCAGTGCCAACGACGGCAGGATGAAGAAGGTCAACATGATACACGAGTTATTTGCAGTGGGTGACGGCAATCCTTTCTGGTCTCTTGGCGTGCTCGAAAACAAGCGCGAGATCACGGTCAGCATGAACCTTAAGGAGGGCGTGAACGATATCAACATCTTCGCGATCGATCCGAACCTGGTCCTTCAGAAACTCGTTATCTATGAGGGCTGTGAGGATCCGGCAAGGTCATATCTGGGACCTAAGGAAACATTCAGAAGCTAATAAAGAAGGTTGCATCTCCGGTGCAACCTTTTCTTATGTCAGAACCATTTATTTTTTCGCGCTATGATGGCGAACATCACGATGACGGCTATCGACAGTAGGATGACGTAGATATAGCCGAAGGTCCATTTGAATTCAGGCATCGACTCGAAGTTCATGCCGTACCAGCCGACGATGATCGTCAGAGGGAAGAAGATCGTCGTTAAGACGGTAAGGTACTTCATGGTGTTGTTCATCTTGGCGTCCATGTGGGCGGAGTAGGCGTCCTGGACGTGAACGACGGCGTTGTTGATGGAGTCGACGTCTTCTCTGAGGCGCGTGATGCGCTGTCTCATGTTTGCGATGTACATGAGGGAATCGGTCTCCAGGAACAATTCGTTCTCGTCTGCTTCAAGGACCTCGAAAATGTCCAGGCACTGCTCATAGTAGTTTCTGATCTCCAGGAGTTTGCGCTTAAGGCGCAGGAGCGTCAGGTTGATGTCGTCTTCCGGCTTGCCCTGGAGGATGCTCTCTTCCATCTCGGTCACTTCAAGGCTGAGCCTCTCGATGAAGGAAACATCTTTTGCCAGGAGCTCATCGAAAAAGGCATATATCAGCTTCTCGAGCGTCATGGTGGAAGGCGTGAAGCGCTTGGTGGCGCGGATGAATTTCTCATAGGTGGAACGGTCGGTGTCAAGGACATCGACAACGTAGAGGGCGTTCTTCATGATGTAGAGGGCGACGTAATCACTGTCGTCGTTGTCGGTCTCGAGGCCGTTGCAGTGAACGGGGTCGACGACCTTGAGTTCGGTAAATGTAAAGTCGTCATAGATCTCGACGCCGGAACGGAAGATCGTGTTGGCGGTCTTACAGGCCTCGACGGTGGAGTCGGTGACTTTGAGAGCCGATGAGATCTTTGTAAGCTCCTCAATGGAAAGGTAGCCCGCCACTAAGCCCTTGGCTTTTTCGGGAAGCATGGAAGACTCTTTTATGGTGTTGCTGAACTCGAAAAACATATAACAAACCCTCTTTTCGAAAACATGACTTATTTATATCACATGAAAAGGCAATGTGAGAAATTTTCTATATAAATGGGCGGCTTTCGTTAGGAATATTTATATATAGCACAATAGTCACTTTTTTCGGGCGGTGGTAAGATAAACCCATAATAAAAAATGAGGTGTCAAATGGACAAGGAACTCATAATCGTGTTGGATTTCGGCGGCCAGTACAACCAGCTGATCGCCAGAAGAGTGCGTGAGTGCAACGTTTACGCGGAGGTTCATCCGTACACGTTGACGCTCGATAAGATCAAGGAGATGAACCCCAAGGGGATCATCTTCACGGGCGGTCCGAACAGTGTTTACGAATCGTCATCCCCGTCATACGAAGAGGCGATCTTTAATATCGGTGTGCCGATCCTCGGTATCTGCTACGGCTCGCAGCTCATGGCTTATAAGCTCGGCGGCGAGGTCAAGACGGCTCCGGTAAGCGAGTACGGTCACACGGATATCATCATCGACGGTCAAAGCGAGATCTTCGACGGCGTATCCCGCGAGACTTCGGTATGGATGAGCCACACCGACTACATCGCGAGCGTACCTGAAGGATTTAAGATCACGGCCAGAAGCAGCGTCTGCCCGGTCGCGGCCATGGAGTGCGCCGAGCGTAAGCTCTATGCCACGCAGTTCCATCCGGAAGTCATGCACACGGCTGAAGGACAGAAGATGCTCAGAAATTTTGTCATCAATGTCTGCGGCTGCAAGGGCGACTGGACCATGGAGTCATTCGTCGAGACCAAGGTCCGCGAGATCCGCGAGCAGGTAGGAAGCGGCAAGGTCTTGTGCGCTCTCTCCGGCGGCGTTGATTCATCGGTTGCCGCAGTACTCCTCTCAAAGGCAGTAGGAAAGCAGCTTACATGTGTCTTTGTAGATCACGGCCTTCTTCGAAAAAACGAAGGAGATGAGGTAGAGGCGGTCTTCGGACCTGACGGATCCTACGATCTCAATTTCATCCGCGTCAATGCGCAGGAGAGATTTTATGAGAAGCTCAAGGGCGTGGATGAGCCTGAACAGAAGAGAAAGATCATCGGTGAAGAGTTCATCAGAGTTTTCGAGGAAGAAGCGAAAAAGATCGGCAAGGTCGACTTCTTTGTTCAGGGCACGATCTATCCTGACGTTATCGAATCAGGTCTCGGCAAGTCCGCGGTCATCAAGTCTCACCACAACGTCGGCGGGCTTCCCGATCACGTTGACTTCAAGGAGATCATCGAGCCTTTGCGCCTCCTGTTCAAGGACGAAGTCCGTCGCGCGGGCTTAGAACTCGGCATCCCCGAATATCTCGTATTCCGTCAGCCATTCCCGGGTCCGGGACTCGGCGTACGTATCGTCGGCGAGGTTACGGCCGATAAGGTCCGCATCGTTCAGGATGCAGACTACATCTTCCGCGAAGAGATCAAGAATGCAGGTATCAAGGGCCTCGGCCAGTACTTTGCAGCTCTTACGAATATGCGTTCCGTCGGTGTCATGGGTGACTTCAGAACATACGACTATGCCGTATGCTTAAGATCCGTCAACACATCCGACTTCATGACAGCCGAGTGCAGCGAGATCCCGTTTCAGGTCCTTCAGAAGGTCATGAACCGCATCATCAACGAGGTCAAGGGCGTCAACCGCGTTCTCTTCGACCTTACAAGTAAGCCGCCGGGAACGATCGAACTCGAGTGAGCAGAATAGTCGCAAGTGGCTTACATTGAATATAATAATCCTGACCATGTATTGCTATTGAGATGCATGGTCAGGATTTCTTTTGCATGGAAGTAGAACGGCAGGGAAAAACAATTCCCCGTCGTCTAATGATTGAAAGGGGTATTACTTGTTCCGCTTTTCATACGCTTGATGCTTCTTGGGGTTCGGTATCTCAAAAGTATAATGAACACCGTATCCGCATTTGGGACAAATCCATGTTTCACCGAATCTTTCCTTATGATACGTCAGTCTGCAATCGCAATCTGGACAAGTCTTAATCATGCAAATCACACCTCACTATTCTTGAATTTCTCGACTTCAGCAATAAGTCTTTCGTCCTCTAACGGAGAATAATAGGGGTTCTTCATTAGGTCGGCATTTGAAAAACCTGCCTTTGGCAATATGGTAATCGCAAGACCGTCAAGAATATCAAGATCATCATATTTGCTAGGATTCATATCGATTCGATAATACATATACCCAAGGAAACTATATGGGTCGGCTATCACATATTCACCTGCACAGTAGCACCAAAAAAGATTAGCGAAATTAACCACAGACTCAGGACTAATACACTTAGTGAATAGATATTCTTTCCAGCTCTCGAAAGTTTTATCCCATCCATAATCTAAGATTTGCTGCTGAGCTCGATCATATAACGCTTCATCTTCTTCATCAGTAAGCTCATCATCGTAAGATCTGTTATACAAATATTCAGTTTCCATAATGATTTTATTTTCCATTGTTTTTCCTCCAAACTGAGTTCTTAGTAAATAGATTCGGGTTTTTGTTGCAAAGATCCTGTAGTGCTGCATTTACCTTATCCATAGATTGTGCATTGGGTCTGAAATGTCCACTTTGATTATCTACTTTTGATATTTTACCGCCTTCAAATGTCAGCATTCCTGCACATTGTACCTCTGGATCCTTTCCTCCAATTAAGGTAGGGTGGGGAGCGTGATTTGAACCGTCGTTGGGATTAACACGTTTCCCGACTATTATATTACCATCTTTATCCATTACATATGTCATGGGACCGTTGGCATCTTTTCCTGCAATCTTGATTCTATTGCCTACAGTTGCATCTTCCAATGTAGTAGCAGTTGGGTTCTTGAAATAACCTGTAGTCTTGTCATACACGTTTGGATCTTTTTTATCATCGTCCATCATTTTACCGACAACATGATAAGTTTCAGCATAGGGTTGAGAGCTTCCTTCTGTTCCAGAATATGAACTACTTATGCCGCTACCCACATCAATCACCACCCCTCATCTTTGACGTCCAGTCTCTGTAATGGACAAAATTAGTGCGATCAACAAGATCTCCGAAGATTGAATCGGGCATGCTGCCATATATGAGGACATATTCAGGTTCAAGTTCATCAAGCATTGCTATTAAACCTTCACGAAAGTAATGCTTATTTTCTTTACCCTGAATACATCCGTAAGTTCCGACTGATACGATGCTGTGTTTTGGAAGGCCAACAAAGGCAAACTTTTCAGGGAGAATCGATGTGGTGTAGCTTCTCTCGTCGCCCCAGCGAACATTGGGAATCACATATATTCCGTGCAACTGAAGATAGTGTCCTATTGCTCTGTTCATATAAGTGTTGGCAATCTGAAGGTTTAAAGGCATATCTCTATAGAGACTGCAATCAGGACTCACAACACCTGGGAACTTCTTGAGTTCATCAAGATATTCATCTGTTGCCATTATCACATCGGCAAACTGGACATCGTGTTCATAAAACACGACAAATTCGCTGTGATCCTTTGTTCGATTCATAAGACTGAAAGGAATTGTGTCTTTGGGAAGAACAATCTTCTTTGGTGGATTGATGTAAGGAATCTCGAAAACGCCTTTAAAACTTGCAGCACGAACTAGGTCCGCTCGAAATCCATCGTCTATAACAAAATTATTTTTTCTCATGTTAAAACCTTTCTCCACAAAGGGATAAGAATGTTTATTGTTCTTAACCTATCTCCGTGATAGAATGGCTTTGCTACAAGTGATTTATCACGGCTAAGGCAGGTAGTTGCAAAACAAAGCGGCTATTTGCCTTTTCTTTTTCGCTGGTTTTGTTCTTAGGGAACGAAAATAGATTCTTAATTCAACTGCTGTTAAACATTTCAGTAACCTCCCGGATATTCGCTTGTTAGCGCGTTCGCTGATTTCTAACACTATTATATCTTTACCCCTACATATTGTCAACACCTCTATTTCGAACCCCAATATCTAGTGTTTATTATCAGCAAATGCACCGTTCTTCATTATTTTTATATTGATTTCTTGTATGCTTACATTTATAATGTAAGCATACAAGCGAACACACTGGTAACTCAGAAAGGGGTATCTTTATGACTGGAGAATTTGGAAAGTTTATTGAGAAAAAACGGAAAGAGTTAGGTAAAACTCTTCGCGGATTAGCAACTGAACTCGATATTGCTCCGGCTTATATGAGCGATATAGAGAAAGGTCATCGCTATCCCCCGGATAAAGAAAAATTGGACCTTATAGTAACTATTTTGGCATTATCAAAAGAAGAAACAGATCTTATGTTTGACCTTGCTGCTCGAGAGAAGGAGAATTCTGTTTCTCCTGATCTCCCTGAGTATATTATGGGAAATGAAAAAGCGCGTGTTGCTCTTCGTATTGCTAGAGATAAAAATGCTTCTGAAGAGACATGGCAGAAAGTAATTGATTTACTTGAAGCTGAGGATCAAGGGCAGTGATTTACTATATCTATAGTAAAACTCAACTTGAAAAGCAGGCACTGGAGACGTTAGCTTCATATGATAAGCAGTTACTTGTCAAACCAAAGCAGATTGATGTTTATGATGTGATAGAAAAGCTTCTTGATGTTCCATATGATTGGAAATACCTCACACCTAATCAAGCTATTCTTGGCGCGACTGCATTTAATCCTGGATATATTTGGGCCTGGCCTGAACCTGTGTATCGTGAAGGCATGTTACCGTACAAAGTGCCGGTTGAAAAAGGAACAATCCTAATTGATAGCACTCTTACTGAAAGGGGCAACATCGGTCGCGAAAATTTTACGGTTATGCATGAAGTATTTCATCAGGTTTTGCATAAGGAATGTTTTCGCAACGAACCGCCAAACTATGCTCATTTCTCGAAGAATCCTGAATATGACAGCAATGGCCACAAGAAGCTTAAAACGGCAATTGATTATATTGAATTTCAGGCTAACCATTGTGCTGCTTGTTTTTTAATGCCTCGGGATTTGGTGATTGAAACATATGGAAAAATGTTTTCGAAGAGATCATATGGTGTACTGAAGGAAATATACATCAACAATTTAGTTCGAGAAATGGCAGTAGAGTTTAACTCGTCAGAGACGGCGATGAAGTACCGATTAGACAATTTGAATATATTGAGAAAAGTAGGAGATGGAAAGTATTATGAACCAGTCAACGTATAATTCATTAAAATCATATATCTGGGGTATGACCTATCATCCGGATAATAAGTAGAGATCACGGAGAGCGCTATATGAGTCTTAAAGAAACGAGCAAATTTATATCACTGATACTCAGACACAAGCCCGAAGCGATAGGGATAACTCTTGATGAGCATGGCTGGGCTAATGTTAACGAGTTAATTGCTGGCATATCGAAGACGCAGCCTATAGATATGTCGATGCTTGAGCAGATTGTCTCTGAAGATGAGAAACAACGCTATTCTTTCAATGAAGACAAGACATTAATAAGAGCAAATCAAGGACATTCTATACCTGTTGATGTTGAACTGGAAGAAAAAGAGCCACCTGAAGTTTTGTATCACGGAACAGGAGAGAAGTTTGTTGCTTCTATCGATGCACAAGGGTTGATACCCAAATCGCGTCTATATGTTCATTTATCGTCTGATAAAGACACTGCTAATAAAGTTGGACAACGACATGGAAAACCAATCATATATGTTGTGAAAAGTGGAAAAATGTATTGTGATGGATATAAGTTTTATATGTCAGTTAATGGCGTGTGGCTAACAAAGGCTGTTCCCTTATCTTATTTGGAAAAACAAGAGGATTAGGGATTAAGTGATGAAGTATTCGAATGAGATGTATTAAGCCACTAAAAAGCCAACATCCGCTCATAAAAAGCCATAGAAACGGTGGAATAAGAAGAATAATACCACAAGATATTGCGTTTTTTGGAACTCATCTACCACAGGATATGGGAGTCAGCAAAGAGCTCGAATAGTTGCCAAACTCCCGAAACGCCCTAAAATAGGGCATTTCAGTTTTTTAAGCCAACATTAAGCCAACATAAAATGGAACACAGGCTTTTTTGCGATGGTATAATAGGGTAGACAGAAAAGTGATTTCTTTGTCGATTAACTTATAAGATAGTAGGAATCAATGAACGCAAGGGATTATTGGGAGAATCAGATGGAAGAAGAGAATATCAGAGAGCTTTCAGGCGCAAACATGGATATTGATTTAGTCAGTGAAAATGCACCTTGGGCTCAATGTGCTTGTCCATGGAATGAAGTTGAGAATACCAAAGAGCATAAATGCGCAGTAAAAGACACTTCTATATGCAAGTATTTTCGGGGTATCAAGTATTTAGACAGTGTGCTATGCAGTTATCCGCAAGAAGAGTGATTATGGCTTATTTCAGGTTTGAGAATAAGAATATCTACTTTGCTATGAACAATCTCTTATCAAATAAATCCGTCGTATTTTTCGATGTAGGATACACAATAGATTATCCAGCCTCAGGAGACTGGATGTATACAAAACGCTTTTATGAGATTGCAGGTGAACGGCTGAAACGTAACTCAGAATCTCAGATCAGTAAAGCCAAAAGCACCGGAGTAGAATATTTGGAAAAGGATCATCTAATCAGTACTGAAGCTGAAGAAGCAGAACAGTATTATCATTTCTACCAAATTGTATCTGAATGCTTGCAATTGAATCTTACAAATGATGAGCTTACTGAAATAGCGAGAGACCGAACATACAATATGGATAATTACATAATTTATCAGGACGCGAAAAAGGTTATTCAAACACTCAGCAAAACACATACTCTGGGTATTATTTCGGATACCTGGCCAAGCATTGAAAACCAGTTGCGTTCGTTGGACGTCCTGCAGTACTTTTCTTTTGCTACTTACAGTTTCTGCCTGGGTGTGTTTAAACCGGATAGAAAGATGTATTTAGATGCTCTGAAGAAATGCGGACACACTGCTGAAGATACGGTTTTCATTGATGACAGTATACGGAATCTGGCCGGAGCCGCCGAACTTGGTATTACACCTATATTGATAGCTGCAAACACCGCTTCTGATGTGGAGACTTCATATTTGAAGATTCATTCTCTTTCCGAATTAATCTGATTTGAAAAGTTTTGCGGATTAACCCTGAAACAAAAAACGGGCGTTATAATAAACATGACATATAGTTGTCGTGTTTATGATGTTAGCATATTCGTGGAGCGTGATCAGATGAAGATTGACAGACTCATCGGGATACTGTTCACGATTATATTGATGTTGACGTAGCCACAATATATACCGCTACTAGAGATGACAAATCGAAAATAGAGGAGAACAAGATATGGAAAAACTAATTACAATATATAATACAGAATACGATATCCCAGCAGTGTTTTCTTATTCCCAAAAACACGAAAAAATGCCAGCGGTAATTCTATGCCATGGAACAGGATCACATAAAAATGAAGTCGGTAATTTGTTTGCAGAATTGTCAAAAAGATTATTGAACATCGGCATTGCTTCAATTCGTCTTGATTATGCAGGATGCGGTGATAGTAAGGCTTGCCAAACGGAATTAAGCTTTTGTGGAGAAGTGAATGATACAAAAAAGGTATATCAGTATCTTTACACGCAGGACTTTATTGACTGTAACAATATTGGTATTTTAGGATTTAGTCAAGGAGCCCGTGTAATGGCAGAGCTATTAAAAGAAGTCCATTCGATAAAATTTGCGATAAGTT
>Ga0310786_10006321_pt1 | contig 15794 bp, 13 predicted proteins | sample AusTroGonzalo_MG_FD_203881 | JGI IMG/M metagenome (GOLD analysis project Ga0310786, IMG submission 203881) | Bovine rumen microbial communities from tropical cattle in Woodstock, Queensland, Australia - Gonzalo_03 (v2) (version 2) | ecosystem: Host-associated > Mammals > Digestive system >... | reverse complement strand
AATCCCTTTTATTGATTATCGGCCTGTGCCTCTTCGTGGGGTGCAGTGAAGGGGATGCCGACCCTGACCTGAAGGTGAAGGAGCGGGCTTCGGAATTTGCTGAAGCCTACTTCAATTATGATTTCGGACGTGTTCAGAAGCTGATTACAGCCGACTCGCAGAAGTGGTTGCAGTTTGCTGCCTCCAATATCTCCCAGGCTGACATTGACCTGCTCAACAGCCAGCAGACATCGGCGACGGTGGAGGTGGAATCGTGCGAGTATGTCAATGATTCGACGTCACTGGTTACTGTATCCGTACGAGACTTCATGCAGAAAGACAGCATCGGGCAGGCTGGCGTAATGACGGACGAAGGGCTGTTCCGCCTGACATTGGTAGAGCAGGACGGAAAGCACTATGTCAGAATGGAAGGCCTACCGCGAAGTGAAAAGCAAAGTCGCGACTGAGCCGAGGATGAAGTAATGGGTAGTGCTCTTCCTCGTAGGCAGGGTCTACAGCCTTCATGCCTAAGTCGAAGCGCACGATGAAATAGTCGAAGTTGAAGCGGAAGCCCATGCCGTAGCTGGCAGCGATTTGGCTGGGCAGGTCTTTCAGGTTGAATTGTCCGCCAGGCTGGTCACTATACTCACGCAAGGTCCAGATATTTCCCGCATCAACAAAGAGGGCGCCGTCGAGTTTCCAGAACAAATGGGTACGGTATTCGGCATTAAGGTCAAGTTTCATGTCACCCGTCTGGTTAATGAAGTCGATACGTCCGTCACGACCTTTGAAGCGTCCGGGACCTATACTCCTGACAGCCCAGCCTCGGAGTGAGTTTGCACCTCCTGAGAAGTAGCGTTTCTCGAATGGCAACAGCGTTGAGTTACCATAGGGATAAGCAACGCCCAGCCCCAGGTGGAACACGAGTTGGTTGGCATAGTCTATCTTCAGGATCTTTGTAATGTCTATATCGCCTTTGACGTACTGTGCATAGGCAATGTTGAAAAGCAGATACTGTCCCAGACTGTTGATGCTGGCGTTGAAGAGGTTTGACGTCAGGTTCAGCAGGTTACCCGCCGTCTCGATATTGGTCTTCAGCGCGATTTGTCCATTGTTGAAGGAGAAGCCAAATCCCACCTTGGTAATAAACAAGTCCTCATAGTTATAACGCAGGATGGCATTACGCGACTGGTCGTCGTCCAGATAGCGATGCTTGAAGGTGTCGCTGATCCAGGGCATCAGGACATAGTTGACATCGAGCAGGTCAACCTGGTATTGGAACATATTGTTGGACGGTGTCCACTTATATCGCCATGCTGCCGACCACAACCGGCGGTGGAACTCTGGACGGTCCTGCATGTCGTAGAGCAATGACACCTCGCTCGATGCATTTACACGTCGGCGGGTATCATAATTGATAAAGGGCAACAGGAAACGTGGGAACCTCAGTCGCGTCTCCATACTGTACTCAATGAAGTCCTGATTACTGTATCCCTCCAGTCCCTTAATGGCCTCATAGGCACCACGTAGTTCGACAGTCAGATTCTCGGCTCCGTGGAACAGGTTCCGGTTCTGGTAGGTGAGCGTGGCAGCAGCTCCCAGGTCACCGGCAGTATTGGTGCCTTCGGGCTGGAAACTGAGTGTCGACGGCTTGTTGGTCTGCAGCTGTATGCGGCAGTCAAGGAGCGTTGTGTCAGGCACCTCCGTGAACTGGATGTTCGTGTACTTCACAGCACCCAGACGTCCGAAGTGATTATAGGTGTTCTGCAGTCCACTCCCCGAGTAATAGTCGTTTTCAGTGAGATAGGTACACTCGTTGAGCACTTTCTGCCGCAGGTGGATGGTACTGTCCTGAGCAGATCCGCTCTCGTAGGTGATGTTTCTGATCTTGTACCTGGGGTGCAGAGTATCCTTTTCCTCCACCGTCTTATAGGGCGCCAATGTCAGTTTCAGATTCACGTAGCGACCTTGTCCTAACGTGTCAGCCTCATAGCGGATGAATTCCTTGTGGAAGCGGTAATATCCCCTGTCGTTCAACATCTTGGTAAGGCGCTTTCGCTCAGAGTCCAGTTCGTCGACGCTGAACTGCGTACCAGCCTTCAATCCCCAGTTATCACGGTTGTCGAGTCCCAGCTCTTCCATGATAAAAGGATCAGCTACCTGATAGTCCAACTGTCCTATCTCATAAGGCTTTCCCGGATATAGCTTGTAAATAGCCGAGAGTCTTTTGCCATTCTTCCGCGTCCACAGTTCGACCTTGCTGTCCAGATAGCCTTTGTTGTAGAGCATCTGCTGCAGATCCGCCACCGTCAACCTGGCCTGAGCCGTATCGAACAGCACTGGAGGTTCACCCATGTTTTTCAGCAGGCGGTTCATCCATTTCGTGGAGTCACGTCCTGAAAGCGAGTAGACGGCCAACGGTAGTTTCACCATTGAGAACCACCTGACGTTGCTCTGTTGGCGCACATAGTTCTTGGCCTGTGTAGCACTGATGTCTCTGGACCGCTCTTCAACGGTCACCTTCACCTTGTCTAACAGGTATTCTCCTTCAGGCACGTACTTCGTTCCTGCACACGAGGTCAGAAGTACTGCCGCAACGATGATAATTGCTGATTTTCTAAGATTCCGCAACCCCAGCACTACACGACTAAATCTTCAGTTCCTTCAGGATTTCAGACATGCGCTGCATGTTCTTGATTCGCATGGGGACAAGAGGGAGTCGCAGGACGTTCTCAATAAAGCCCATTTCGTGGAGCATGGCCTTGACACCTGCAGGATTGCCGTCGACGAAGAGCAGTGAGAACAGGTCGGTAAAGCGGTGATGGATCTTGCGGGCAGGGTCGTACTCACCACGCATCTGCAGACGTATCATCTTTGAGAACTCCTTGGGCAGTGCATTACCGATGACGGAGATAACGCCCACAGCACCACAGCTGACCATCGGGAACGTCAGCGAGTCGTCGCCTGAGATGACGTCGAAGTCATTGGGCTTGTTCTTGATAATCTCGTCCACCTGCTCCAGATTGCCGCTGGCCTCCTTGATAGCCACGATATTCTTGCAGTCGCGGGCCAGACGGACAGTAGTCTCGGCTTTCATGTTGATGCCAGTACGACCAGGCACATTATACAAGACAACCGGCAACTCCGTGGCTGCGGCAATAGCCTTGAAGTGCTGGTAGAGTCCCTCCTGCGAGGGCTTGTTGTAGTAGGGGCAGACGCTGAGAATACCGTCGATACCCTTGAAATCGCCCGTCTTGAGCTCCTCGACGATGGCTGCCGTATTATAGCCGCCACAGCCCATCAAGATGGGAACGCGGGCCTGAACGATGTCAACCACCAAGTTCTTAATCTTCAGTTTTTCCTCTGCAGTCAGCGTCGGTGTCTCGCCAGTCGTGGCTAAAATACAAAAGAAGTCGGCGCCGTTGTCTAACTGATACTGAACCAATCGCTTCAGTGCCTGATAGTCAACGGAGCCGTCTTCACAGAACGGGGTTATCAGTGCTATACCCAACCCCTTGAATATGTTTTGTACCATGATGTTACCTTTTCTCACAAAATCGGTTGCAAAATTACACAAAAAGATTCGATTCTGCAACAATTTAGCGGAAAAACATCATTTCACCTCACCACTTTCTTACCATCAATGATGTTCACTCCCTTCTGGGGAGCCGTACGTTTCACACCGTCAAGTCCGTAGACCGTCGCGGATGCAGACTGGGCGGCCGGACTCTCTACTGCCGTCAGCTCGCCACCGTTCATTATGGTCTTAACGTCATCCTCACTGACGGCGTAGTTGTAGATGCGCACGTCGTCAAGGTCAGCCGTCATAAAGGGATCGCTGGTAAACTGGCTGCGGCCCAGGTAGTTCAGTACGGGACGAATGTCGGCCGGACGGATGGTGATACCCGTCGAAGAGCCAACCTCGACACCGTCGACATAGATGGCGGTCTTATCCTTACCCATCGTGACAGCCACGTGCTTCCACTGTTGGGTGGGCAGTACGGTCTTGCAGTCCACCGTCTGCTCATCATCACCGTTCTTAACGGCCAGTCGCATGACGTTGGTGTAACTGTTGTTGGGTGTCAGGAACAGGTAGTGCTCCGTATCGTTTCCGAAATCGAACAGGCGCTGCCACTGGGCAGTACTGCGTAGGTAAACCCACATGGCCACCGTCAGTTCCTCACTGGAAGCCACTTCGTAGGGCAGTTGCACATACTGGCTGGAACCGCCCATCAGCCGCAGGGCTTTCTGTCCCTGCTTGTCGCTGTCCACATACTTGACATCGCCGTTGCAGACGGCATCCATCATGTTCTCCGTAACGTCATAGGTATTCTCCTCCATCTGCCAATGAGCCACCAATGAGCGCTGTCCGGTAGGGGTAGCCTCTGCGGTCTCACTGGTCTCCGACTGGTTCTGTGCCAAGTCTACGGCTTTCACCTTATATATATAGGCTGTGCCGGGTCGGCAGGTGTTGTCAGTAAATTCAGTGGTGGTCAGTAGGCGGGCAATGGTGTTCCACTCAACACTGTCGGCAGGCGACCGCAGCACCATATAGCCGTCCAGGTCTTCCTCGGCATTAGCGTTCCACTTCAACGTGACTGAAGCCGCATGAGCCTCAGCCGTCAGTCCCTGTGGCTTGGCAGGAGCCTCCGTCTCATAGTTCACCTCCACAGGAATGAAGCGGAACAGCATACGGTCACGGTTTGCCTCGGTCAGGTTCGTTGGCTTCGTTATCTGATTGAGGGTTGAACCTAAGGAATTGCCTGAAGCTGCCATATAGAGGGCGCTCCAACGACTGCGAATGTAATAATAGCCATCGCCGGCATATTCAACATACCACTGCTCGTTCTCTGACGGCAAGTCCTGAATATAGGATATCAGATTGCCAGTGCTCGTAGCGAAGTTCAAGACATTCACTCGCATCTTTTCGTTGTCAACCGCTTCGATGTCGAGGAAACTCAGGTCGCCACCCGAACGTTTGGTGCAAGGTTTCACATTCCACTGCTGCCGCTTGTTTGTCAGTGCAGGACGCTGGAGGACAAGATTACTACCGTTCGACGAATAGGTCACAGCCCCTCCTGTCTTCTTGTTGACAATCCTGTAGGTGCCATTGATAACACTGGGGGCAACGTCCTCACCCCACGTCACATCGATGACACGCTCCGCATTCGTCTGACCTGTCTGATAGCCTGTGCCACCGGGCATCTCAGTCAGATATTCACGCACAGGACCATAGCCGTCGTAGTAGACGTCGCGGGTGGTCGATACCAATTGGTAGTTCGTGGTGTAAGCCTGTCGTTCGCTGGAACCGACAAAGGCCTTCACACGTCCGTCGTCGTGGCGCCATACCGAGGCTGCCGTCCAGTTGTTTCGATGTTCACCGTAGGCAATCCTCTGGCCATTACGGCTGATTTGGCAGAACTCACCTCGGGCGCGGCTGTCGAATCCCCACCAGATACCGACGGTCATACCATACTCCAAGCCCACCATCGCCTCAGCCACGTTGTGCATCTCGTCAGCATAGCCCACCTTGCCGTCCTTGACAACCTGCTGGTAGAACTTGGCAAAGTTATCGAACGAGCCTGCCAACTGGTGAGTATTGCCCCAGTCGTAGTACTGCTTGCCTGGCGTATACCAACTCAATGCCTTATCGTCGTTCAACGTATTACCGCCCACCATTGCGATGTCGGCCATACGTGGATATTTCTCCTTCAGCAGCTTGGCCACCTGCCACTGCTTAACAGCCGTAGCACCTTCTTCCACCGTCCAGAAATCGCCTTCATTGAATGGCGAAATACCGACGATGGGGTGCTTCGTGTTCTCCTGCATCCAGTGAACATGGCTGTTGATCATCGCAGCCCAGTGCTCGTTGTTGGCCACTTTGTTCTTCACGAAATACTCATCGGTACCAGCCTCCTGGTCGGCAGTGAACACGATAGGCAGCGTCGTGCTAATCTGGTTCAGGTGGCTATTCCGCTCGCGCAACTTGGCAATCACATCATTGGCCAGTGCCGAGTCATTGTCAAGAGGCTTGGTGAAACGGAACGCAGAGCGGCCGATGCCGATATTCTCCTTACCCATGTGGTTGATACCTCTCTTCACATTGGGATGCCAGTCATCAGGAATCCATGCGACATCAAGTCCCCATGTCGGCGTAAAACGTGTTCCTTCACCCCGTACGTCGAATGGTATTGATACGTCTGCCTTTTTAAAGGCTGGCAAATACATACTCGACGATGAGCGGACGTTGTCCTGTGAAACGGCAAAGGCTGCGCTTAGCGCAGCCACTGCCAAAAGGCTTATTCGTTTTATAATCATAGGCTATTCGGCTTTAAATAGTTCCTTGATGCCGCCGATGCTGCCCAGCAGGTTGGTTGCCTCGTAAGGCAGGTAGACGGTCTTTGTCTTGTCGCCCTCAGCCAGTTCCTGCATCATCTGGATGTACTTCTGGGCTAAGAGGTAGTTGGCGGGATTAGTCGACTTGCCCACAGCCTCGGTAATCAGCTCGATGGCCTTGGCCTCGGCTTCAGCCTTGCGGATACGTGCCTGGGCCTCACCCTCAGCCTGGAGGATGGCCTGCTCCTTGGCAGCCTCGGCCTTGTTGACGATAGCCGTACGCTCACCTTCCGAAGCAAGGATCTCGGCTGCCTTCTGACCTTCCGACGTCAGAATCTGTGCGCGCTTGTTACGCTCGGCCTGCATCTGCTTCTCCATTGCCGTCAGCACGGAGTCGGGAGGCGTGATGTCCTGCAGCTCCACACGGTTCACCTTGACGCCCCACTTATCGGTGGCATCGTCAAGCACGGCACTCAGCTTCTTGTTAATGGTGTCGCGCGAGGTCAGCGTCTCGTCCAGTTCCAGCTCACCGATGATGTTACGCAGCGTAGTCTGCGTCAGCTTCTCGATGGCGTTGGGCAGGTTGTTAATCTCGTAGGTGGCCTTGAAGGGGTCAACAATCTGGAAGTACAGCAGGGCGTTGATCTCGGTCTGCACATTATCCTTGGTAATCACGTTCTGCTTTGGGAAATCGTACACCTGTTCGCGCAGGTCAATCGTCGTCGAATACTGGTAGCGACCGTGGTTGAGCACCACAATGGACTTGGCACGGTCAATGAAAGGGATGATGATGTTGATACCAGGCTGCAGCGTAGCATAGTAGCGTCCCAGACGTTCCACAATCTTTGTCTCAGACTGCGGGATAATCACCAGTGCCATCTTGGCAAATAGTGCCACACATACAATAATAGCAATCAGAATGTAAGTCATGATGTCCATAAATAATTTAAAAAGGTTTATTGTTTATTGTTAATTGTTTCTACCGTAATGATCGTGCTCTCACGCCCAATAACACGGACGTTCGTACCCTCAGAGATGTCCTGCGACTCGTTCGTGACAGCCTTCCAAATGTCACCGTCAATCTGGACGCGCCCGAAGCCGTCGGCCTTGACAGCTTCCACTACCCTACCCTGACGGTCCATCAAGGCATCGGCATTGCTCACTCTGTTGTCCTCTCCCTTGCGCAGATAACGCTTGGCAAAGGGGCGCACCCAGAAAAGGCTGATGAGCGTAAACACGGCAAAGGCCGAAAGCTGCAGATAGATGCCACCACCCAACGCTGCCGCGATGGCTGCGAAGAAGGCTCCGATAGAGAAGCAGATGATAAAGAAATCGCCTGCCGTCAGCTCCAGGATAAGACAGATAACAGCCACGACGGCCCACATCTGCCATAAGTGTTGTGCTAAGTACTCAATCATATCTTTATTGTTTTTAAAGTGTTAATACAAAATCGTCCCAGTCTTTCGACGAACCCTTGATTCCGAATACCTTCTGGTACAGTCGGCTGCGGGTAGAGGCTACGCTCTCCTTCGAGTGGGCCGTCAGCAGGGCAATGTCCTTCGGCTGCACCCTCACCTTGATGAGCAGGCTCACGTGGTAGTCTTGTTCCGACATGCGGTACAGGCCATACAGTTTCTCAGTAAAGCCCGAGTAAACGCTGTTCACCACCTCGGCCAGCTCCATCCAGTCCTGATGCGTCAGGGGGCGCCCGGCGTTCAGGCATTCCTGCACGTGGCGGTAGACTGCCGATGAGAAGATGACCGTCTCGGCCTGCTGGCGCTTCTCGTTCTCGATGATGGCCACCTTATTATTATAGTCGAGCGTCGCTTTCTTCTCCTCCAGTTCCAGTCGCAGCAGCGAGTTCTCGTCGCCGAGTTTCTGCAGCAGCGTCTCCAGCTCACGTATTTTGGCCTCGTTGCGGCTGATGCTCTGCTGGCTCTGCGCCTGCTGCAATTCCTGTAACGCGTGTACCTTATCTATACGATCCTGCAAGGCCAGCACCTTTCGGCGGCTGCTCTGCACCGTCACCACAAACAGCACGGCATAAATCAGGATTCCTATGATAATCTCGTAAATCATAGTGCAAAGATACGAAGAAAAAAACAAACTGCCAAACATTTTAGTTCGCAATAGTTTGCAATTTCAAATAGTTATTATTATCTTTGCACCCAACAAACAAAAAGAGTTATGAAAGGTATCGTACTTGCAGGCGGTAGCGGCACACGCCTCTACCCCATCACCAAGGGAATCTCCAAGCAGTTGATTCCCATCTTCGACAAGCCCATGATTTACTATCCTGTGTCGGCACTCATGCTGGCGGGCATTCGTGACATCCTGATTATCTCGACGCCGCACGACCTGCCGGGCTTCCGCCGCCTGTTAGGCACGGGCGAGGAACTGGGCGTACACTTCGAATACGCTGAGCAGCCCAGTCCCGACGGACTAGCACAGGCCTTCATCATAGGCGAGGAGTTCATCGGCGATGACTGCGCCTGCCTCGTACTGGGCGACAACATCTTCTACGGCTCAGGCTTCACGGGACTGCTGCGCCAGAGTGTGGAGAACGCTGAGAAGTACGGGCTGGCAACGGTCTTCGGCTACTGGGTCAACGACCCCGAGCGCTACGGCGTGGCTGAGTTCGACGCTGAGGGCAACTGCCTGAGCATTGAGGAGAAGCCCGAGCACCCGAAGTCGAACTATGCCGTCGTGGGCCTCTACTTCTATCCCAACAGCGTGGTGGAGATAGCCAAGAACATCAAGCCCTCAGCCCGTGGCGAACTGGAAATCACGACCGTCAACCAGGAGTACCTGGCCCAGCAGAAGCTGAAGGTGCAGACGCTGCAGCGCGGCTTTGCCTGGCTCGACACCGGCACCCACGACTCGCTGGCCGAGGCCTCGACCTTCATCGAGGTTATCGAAAAACGCCAGGGCCTGAAAGTGGCCTGTCTGGAGGAGATAGCCTACAAGAAAGGTTGGATAGATGCTGCACGGTTGAAAGAACTGGCTAAGCCCATGATAAAGAATGGTTATGGCCAGTACCTGATGCAGTTGGCAGAAGGGAAATAAAAAAGAGCCGCAAACGCGGCTCTTTTTAGTTTGTTCTTCTCTTACTTACTTCACCTTCTCAACGATGGCCTTGAAAGCCTCGGGGTTGTTCATGGCGAGGTCGGCGAGCACCTTGCGGTTAATCTCGATACCAGCCTTCGTGAGGGCACCCATCAGCTGTGAGTAGCTCATACCGTTCAGGCGAGCGGCAGCGTTGATACGCTGGATCCACAGGCTGCGGAAGGCGCGCTTCTTGTTACGACGGTCACGATAGGCGTATGTCAGACCTTTCTCCCAGGTGTTCTTGGCTACTGTCCAAACATTCTTGCGGGCTCCGAAGTAGCCGCGGGTAAGCTTCAAAATTCTCTTACGCTTTGCTCTTGATGCAACGTGATTTACTGATCTTGGCATAATTTTACTTCTTTAATGTTCGACAATAGGTTTGCTTAACGGAGACACAACAGGTCGCGAACCTGCTTCATGTTTGTAACGTCAACGAGCGTTGAACCACAAAGATTACGCTTCTGTTTCTTGGTCTTCTTAGTCAGAATGTGACTGTGGTAAGCGTGATGTCTCTTAACCTTACCTGTACCGGTGAACGAGAATCTCTTCTTAGCACCGGAGTTTGTCTTTACTTTTGGCATTGTTTTTTAATTTTTAAATTTTTAAACTTATAATGATTTAAAATCGGCAGCTACGCATATACCGGGCGCGCCACCTTACTCTTCTTCTGTATTGGTCAGCTTCTTCAGCGCATCGGCTGAGATCTTCGCATTGGCAAACAAACCGCCGTTTGCGGGAGTCTCGGCATCAATCTCGGAGATAGGAGCATTTCTCTCCTCTACCTCTTTCCTTTCTCCCTTCTTCTCGGCTTCCACAGCTGCCTCGCGGTCGCGGGCCTGCTGGCTCTTCTTCTTCTCGCCAGCCTTGCGCGGAGCCAGATAGAGGAACATTTTCTTACCCTCCAACGACGGCATGCCCTCCACCTTGCCGACCTCCTCGAGGTCGTTGGCAAATCTCAGCAGCAGCACTTCGCCCTGCTCCTTGAACAAAATGGAACGGCCGCGGAAGAATACATACGCGCGTACCTTATTACCATCTTCCAAGAACTCACGGGCATGCTTCAGCTTGAACTGGTAGTCATGCTCGTCGGTCTGGGGGCCGAAGCGGATTTCCTTCACCTCCACCTTCACCTGCTTGGCTTTCATTTCCTTCGCACGTTTCTTCTGCTGGTAGAGGAACTTTGAATAGTCGATGAGACGACAGACGGGCGGGTTGGCGTTAGGCGAAATCTCTACGAGATCAACGCCCTGCTCACGGGCCATGTTCAGAGCATCGCGGGTAGGCATTACGGTTGAACCGCTGTCGCCGACGATGCGAACTTCACGTACGCGTATCTGTTCATTAACGCGGTACTGATTCTTCAATTTGTCATTCTTCATCCACTGTTTTTTAGAAAATCGGGTGCAAAGGTACAAAAAATCAGCGAATTACCAAAACAATTCGCTGATTTTTTTACTTCTTTGAATCAGATTCGTTTCAGATTCGCTTCAGACGGATGACCCGACTGGCAAATTGACGACCGAGCGTAGCGTCAATACCTGTTTCCATCAGGAATTTCCCGCTGAAGGTCTTACCCTCGAAATAGCGGCTGCGCTCGGTTCCCTCGAACTCGTTCAACACATAGGTGGCATCGGGGTCAAGACCGGCCATGTGCCAGCGGGGAGTCTCCAGGCCGATGTAGTTCTCGAACTTATAGCAGAAGAACACAGCCTCCGACTTGTCTTCCTTCACGAACATCTCGCTGCAAAAGCCGTTACCCTCGTAGGGCGACAGCAGGCGGTAGAGGTCGCCCAACTGAATGATGGGACGTATCTCCTTGTAGAACGCCACCGCCTTCTTGGCATATTCGCGCTCCTGATCGTTGAGGTCGCTGGGCTTCATCTCCATACCTAATCGGCCCGTCATCGCCACGTCGAAGCGGAACTTCAACGGGATGACGCGACCCGTCTGGTGGTTGGGCGAGGCGCTGACGTGCTGGGCCATCGCCATCGGCGGGAAGAAGTGGCTGGTGCCCCACTGGATAAAGAGGCGCTGCTGGGCGTCGGTGTCGTCGCTCACCCAGAACTCGTCGAAGTAAGGCAATGCACCCCAGTTCACACGACCACCACCACTGGAGCAAAGCTGGATGACGAGGTCGGAATGGGCCTTGCGGATGCGCTCCAAGGCCGAGCGCAGTCCCAGGTGGTAGTCCACGAAGAGGTGGCTCTGCTTATCGGCAGTCAGGTAACTGCTACCGAAGTTCTGCATCGACATATTGCAGTCCCACTTGATATAATGCAGGGGCGGGTTCTCCTTCACCAGATTGTCAACGATGCTGACCACGAAGTCCTGCACCTTGGGGTTCGACAGGTCGAGCACCAACTGCGTACCGCCACGACCCTTTGAGAGTTCACGCGTGGGATGAGCCACCACCCAGTCGGGATGGGCCTCGAAGAGTTCACTCTTGCTGTTAGTCATCTCGGGCTCAATCCAGATGCCGAACTTCAGACCACGATCCTCGGCAGCCTTCAGCAGGGCAGGCACACCGTTGGGTAGTTTCTGGGTGTCGGTCACCCAGTCGCCCAACGACTGCGTGTCGTCCGTGCGGCGGTACTTACGCCCAAACCAGCCGTCGTCCACCACGAAGAGTTCGCCGCCCAGTTCCTTGATGCCGTCCATCATCTGTTCGCACACCTCCTGGTTGACGTTCATATAGACGCCCTCCCACGAGTTCAGTAGTATCTCGCGTAAAGCCTTGCCGTTGTGCAACTGACCGTTATGTCCCCAGCGGTGGAAGGCCCGGCTCACGCCGCCCTTGCCCTCTTCGCTGTAAGCGAGTGCCAGCACTGGTGTCGTAAACTGCTCGCCCGGCTTCAGGGTATAGGCCGTATGCAGGTCGTCGATACCAGCCAGCAGCGTGTGGCGATATTTTCCACGCGTCTCGATGCGCAACTTGTAGTTACCCGTCCAGCAGAGGGCAGCACCGATGACACGTCCGCTATTCTCCTGCGGCCGGCCGTCCAACGATATCATCACCTCGGCACGGTCGTCCATCGCCGTACGTACACCATCGTGGTTCACAATCACCTTCACGCCCGCCGTCAGCGGTTCCTCGGTCATGCCGGCCTCCTGGCCCCAGGCTCCGTGGAAATGGGTGAGCCACGCTCCCCTGCCCCACGTGCCATCGCCCTGGCGCAGGCCCTCCTGACGGAAGGTCATCACGCCGCTGGCGTACTGCTCCAGCTTAATAGGTTTCTTCTCGCCGTTGCGGATGACCGTCCACGTCTCAATGACGTCACTCTTATCGTTAGCCTTATAATAGAGGTCTACGAAGAAGTCGTACTTCTTGTCCTTCAAAGAGATAATCGTGAGGTCACCCTCCGTATGTGAGCCCGTCACCGCCAGTTCCGTCGACATATTGCCGTCGGCATGGGTCACGCTCAGTGCCGTCTCGTCGAAGCTGTTGCGTCCAAAGGCCGGATAGGCGTCGTAGTTGATACTCATGGCGTCGTACACCTCGTGGGCCTGGTCAGCCTTGAGGCGCGAACCATAATAATGGATACGTGGCGTCTGACCCTCATTCACGGCGAGCATCAGCGTCGTCTTCGGTGTGTTCACAAACACGTCCTTGGCGTTGCCCGTCATGCTCAGCGTCAGGGCAATCACAGATAACAGCACTTGTTTCATATAGTCTAATGTATTATCGCGGCAAAGATTAGAAATTAAAACACGACCTTGCTGCGACAGCACTCGGTGCCGTCGGTGCGGACAATTCTTACGCAAAAGGTCTGGGCGTCGGTCTCTTCCATATAGAAACTCAGTTGGTCGCCGGCATGGGCTTCAGCTACGTAGGCTATCTCGAAGCGGCGAACCTGGTGGTTGCGGTACCAGTCGAGGGGCCAGAGGTCGAGCACGTGCTCAATGTATTTCACGGAGTTGATGTGGCCGTTGATATCTACGTCGTTATAATAGGTGTCGATGGTACGCACGAGCTGGGCATCATCGGACATTTTTACGCGACCGCCTTTGTCGATAGGACATTCCTTGTCGGCAATGATCCAGTCGTTGATGGCTCCGTTGTCTATGGAGTAGATGTCCGTCGGCTGGCGGCTCTCGGTGTCGATCATCGCCCAGATGGAACGTCCGTAGCCGTAGGCGTGGCCGTCGTTTCCGACGACGGCGAAATTACGGCTGGTAAAGTAGCGCATAGCGGACTCTACCCACGTCTCGACGTTGAAGCGGGTGTACTGCTGCGGCATCTCCACCATTTCAATGGCCAGTCGTGAGAGCACCCACGAGCGGTTGATCTGCATCAGCCGCTTCATGCCGAAGCCTCGGTCGGTGGAGTGGAAGTCGGCGGCATTAAGCATGTGGTTGCCCAAGTGCCCCATGAACAGACGGCCTGAGAAGTCGCAATGGAACGGCTCGGCCATGAACTCGTAGCGTCCTACCTTATCCATGATGATGCTCTCTTTCCTCTAAGAACGCACTCACCTGCTCCTGCTTGCCACGGGTGACGGCGATGCGGCCTGAGCGGGTGTACTGGAATACGCAGCCGAAGGCATCGAGTTCGCGGTAAAGCTCCACTATCTGCTCGGTAACGCCATACATCATGGCGATGACGTAGGTGGGGTTCACCTCGATGATGCTGGCACCGAAGCGGCGGATGGTACGCGATATCTCGGGATTCTCCAGCACCTTTTCTGTCGACAGCTTGTAGAGTCCCGTCTCGCGGATAAACAGCTGGTCGTCGGTGAAGTAATTGGCCTTGATGACGTCAATCTTCTTCTCTATCTGCCGCGTAATCTTGATAATCTGGTCCTCGTCGCTCCAGGCGGTAATGGTGTACTTATGCACACCGGGGATGCTGGATGCCGACACATTCAGGCTCTCGATGTTCACCTGACGGCGGGTGAACACGGCGGTTATCTGATTCAGGATACCAGCCACGTTCTCAGAGTAGACCAAAAGGGTGTATAGTTTGTTCTGTTCCATTATTTACTTTTCACTCTTCACTTTTCACTTCTAAATTTCCAGCATCATATCATTCACATTCATACCCGGCGGCGTCATCGGCAGCACGTCGTCGTCCTCCTTGATGGCACACTCCATGATGAACGGCCCGTCGGTCGTCAGCATCTTCTCAACGGCAGCAGCCAATTCCTTGCGGTCGGTGACGGCCACGTAGGGGATGCCGTAGCCCTGGGCTATCAGCTCGTAGCAGGGATTCTTCATCTTCGTGAACGACTTGCGGCGCATCCAGAACATATCCTGCCACTGGCGCACATTGCCTAAGTAGTGGTTATTCATCAGGATCATCTTCACCGGAGCCTTCTGCTCCATGATAGTGCCCAACTCCTCGATGCACATCTGGAAACCGCCGTCGCCCATGAAGCAGCACACCTGACGCTGGGGAGCAGCAAAGGTGGCACCGATGGCGGCTGGCATGCCGTAACCCATCGTTCCCAGACCGCCGCTGGTGCAGATACTGCGCTTATGGTGATACTTAAAGTAACGGGTTGCAAACAGCTGGTTCTGACCGACATCCGTCACAAGGATAGCATCGTCCTCGGCCTGCTGGGCCACAGCGTTGACCACCTCGCCCATCAGCAGCGGACCTTCCTTCGGATGAATGGCCGGTTCGATGACTTTCGTGCGTTCCATCTCGTCCAGTTCCTTGAACGATGCGCGCCACTCTTCGTGGTTGTTCTTATTGAGCAGGGCCGTCAATGCGGGCAGCGACTCCTTGCAGTCGGCCACCACGGCCACGTCAGTCTTCACACACTTGTCAATCTCCGAGCGGTCAATGTCGAGGTGGATAATCTTCGCCTGTTTGGCATAGGTCTTCGTATTGCCCGTCACACGGTCGCTGAAGCGCATGCCGATGGCGATGAGCACGTCGCACTCCTGTTCCTTCAGATTGACGGCATAGTTACCATGCATGCCCAGCATACCGACGTTCAGCGGGTGGTTCGAGGACAGTGCCGACAGTCCCAGCATCGTGCGACCAGCAGGGATGTCGGCCTTCTCCAAGAACGCCTTCAGCTCCTCCTGGGCATTACCCAGCTCCACGCCCTGCCCCACCAAGGCCAGCGGGCGCTTGGCATTATTAATCAGTTCGGCAGCCTGACGCACGGCCTCATTGTCCAGTTTAGGATAAGGCACGTACGAGCGTACGAAGTCTACCTTGCGAGGTTCCCAGTCAATCTCCTCCGTCTGCGCATTCTTCGCGAAGTCGAGCACCACAGGGCCAGGGCGACCCGTACGGGCAATGTAGAAGGCACGGCTGACGGCCCACGCCACGTCCTCGGCACGGCGTATCTGATACGACCACTTAGAAATAGGCTGCGACACACCGACGAGGTCAACCTCCTGGAAGGCGTCGGTACCCA
>Ga0310786_10006320_pt1 | contig 15794 bp, 17 predicted proteins | sample AusTroGonzalo_MG_FD_203881 | JGI IMG/M metagenome (GOLD analysis project Ga0310786, IMG submission 203881) | Bovine rumen microbial communities from tropical cattle in Woodstock, Queensland, Australia - Gonzalo_03 (v2) (version 2) | ecosystem: Host-associated > Mammals > Digestive system >... | reverse complement strand
CTCGACATTTTGAAAAAAATGACTTTTTTCGCGTGAAGGGTGGTACCCATGAAAAAGAAAAGAGGAAATATAAATCGGAACACGATTAAAAAAGATTTAATAAATCAACTCACGAAGAATGGAAACACCAGCCGGTACTATCTCGATCTGGTTGATGATTACATGAATTTGTGGGATACGAAGAACGCCTTATTTGAGGATATAGAAAATAGGGGGGTGGTAGTCGCCTACAATAATGGAGGCGGCCAGTCGGGAATGAAACAGAACGATAGTGTCCCCGCCGTCCTGAAGGTCAACGGCCAGATGACGAAGATCCTCGACAGCCTTGGAATCAAGCCATCGCTCGTTATGGTGGACGATGACGAAGACGACGACATCGATCTCTAAGTACAGCCGGCACATCCAGCCATTCATTGACCTGGTTGAGTCGGAGAAGCTGAGAACATCCAAGGAAGTCAAGGCCCTCGTAAATCATGTGAAATGGTGTTTCGATAACGAAGATATATATGTCAATGATGAGCTGGCGGATAAATATCTGGGACTTAGTAAGTACTTCCCGTTCGAGGAGGTCTTCCCCTGGCAGGAGTTCGTGATCACGCTGCATGACTGCACATTCGATCGAGCTTCGGGAATGCCACGCTGGCCTGATCTGTTTTGTATGCTTGGGCGAGGCGCCGGCAAGGATGGAACCATAGCACTGGAGAGTGTTTGTCTTGCATCGCCGTATAACAATATATCCGGATATGATGCTGATATATGTGCCAACAACGAAGAGCAGGCGCTCCGCCCTGTATTGGATATAGTTGATGCGTTCGATGGAGCAGAAGAGAAGGAAAAAAAGAAGCTCAAGAAATATTATCACTGGCTCAAAGAATCAGTCGAGTGCACCAGGACAAAGTCGAAGATCCGAGGCAGGACCAACAATCCCAAGGGCAAGGATGGAATGCGCTCCGGGATAGTGATCTTCAACGAGATCCATCAATACGAGAACTACAACAACATAAATGTATTCACGACCGGCCTGGGCAAGCATCCGCATCCACGCCGGTCTTACTTTACTACAAACGGAGATGTGAGAGAGGGCCCGCTTGATGATCTTCTCGAAACATCTGAAGGAATCCTGTTCGGAGGCAATCCGGACAATGGGCTCCTGTGTTTCATCTGCAGGTTGGACAGTAAGGACGAAGTTCATGATCCGAAGAACTGGGAGAAGGCGAACCCTTCCCTGCCATATCTGGCACATCTTCGGATGGAGACGGAAAAAGAATACCGGGACTGGAAAGAGAATCCGGCCAGGCTTCCGGCGTTCATGACCAAGAGGATGAACATTCCGGACGGATCCAACGAGATCAAGGTCACTGACTACGAGAACATCAAGGCAACAAACCGTGAGTTCCCGGATATGACAGGATGGACCTGTGTGGCCGGGATCGACTTCTCAAAGATCACTGACTGGGTGAGCGTTGACCTGCACTTTAAGCAGGGAGACCAGAGATATGATATATCACACTCTTGGATGTGCTCGGAGTCAAAGGATATCCCGAGGCTCCGCTGCCCCTGGAAGGAGTGGGTGGATAAAGGGAGACTGACTATCGTAGATGATGTCGAGATACATCCGGAAGTCATAACGGAGTATCTGTACATGATGCGCGAACATTATGCGATCCGCGGCATCGCGATTGATGACTTCCGATATGCCCTTCTTGCAAGAGCACTCAATGACTTAGGCTTCGATCCGAAGGAACGCAAGAACTTAAAGCTCGTGAGACCTTCGGATATTATGCGCGTGGCTCCTGTCATAGACAGCTGCTTCGCGAATCATTATTTCACCTGGGGAGATGCCCCGGAGCTTCGATGGGCAACCAACAATACAAAGCTCATCCGGTACGGCCGGAAGATGGGATCCAGTTCGGATGCGGATATAGGTAACTATGTATACGGCAAGATTGAGGCAAAGTCACGGAAGACTGACCCGTTCATGGCTGTGGTTGCTGCGATGACCATTGAAGACAAAATACTTGAACGAAGGACCGGCAAGCGGAAGAAGCTGGATACCATCGTCTTTTAAGTGAGGTTGATCATGGCGTTTAATTTGTTTAAGTGGATTTTAGGAGAACCAAATAACGAAGCCGAGCAGGTGGGGACAAAAGTCAACCTGTCAGACTTCATGAATGACGAACAGGGAAGCGCCATAGCCGGCATAGAGCTGACCATACAGAAGATGGCCTTCTGGACAGCAATCCGGAAGATCTCCGCTGCAGTGTCAGCTGTCGAATGGGAGACGGTAAGGCGGAACAAAAAGGTCAAGGCCCGGGAGTACTGGTCATGGAATTTCAGCCCGAACCCGAACCAGACAAGGGAGGAGTTCTTCACGGATCTGATCGGGACACTGTACTCGAAACAGGAGGCCCTGATAGTAGAGACAAAGAACGGATACAGGTATGTAGCGACCGGTTTCTCGAAAACAGAAAGACTTGACGGAGATATCTACACAGACATCACAGCTCACAATGATTCGATCCCCGGATCATTCTCAGCGAAGGATGTCTTTCATTTTGCAATCGAAGGCGACAGGATCAAGGCCATACTGCTTATGATCGCAGCCGGAGAAGGACAGCTCATCAAGAGCGCTACATCAAATTATCTTAAGGGGCAGGGAACGCGGGGCATCCTACACATAGATGAGACTGCAGAAGCGGATCCTGACTTCGAGGATACATACGAGGATCTTGTACAGAAAAAGTTTAAGAGCTATTTCGAGAACGCAAATGCAGTCCTGCCCATGTACAAGGGCTTCGACTTCCAGCAGACGGAGACAAAGGGAGGCAGCACCAAGTCGGAGCTGGCCGGGTCCCGCGATATCCGCAATATGTACGATGACATAGTTGAATTTACAGCTCAGACATTCGGTATTCCGGTATCAATATTGACAGGCAAGGGAGCAACAGCTGCAGACTTCAACATCTTTATGACTCAGACCGTACAGCCTCTCGTGATGATGATAGCTGACGAGATCAACCGGAAACTCTACGGCCAGCAGCTCGTACTTGCATCCGGATCCTACATAGTTCCGAATCTTGCGAAGGTTAAGTACATAGATGTATTCGATGTGGCCAACCCGATAGACAAACTGATCGGCTCCGGAGCGTTCTGTGTGAACGATGTCAGGATCCGGCTCGGCATGGATATAATCGACGAAGAATGGGCATGGCAGCATTGGATGACAAAGAACTACTCTCCTACAGAAGAACTTCTGGAGGGAGTTGATGATAATGATGCACCGGTGCAACCGGACGAAAATAATGAGGAGGATGAAGATGAAAACGAAGAATAACCCGTACTTCGCCATCGAGACGAGCGAAGAAGAGTTGACCGCTGATATATACATCTTCGGGGATATAGCCTCGAAGAGAGGCGGACTCAACAAACTGCTGGCTCCGAGCAGCGACCAGTCAAGTTATGACCTGGCTCAGCGCGTGGCCAACATTCCGGAAGACTACGCTATTGTGGTCCACATCAACAGCAATGGCGGAGAGCTTAAGGAAGGCCTCGGCATCTACAATGTCCTGAAGGAGAGGGATAATGTAACGACTATCTGCGAAGGCTTCGCGGCATCAGCCGCATCAGTCATATTCTGCGCAGGCAAGTCAAGGATCATGCAGCCGGCCAGCCTCTTATTCATTCATCAGGCATGGATGACTACAAGCGGCAATTCGGACCAGCTGAGCAAAGCGGCCGAGGATCTTAAGATCATAACCAACGCGGCCAAGGCAGCATATAAGGAGTGCGGCATCAACATAGATGACGATGCTCTTGACCAGCTGCTCAAGAATGAGACCTGGATCACTCCGGAGAATGCTCTTGAGATGGGCTTCGCTACTTCAATAGCAGATGTCGAGGATGACGAAGAGGAAGGAATCCAGAACAGCGCCATGCATTCACTCATGGCCAAGGTCACAAAGGAAGAACAGCCCGGATGGACAATGCATCTTGATCCTGCAGCGTCAGAACTCTTCAAGGGATATCTTGACGCAGTGACCAAGTCAGAGGATCTGTTCGCTCTTGCAACCAAGGCCCTCAATGCACTCGACAGTAATCCCGAGATCGCCATCAAGGTCAAGGGATTTGTAGATAGTTTTATAGCCACTGATTCTACGCCGACTCCGGCGCAGGTGGAAAATAAAGGCTTCTTTGGATTCAAAGAAGTGTAACTTATTAACGCCGGAGATCCGGCAAAGAAGGAGGTAAAAAGAATGAAGAACAAGGACATGCTTAATGCAACCCAGCTTGAGATCGCACAGCGCATTTCTGACGCGGCGAAGTCAGGCGACACAGAGTCATTCGAGAACGGCATTCAGGAGATGTTTGCCAGCATTCACGATGACATCGTAGCCCAGGCTACAGCAATGAAGGACACTGCAGATGCAGCCATCCTGGCTCAGAGAGGTGTTCGTCAGCTTACCACTGAGGAGAATGAGTTCTACAACACTCTCATCGATGCAATGAAGACAACGGGAGACATCAGGAACGCTCTCACCAACACAGACAAGACATTCCCTCAGACCATTATTGTACAGGTAATGGAAGACATGCAGCAGGATCATCCGCTCATCGCAGCAGTTGATTCCGTAACCGTGACAGGAGCCACCAAGCTTCTCCTCAACACAGACGAAGGTAATAACGCTGCATGGGGAGCCCTTGAAGCGGCTATCACAAAAGAGATCGACAGCGGATTCAAGTCAATCGATCTTTCACAGTTCAAGCTCTCAGCCTGGATGCCTATCTCTATCGATATGTTAGAGCTCGGCCCTAACTGGATTGATTCATATATCCGCAAGTGCTTATCAGAAGCTCTTGCAATCGGATATGAGAATGCGATCATAACCGGTACCGGTAAGGATATGCCTATCGGTATGGACAGGAGCGTAGCTGATGACGTAACAGTCGTAGCTGGCGTATATCCCCAGAAAGAAGCTATCGAGGTAACAAGCTTCGACCGTACGACATACGGCGGACTTGTAGCTCGTCTTGCAAAGACACAGTACGGCAAACCCAGAGCAGTCAAGGGTCTGATTCTTGTTGTTAATCCTGCAGACTACTACTCAGTAGTAATGCCTGCAACAACGATGCTTACTCCGGATGGAAAGTATGTCAATGATGTACTTCCTGTTCCTACTCAGATCATCCAGTCTGTAGCAGTAACCCAGGGCGAGGCTATCCTCGGAATGGGTAAGAAGTACTTCCTCGGCGTAGGTGGCAAGAGGGGCATTCAGTTCTCAGACGACTACAAGTTCCTTGAGGACAAGAGATACTACAAGATCGTAGCATACTCGAACGGTCTTCCTAAGGATGACAACGCATTCCTTCGTCTTGATATCTCGAATCTCGATCCGACTTATCTCGAAGTTAAGCAGGTGTCTTTTTAGGTAGCCTGTCGGTTGATTCAGACATCCCGGCAGGCACAGATCTGTTAGGCAAGAGTGTTACAGATCTCCAGTCTGACATCAAGCTGGATGGAAGCATGATCTCAGGTAAGCTCAAATATGTGAGCGGATATACGGGATTCAGCGGCGATCCGGCTGAACAGGAAGGAAATTACATAGCCCTTCATGCAGAGACCGACTTCTCTGAAGACAGTATCACGCTTGAGCTCATCAACGGCACCGTAGGACATCCGGTAACTCTGGATCCGGACGGCCTGATGGTAGTGAGGATCTCCAATAAAGATACTCAGAAGATCAAGCTCGTTGCAACCAAGGGAACAAGGACAAGAGTCAAGATCTACGATCTTACCGGCCTTGAGCTTGCTGAAGAGTAGGAGGTGTCAACATGTGTGTAGCTTATACCAGTAAGCCTGCAGCTAAGAAGCAGGAAACGAAAAAAGCATCCGAAAAGGATGCGAAGAAGGAATCCGATAAGGATACCAAGAAGTAGGAGGTCATCATGAGCGCTATAGTTATATCCGAACAGCTGCTTGATGCGGCTAAGAATTATCTTGACATAACATGGACAGATGAGGATGCCGACAAAAAGCTCAAAGGACAGCTGCAGCGCGGGATTCAATATATCTCTTCAAAGACGGGAGTCCAGGCGGACTCTTCCGTCTTTGCGGGAGATGATGTAGACCTTCGTGCGCAAGAGCTCTTATTCAACTATGTACTGTATGACAGGGCCGGCTCTATCGATCAGTTCAAAGTCAACTACAGGCGCGACATAATCGGTCTGAAGATGAGATGGGAGGTAGCGAATGCGTCCGAGTCAACAGGTTGAAACATTCCCGGATGGGATAGTTGAAATATACACAGAGACGAACCGTACTATCGGCGAGAAGAAGGCGACGCTCAGATTCGAGCGGCAGTCAGTAGGTGTCAAGAGGTACTATGAATCGCAGGTATCGGTCGCGGGAAACCGCATCGACCGCGTTATCAAGGTGCCGCATACAAAGCTGGCCGCCCGGAATGATATTGCCATCTTGGTCACGGAGGACAACGCCCAGTACAGGATCATCCGTATCCAGGAGAAGCCGGAACGGAATGTGGATCTCTGGGAACTGCAGAATGTTCAGGTTAAGTTTAGGAGTGCTGAGAATGAGCCAGATCCGGTGCAAGGTTGAGGACCTTGGAAAAGTCATAGGCGATATCCTGGATGAATACGGTGAGAACATCGACAAGGGCCTGCAGGTCGTTGTTCCTAAGATCGCCAAGAACGCCCAGGAAGAAGTCAAGGCAGCTTCTCCCGTGCGTAAGTATGGAGGGAAGAAGGGCCGGTACAAGAAGGGCTGGACCACTACTCAGGAGACCGTCAACAGGATGAGAGTTGATGTAGTCATCCATAACAGGACCGACTACCAGCTGACACATCTTCTTGAGAAAGGACATGTCCTGATCCGGGGAGGAAGAAACCTGGGACGATCACCGGCCAAGGTACACATCGCGCCCGCTGAAGAGCACGCTATCAAGAATCTTGAGGAGGCAGTAGAGAGAATTGCGCAAGGATCAAATTATTGAAAATGTCTGTAAGACACTGAAGGAAGACAAGGTGATCACAGACTACAGATATGATCATTTCGAGGAATATGAGGCCATTCCGCCTCCCTTCGCGGTCTATCGCAGGGTGGCACCACAGAACTTCTCAGCCGACGGTGTCGTGTATCATCACGGCGAGAACGTCGATCTGGAGTTATATGCCTCGGATCCGGAAGAGATGGCAACCATTATGGAAGCCGTCGAGACACAGCTCGATGCTTCCGAGCTTTTTTATCAATTAACCGCAGATACAGCATATATCGACTCGGAGAAATTCTACGAGTCTCTGTATGAACTGTAGGAAGGAGACTAAAATGCCCAAGAATAAAGTAAAGTACAATCTCAAGAATGTGCATTATGCAAAGCTCACATTCGATGAGAACAATGCTCCGGTGTTTGGTGCGGTAAAGCCCTGGCCGGGAGCAGTGAGTATGTCGCTTGATGCTGAAGGCGAGCCCACTATCTTCTATGCAGATGGTGTACAGTATTACGTTGTAAACAATAACAACGGATACTCAGGAGACTATGAGTGTGCACTTATACCTGAAGACTTCAGGACCGACATCCTCGGAGATATTAAGGATACCAATGGCGTCCTGATCGAGAATGCAGACGCTCCCAGCGTTCACTTCGCGCTCATGTTTGAGTTTGATGGGGATACCAAAGGGATCCGCCATGTCGTATACAACAATACGGCGACAAGGCCTAAGATCGAAGGCCAGACAAAAGAAGATTCGACAGAGGTCAAAACCGAGACAATCACAATCAAGAGCTTGTCTCTGTATATCGCAGCTATTGACAAGAATATCGTTAAGGCTAAAACCGGAGACGATATCGCTGATGCGGCATACAACAACTGGTACAACACAGTTTATATGCCGAATACACTCAGCAGCTCAGTACAGATCTCCGGTCTCAGCACTGTAGCAGCAGACGCTACAATCACACTTACCGCTGCGACAGTTCCTGCAGCTGCCTCTGTTGTTTGGTCATCCAACAACGAGGATGTAGCCACTGTATCATCGGGCGGCGTAGTGACAGGTGTAGCTGCCGGCAAGGCAACCATCATGGCAACACTTGCATCTGATGGCTCGGTATTCGATACCAAGGTTATCACTGTAACTGAATAGTCAAACAACAATCAGGCCCCTCGCTGCCATTCGGCAGTGAGGGGTTTATTGATAAGAGGAGAAAATCGGCATGTATAAAGAAATTATGATTAAGACGGCTGATGGCCAGGACGAATCGGTAGCGTTCAAGGCCACAGGAACAACCGCCTACAGATTTAAGCAGCTGACGCATAAGGACCTTATGGCCTGTATTACTAATATGCTCAGCGCAACAAAAGAGAGCGAGGACACTACAGAGGTGGCAATCGCCATCGCGGGCTCAGGAGAGCTCGATTCAATATCGCAGCTGGCGTATGTAATGCATCGCCAGGCAGAAGCCAAGTCCATAAGCGACCTGGCTGATCTTACTTTTGATGATTATTTTGAATGGTTGGATCGGTACGACTCGATGGAGTTCTTATATAAAGCGGTCTCAATCATCAATGTATATATGAACAACACGGAGACATCGAGCGAGCCAAAAAAAGAGGACGCCCAACCGAGCGACGAATAACAACAGCGTTGTATCTGCTTCGAGCGAAGCAGTTGGGCTTGTCTCTTCAGGAGATGGAAGAGCTCGAAGAAGGAATGATCCTTGATATGATCACGGAATCACTCAATGATGAGGCCAGCGACGACTATCAGCAGCTGGCCACTCAGGAAGACTTTGATAGATTTTAGGAGAGCCTATGGCAGTCGGAAGAAATATAAAAGGTATTACAATCGAACTTGATGGCGATACTACCAAGCTAACCAAGGCCCTCAAGGAATCTGAGACTCAGATTAAAAGCAACGCGAACAGCCTGAAGGATATCGATAAGCTTCTCAAAGTCGATCCCGGCAACACGGAGCTGCTGACTCAGAAATACAAGGCCCTGCAGAATGAACTTACCGGCGCCAAAGATAAGCTGAAACTTCTCAAGGAAGCCCAGGAGCAGATGGCCCGGGAGGGAAAAGTTGGCACCGAGGAATATGATGCCCTGCAGCGGGAGATAGTCGAGACAGAACAGAAGGTTAAGAGTCTCACAAAAGAGATGAAAGAGTTCGGCTCTGTATCTGCTCAGCAGGTAGCACTTGCCGGTGAAAAGATAAAAGGTGTCGGCGACAAGATGTCCAGCATAGGCGACTCCATGACAAGAAATGTCACGGTGCCTGTGGCCACGGCCGGAGCCGCTATCGTAAAGGTGGCCGGAGACTTCGAGGAGCAGATGGCCAAGGTATCCGGCATCGCCCAGGCATACGGTACCGATCTGGAGAGACTTAAACAGAATGCTATGGATCTCTCGGAAGGCACACGATTCTCGGCGACTGAAATAGCCCAGGCTTATGAATACATGGGCATGGCCGGATGGAATACGAATCAGATCCTTGCGGGTACTCCCGGAATCCTTGCACTTGCAACAGCATCCGGAGAAGATCTGTCAGCTGTATCGGATATCGTCACAGATGGACTGACTGCGTTCGGCCTCAAGGCGGAGGACACTTCAAGATTTGTCAATGTATTAGCAGAAGCAGCCAGAAGCTCGAATACAAATGTCGAGTTGATGGGTGAATCCTTCAAATATGTCGGACCGGTAGCCGGTGCGATGGGATACGAGATCGAGGATATAGCTGTAGCACTCGGTCTTATGGCCAACAGTGGTATCAAGGGAAGCATGGCCGGAACATCTCTCAGGAACATGCTGCAGAGGATGGCCAAGCCTACAAAGGAATCACAGATGGCAATGGACAGGCTCGGTTTGTCATTAACAGACAGCCGCGGCAATATGTTGTCATTCCAGCAGATCATGGATCAGCTCCGTGGAAGTATGTCCCAGATCAACATGCCTCTCACGGAGTATAACGCGAGACTTGATGAGTTAGATAAACAGCTTGAAGATGGTACTATCAAGCAGAAGACATATGATAAGGAGCTTGAAGAGTTAAACCTGCAGGCATTCGGAGCTGAAGGAGCTGAAAAAGCCAGGGCTGCTGCGATGCTTGGCGGAACCCGTGCGATGGCGGCTCTTATGGCCGTATCATCTGCTACGACTGAAGACTATAACAATCTCACAACAGCAATACAAAATTCCGGGGAGACAATGGTAAGGACTGCTGATGGAGCAGTTAAACCATTGAATGAAGCTCTTGCGAATGGTGATGAAATAATTGAGCAGTACAACGGAACTGCAGAAGCAATGGCCGGCACTATGAATGATACGACCAATGTGCAGATGAAGCAGCTCATGAATCAATTACAGAATCTTGCCATTGAACTCGGAAAGACACTACTTCCGATCATAAAGGATGTGGTCAGCATCATAAGTGACTGGGTGAAAAAGTTTCAGGAACTCGATCCTGAGACACAGGAGTTCATAGTCAAGGCCGCACTTGTAGTCGCGGCACTTGGCCCGGTACTTTCAATATTAGGAAGGCTCGTATCCGGATTCGGTACTATGCTCACATGGGCCCCGAAGATCGCGGGAGCATTCGGACAGATGGGCAGCGCGGCATCCGGCATCATTCCATCACTGACATCAGCCCTGGGAAGTATAGGATCCTTCTTCACGGCCGATCTGGGAGCGACACTGGCAGCAGGCGGAACTGCTGCAGTGGGTACAGCGTGCGCGGCCATAGTGGCCAGTATAGCGTCATTCTTTGCTGGTGCTGAGCTCGGAAAGAAAATCGGCGCGTGGATATTCCCGGATGACGCAGATCTATATGAACATTATTCCGGTATAAGCGGGACACTGGAACTCCTGAAGGACACTGCAGTAACCATAGGCGAGGAGATTAAGTACGGACTCGAAGATGCCTGGGGAGCAGCCAAGGAGGCCGGCCAGGCATTCGCAGAACAGACGAGTGAGCATTTCAACAACTTCAAAACGAATGTCAGCACTGCGATCGGCAATGTGCAGGAAGCGGCCGGGACCTTTGTCCAGAGAGTGAATGAGCACTGGACCAACGCGGCCACGAAGCTCGAAGAGTTCGCCGGGAAGGTTAAGGCGAAGTTCGAGGAGTTTAAGTCGGCCATTCAGTCCGGACTCGACAAAGCCAGGGAGGTCGGAGACGGTATCAAGCAGAAGTTTGAAGATCTTCGGACCAGCGTGAGTACGCATATAGACAATCTGAAGTCAAAGATAGATACGCTCAAGCAGAAGTTTAGCGATATCAAAGAGCATATCATGGGAGTCGTAGACTGGCTCAAGAACTGCTTCAACTTTGAGTGGAAGCTTCCGGATCTTAAGCTGCCACACTTTAGTATAGACGGAAGCCTGTCGCTGGATCCTCCAAGCGTGCCGAAGCTGAAGGTTGACTGGTATGCAAAAGCTATGGAGAAAGGTATGATCCTTAATTCCCCGACAATATTTGGGGCAGCAGGCGGCAAGCTTCTCGGAGGCGGCGAAGCAGGATCCGAAGCGGTAGTCGGTACCGCATCCTTGCAGAATATGATCACCAGCGCGGTAGCCGCTGCAGTAGTCGGCGGAGATATCGTCATTCCTGTATATGTCGGCAACCAGAAACTTGAGACAATGGTTGTGCAGGCTACACAGATCAGCAACTATAGATCGGGAGGCAGATAATGGTCAATATCATCAAAGTGAACGACGAATGGCTTCCGAAGCCCGAAGGCGATCTCTCATATAAAGATGACAAAGTAAAGAGTGAAATGGAATCCGAGGCAGGGACAACCCTTGCGATAGTGACAAGGGTGTCCAAGCTTACGATATCCGGAACCTGGAACTTGTCAGGAGCATGGATGCAAAAGTTCAGGGAATACAGAGATGCTGATACCGTCATGGTAGAAGTGTACTACCCGAACCAGTGGGCGCTGACTTCCCATGAATGCCAGTTTGAGATCACCGGAGAAAAACATATAACGGATGCCAGGAAACAGCTTCCCGGAACAGGTGGGCTGTATGAGGTATCAGTGGAGATGAAGGAGCTGTAAATGTATAGCGTATCGGATGCATATAAGATAGCCATGAAGCGGCCGGTGCAGCGGAGCAGACTACGCGGCTCAGTGACATCCGGACTCAGGGTATTCACTTATACAGAAAAAAATATAGAAAAAGGAAGCTTTCAGGTAACGAATCAGTGTTCCGGAAATGACGAAGTGGAGATCGGAACCGTATACACGGCGGAGCTTCAATGTACACTCATAGATCTTGATATACCGAGATACAGTTTGCAGAAAGCTATCATCACTCCGAGGCATGAGCTTCTTACGAGTGAAGGATACGAAGCTGTTCCCCTTGGTATTTTTAATATCAAAGAAGCCAACTGGACGCAGACGGGCGTTGAAATTAAGGCCTACGACAACATGATCAAGTTCGATAAGTCATGCACATTATCGAACTCTCAGGGACAGATATATGACTTCCTGGTGATGGCTTGCAATGCCTGTCATGTTGAAATGGCCCAGGGAAGATCCGATATCATGGCGCTGCCGAACGGTGCGGCAGACCTTGCAATATATGCCGAGAATGATATCGAAAACTGGCGAGATCTGGTGTCATGGTGTGCTCAGACTACAGGAACCTATGCGACGATAAACCGCGATGGTCAGCTGGAGCTGAGAGCATACGGGACAGAACCGGTCGATGAGATTGACGCGACGCAACGCATCACCGGATCAAAGTTCTCTGACTTTGAAACGAGATACACAGGCCTGTCCTGCGTGAATATTGCAGCTCAGACTACTTCATACTACGGGCTTGAGCCCGATGACGGACTTACATATAACTTGGGATCGAATCCATTGCTGCAGTATGGCCTTGATGAGACTCTGGCCAACCAGCGCATGGCCATCCTGAACGCGCTGGCCATCATCGACTATGTTCCAATGGAAGTATCGATGATTGGATCCCCGGCCTATGATGTAGGAGATATCCTGAGATTCAAAGACGGAATCGCAGATGATACAAAGATATCCTGCATCACGAAGTACGACTGGAAATACGGCGGAGAGTATTCCGTAACCGGCGTCGGAAAGAATCCGGATCTGTCAACCGCAAGGTCGAAGGTAGACAAGGATATATCCGGACTGATGTCGCAGACTCAACAGGATACAATGAAGTACTATGATTATCTCAATGCCCAAGCCTACCATATAGGTGATGGCGAAGAGGAAGAGATAATCGATATCAGATATATCACAGCCAAGAACACTCATGTAGACTTCCATGCAGAGATTAAGTATGAGCTTGAGACTACAGAGATCGAGGCCGTAGATGAAAATGAGATCCCGGTATACATTGAGAATGACGGGATCCTCGAAGTGACCTATATGCTCAATGGAGAAGAGGTTGATACCTATTATCCGGTAGAGCAGGAATTTGACGGGACACATTTACTGCATCTTGTATTTACATGGTCAAGCTCAGCGAATGTCATAGGTAATTTTACAGTGAAGCTCAAGCTTGCGGGCGGATCTGTAGACATACCGATCCAGGGCGTCAGGGCATACATGGCCGGCCAGGGACTTGTTGGTGATGGCGAGTGGGACGGCAATGTCAATGTATCCGATAAGTTCAGAGCTCTTGACATGTACGAAGTCATCAATGACTTTGATGCGGAGGCAGCAGGCGCAACATACAATCCGGATGCTGCAGTATGTACAGATAGCTTCCTGTCGCCTGATATGTTTGATGTATTGTCATCGTTCGATGGTCAGGTTGGAGAGGTTTATGGATTGCACCGGTACACGGCGTATATTCCGGATGAACTTGAATACAATCATGAAGAGATAAGCATCATCAACGGACAGTTCGTACTCAATGAAGGAATAGAGTCATCAACGATCACGACTCCGAGCAGGCCGGCGAGTCAGATACTCAAGGTTACATCCAACATGAGCGGTACGAATGTCGGATTCATCGTATCGTTTGATGGCGGCGATAGTTGGTGGACATATACAAGCGACTGGGTGGTACCTGATTATACTCAGGATATGTACGGCATGTTCGAGTCAAAACTCAGAACCATAACACAGGAGAAGTGGGCTGAGAGGTTGGAGGGCGAGATCATGATCAAGGCCCTACTTCTTGCAAATGCTACACTTGCTGATATTCAAATATACTTGGAGGAAATGCTATGAAGGGACATATGAAGATAGAGCTCTTTGATGCAAAGACCGGAAAAAGGGAAGAAGTACATGAGGATGACAACCTCGTTACCAACGCGGTCAAGTATCTGCTTTCCTATGTGAACAGATTAAACAGGGCACCGAGTAACGATGTATTCCCGATCGCAACGAACTCTCTCGGAGGGGTGATGTTATTCGATGAGACTCTTGAGGAAGATGTTGAGAATGTGGAATTCCCTTCGGATGCACATCTGATCGGATACTCTGATCGGACGCTCAACACGGATAATCCGCAAAGAGGATCCTTCAATTCGCTCGAATCCGGAGACAGGGATGATGGGTATACAGCTGTATGGGATTTCGGAACATCGCAGGCAAACGGAACCATCAAGGCCGTATGTCTTACGAGCAACTATGCCGGAGCGAATCCATACCTCAGGATGTTTAGTGGAGATGTATATAGTTTGATGGGATACAGGAATGATCCTCTTAACCCGGACAACTATGCTCCGCTCCGTCAGGAAGGCGAGTATCTGTACTTCCTCAATATTGCAGACGGTAATGTGTACAGGTCGAAGTTCAATCCGTTCAAGATCCAGTCGGTACATGATCAGATGGGCTTCTCAAACAACATTGTGCTCGAACAGGTGGCAGACATGACCCAGCTGCCTACGCTATACGACATAGATCTATCGAAAAGGAATGACTTCTGGCTCGATGGAGATGATGGATACTTCTATATAGTAGGATTCCACTGGAACACATACAATAATAACCAGAGGTTCAACTACAGCACCGGAAATGTCATCTCGGTAAGGAAGGTCAAATATAGCGACGATTCCTGGGAGATAGGCGAAGAGCAGGTCATAACCATCGCGAATGCGGATCTGCATAACTGCGGCGGCGGATGGTACCGGATGTCTCAGGGATACCTGTACTGGGTATCAAGAGATAATACCAGTATCTATATCATCAATATGTCAAATACTGCAGATGTCCGGAAGATTGAAGTGGCCGGAGCGAACGAGAGTCAGATCCGTATCAATGATGCGCTCCGTTCTTCCATCAAGGGAGACGGTGTGGTATTCGGATATACCTTCAGGGTGCCGGATGATACGACCGACTATGTCAGATGGGGAATCATCCATCACGATGGCCTCATGACAAAGAGCGCCGCGACAGGTGGCCAGACATATGATGTATGGGATAAGCAGCCGGTATATAAGATTCTTGGAGTGTCCAGCGCGAGAAGATGGTCTTATCCGTATTATTATAGATCAGATATCACGCTCATGGCCGCATATCTTGGGACTATAAATAACCTATCAAGTCCGATAGTGAAGACAGCCTCTCAGACAATGAAGGTGACATATACGCTGACAGATCTTGAGGAGGATGACGATGAGTAACTTCAAGATATCCTACAACGGAAAATCGAAGGTCATCAAGCGACTATGTGAGAGAGTGAACGGCCTGGCATCCCTGGGAGAGACTCATGAGAATGCATACTATGGCGACCTGGGAAAAGAGGCCTACGATCATTCACAGCTCCGGTCCGGGAATCCGCATAATGTAACAGCGGCAGATTTAGGG
>Ga0310786_10006319_pt1 | contig 15795 bp, 26 predicted proteins | sample AusTroGonzalo_MG_FD_203881 | JGI IMG/M metagenome (GOLD analysis project Ga0310786, IMG submission 203881) | Bovine rumen microbial communities from tropical cattle in Woodstock, Queensland, Australia - Gonzalo_03 (v2) (version 2) | ecosystem: Host-associated > Mammals > Digestive system >... | reverse complement strand
GCAATCTTTCTTGCTAATTGCTTACCAAGGTCTGACTCTTCCATTAATTGACCCCAGCAATATTTCTCAATTGAATCATTGCTATCATTAATTAATCGAGTATTAACAGCATATGGCGCTTCGACTTTTAATACAAGCCATGTTGATGAACTAAAGTCTTGACCAGTTTGTTTACAGGTTAACCACTGTTCATGTTGGCCACCAACCAATGAACCACCAGTACGTCCTATACCTGTTTCTGCAAATGTTTTGGTTAACAACTCTTCAAGGGTAAAATTACCCTCGCTAAACTTGTATTTATCTCCTTCGTGTTCTACATAAAGAGTTCCTTGTGAGAAGCTTGTTGCATTAGTTGGCTCTATTGTATGATGACCAGGATAATCCGCTGCGATTCCTTCCTTGCCACAATATATAACAGCATTAGCATTAGTGAAATGTGTTGGATTTTTTGATTTATAGTATTGAGAAATTAAGCCATCTTTTGATGCTAAATACTTGGTCATTTCATGTGGCTCTGCTGTATTGGCACGATAATCAACATCCTTTTCACCCTCTGCAAATATTAAGCAATATGGTGAAATATATTTGTCCTTATTAACAGCCGAAACAAGTTCTGAAAAGTAATCAGAGAACTCAGGATATACAAGAACCGGGTCTTCGCCGGAAGTGTCACTGGCTAATGCATTTCTTGTGGTTTTATTATAAACTGCGTCTGTATTCTTATACATAACTTCTTCTGTTGTGTAAAGAGCTTTAAGAGCATTATAATTCTACATCTTAAATGCTTCCGGATTGTTTGAATAATCTGAGCTTGCTTTTGCATATGCAAGCAGGATTTGTTTATCTGACGTAACAAGGTCAGGTGAATCTGTATAATTATAATTAGCTTTGAAATGTGCTAAATTATTATAATATGGTTCTGTCTTCATAGTAGGTAAAACCATGATTGAATACATAGGGTCGTCAACATCAGCATAGGCACTTAACATTTCACCCTAGTAATAACCTTTTTCAATAGGTGTTAACTGAGGTGCTACTGCTTCAAGAGGAGTATTATCAAGTGCTCTCTTATATCTTGTTGTTACGATTTCTCCTTCTTCATAATGACCTTTATATTCCACAAGATTATAAACTCTAGTTGTCATCATTTGTCTTACCATATCTCTAAAGATAATGTGAATGTCGATTTGTGGATTCTTTTCCCAAACGCCTTCAGAATTTTTCTTATAGAGTTCGCCATCAAAATCTATAATATCTCTTGCAAGACCATAATATCTTCTTAATTCAAGACCAAGATAAGGTGCTGAACTAAGTGGCGCGAAAGTTAAGTAGTTTCTATAGTGTTCAGGGAACATTTCTGCTGTAAAATCATCTACCATATATTGACTATGTGAGATGTCATAATCTGGCAATTTGGCGATACCATATAAATAATCGGTATAATCCTCCAAATCTATTTCCAAGCCATTTGTATTCAATGGTAAGACCTCCCAGGAAGGGTTATCCATATTTCTGTCGTAGATATAAACAGCTGGGAACTCTACCTTAGAGTAATAATCGTTCTCATAATTATTTTTTCTTAGGTAAGGCAAAATACAGAGGTTTTTGTCTGGATATTTTTGTAAGAGATAATCAAGATTTATTGGACCAACGAAGTTATCGTAAGCCATTGAAACTTTGCCAGGAGCTGCGTTTGGCATAAGTACCTCGAAGTGTGTGTCTACTATAAGAGGTGGTTCACCAATTAAGCCTTGCGCCATCCAAAGATAAACAACATTTTCCCAAAGCTGGCCAATCTCTTTAATCATACCTTTAAGGAATTCACCGATTGGACCATCCCCGTCAAATAAGTAAGCACTAATGCCAGCAATTACCTGAGCAATAACCCAAAAGTTTCTGTTAAGGTCTTCAACCTCAACTCTACGTTTATTTTGCGGCATGATAAGTCTAATCCAGCGATTTACTTTTGATGCCCATAGAGTGCAGAAATCATCGAATTTCATAGACTCAAACTCTTCATAGGTTACACCAATCTTTTCGGCAATTTCTGCGGCTTCTTTCTGCATAAGCTGGATTGAACCATACTTGCCGCAATAGTGTAAGCAACCACCAAGAGCAACTGGAGCGTTGTCGTTAATGTGGTCTTCGTCTACAATCTCAACAGCGGCAAGCAAATTTTTGGCTGCATTATCAGCTCTTTTAATCTTAAGCGTAACATCTATTGAAACTGGAGTTTCAGTATATTGTTCAAATATATTGTAAATTAAATCTGAAAAATACTGTTCTACTTCTTCGTTGGTTAATTCTATTGGATAAATACCTTCTGTTTGTTCTAAAGGACTATAACAAATTGAAACATATTTGTCCTCAAATTCACTAAAATCTACAGTAGATTCAGGCGGTATTAAATCACCTAAAAACAATGCCATTGAACTTCCGAGAACTGTTTCTACAGCATCGTCTATTTCAAGGACTTGGCGGCTATCCATATTGATATTTTCAAAGTTATGAGATGTATAGTCAATTTCTTTGCCATAAGCTCTATATTTATCGAACTCTGTTTCTCCTCTGTTTTCTTCACGACCAATCTAAACAAGAATGTCGTAAACTTGCATAGCTTGGATTCGGAATTCCATATCATCAGCAAGGCCGTCCCTTTGCATACAAGTAAAGCCAAGGTCTGATGGGTCTGCGAGAACACTGAGTTTCTTGTCTTCGCCGCGAACCTTAGAGTAACTTTCCATATCGAGATTGAACCAAGGGATTACCCATGGTTTTTTGACTACTCGGTAGTTAATCGGTGAAGAACCTGAAATTGTATTTTCTTCCAGCATGGCATATTTTGGGTCAAATTTCTACCCCGTATTTACATCTATGCCCGATACTAACCCCTTGTGTAAATCAGTAAAATCAGATTGTATAACCGGGTCGCCGGCAAATAATTTATCAAGTGCTTCAAAGGCTACTTCTTTGAATAACACATTTCTACCAGTGTCTTCATTGATTGTAATGTTTTCGTAAAAACGCATTGGTTCATACATATCATTTTCGCCGCAAAAATTAGCACCAGCATCCGCGTCCATAACATCCATTAATCGGATTGCGGCGTATCTACCGGTTGAATCCTTTGTACTAAGTGCGGCTCTTAATACAGAATCATCTATCGTACCATCTACCAGTTCTACTAATAAGCCAGACGATTCATAATTACGAATACCATTAGGGTCAATCTTTTGGTTAAGTAATTCTAAAAGTCTGGCTAAAGACTCATTCCAGAAGGAGTCCACTTGGACATCCTTCCGAAAATCATTGTCTAGTGTGTATTTATTAAGTAGGTCTGATATAAGGGTAGTATAAAGGCCTTTTTCGCCATTAAAGAACTTGTCTTTTCCGTAGTTCATACTACCACCTCCTTATATTAGTTCCCAATCTATTCCGTTGAATAAGCGTTCTGTAATTTGATGCGGGACTGTTGTATCGCCAATTTGTACGTCTTGGGATTTTTGAGTTTTGAGAAGTATTGGGGAATTGTGCATTTGAGAAAGGGTAATTTTCATTGTTGAACCCCACATCTTTGGTGGGTCTGGCATAAGTGGAAACTGTATCCTATATGGGAGACCCCCATCCTTAATACCCCAAAAGCAGCATGGAAATTCTGTTATACGAAATACTTCAGGAAAAGCAATTCTATAAGGTAAATTACCATCCTTAATATTCCACAATGAAACAGGAATATCAGTAATATTATACATCTAAACAAAACCCTATCGAAATGGTAGATTATTATTTATTATTTTCCATGCAACATTAGGTGTGTTATCTATATTTATCATCTAAGGAAATTCTTCAAGATATGGTAAGTTACCATCTACTATATACCAACTCATAATTAATCACTCACATTTACCACTAAAAAGCCTTTATTTCTAAGAGAATCGCCATTTTTAATTTCTATAGAAGTACATTTAATAAAACCAGAATTATATAAGCTAGAATTTTGTGGTAATGTTTCTGTATTAATTGGTGAATTTGATACCGTGCCACCCGCAAGTGTAGTTTGACCTAAAGTCATTGTTGGACAATTTAAATCTATTACGCAATCAATAATATCTCTCTATGTTAAACGAGTACCGGTAAAGGATGGCATTGACCCTCTCAGTCTACATCTGTCCATATGACCTGTAATAAGAACTTTCCAATATCCAGTTGATTCACTACCTGTGTTTGCAACACTACTATCAATTAAAATATCAGATTCTTTTAATGTGAAGACTCCACCGCCTGTTTCTGAGTGAAATATTCCGTATTTAGGGTCTTTTATATAAAAAGCGCATTTATCAAGAAGAATATCACTAGAGCTATAAGCACATCTAATTACTGAACTGGTGCAACCAAAAGCATTTATTGATGCGCTAACCTTTTTGAAGAATACATTGCTAGTTATATTAGCACATCCATTTCCAAATATATTAAGCAATTTGCCATCATGAATCAATCCACCCGTTGCGGCAAACAAACATTTGTTTATGCCAACCGCAACATTTTTAATTGCAAAACCATTTAAATCTAAGTCTCCAGTAGCTATATTAATTGTATTCCATACAAAAGATTCACCATAGTCATTACAATCAATATCATTCGCCAATTTAACATATGATGGGTTTGTCTAAAAGCCTGTCTATAATTCACTATAACTATGAACAACATAAGGGTCAGCCTATGTTCCACTTCCTGTTATTGCCATTTTCTATCACCTCTTTAATAATAATCCGTCTAAGCCAAAACTTCTCCCCAATATACCCCTTTTTCTACCTTAACCGTGCCGCTTAAAGGAGTAACGTGGTAGGTCTGGCTACTAATATATTTCATAACATTGTTCTATAACTTTGAGTTTACGGTAAGAACCTTTGAAGAGTTGCTTGATGCAAGTTCACTAGCTACATCATAATAATCAATTGTAAGACCTAAATCCGTTATCTCTTCTTCATTAAAAGTGATAGATAAATTATACTTACTTCTTACTGCTCCTATCTTATCACTATCAAAATCATAAAACTATCCTTTTTTTTCAAAACTATTAATATCTGCGGTTGCAAATACCTATTCCCAGTCAGGTGTATCATACTCATATATTCTGAGTTCCGAAGTCGTAACACCAGGGGTAAAATCAAAATGATAAAATTTCCATTCCGGTTCTTTATATTCGTTTATACTAAAATCTTTAGCAGTATAATAAACGCTATAAAAATCTCCTACGCTATGAAATCTTCTATTGTAAATAAAAAGACCATAATCCATATCGCCTGTTATATCATTAAACCTAAGGCGTTCAGGAACTTCAAGCAATACAACTAAAGTGCTATTAGTATAAATATCTTTTAAGAAATCAATTTTAGTTTTATAAGATTCCACAAAATCCCATATGTCCTAATTGCTCTAGAGGGAATCCCAAATGCTCCTTACTACACCTATTCCATCCCTTTTCTCAAAGTTTCTAATATCATCAGCCGGGGCTCTCATAACAATAAACTGAACATCTTCAATCTATTTCTTCTGAGATATAACAATAAAGCCAATCCAAAGATATAACAGATTTTCCCATAACTGAGCAATCTCATCTAATATACCATCAAATACATCTTTGTATGGATTATCTTCATTAAATAAGAACTCCAGTATTGCCGCCAAAACCTAACCAATAACCCAGAAGTTTCTATTTAAATCTTCAACCTGAACTGTTCTTTCATATTTCGGCATAAGAAGTCTAATGAACTTATCAAAGATTCTGTGGGTGTACTACATAAACTCTTCATTATTTAGAGCTTCAGTATTCTTGTCATTACCCCTTATCTCTCTGTAGTCATATCCATCTATGTTCTCCCAAGGTTTAACCCATGGCGTGCCGCGAAAACTATAACCAGCATTTGCAGCTGTAATATCATTTATAGTGAAAATAGATTCACCAATCTATTTATCATCAACAACCATATCGTTGTAAGTTTCTATTAATTTATCAAAACTCTTGTTCCAGTGTTCTGTTTTTCTTTCAAGACAATCATCAAGAAAATTCTCAATGAGGTCAGCATGGTCATTGATAAACTCAACAACACTTGCCGCATTTTCCTCATTGAGAAAATCAGCTTGTTTCAATCCATACTTGCCCATTTTTTCATCTTCATTCTGCATGAACTAAACAAGTCCATCCCAGAACACGTCTTGGTGGTCTATGAATTGTTTTAAGTCCTTTCCTGAAAAATTTTCTGCGGTGACTTTTTTATCACCGTCAATACCGGAGATAAGAGTCTTGATTATTCCATCAACAATAGAATAACCATTCGCCATAATCTCACCGCCTAAATTAATTATCTAAATACACGAGAAATTGTTGTGCCATTAAATGGAGAATTTGCGCGAGCAGCATAGAAGTTTGGTGCTTCTTTTGCGGCGAAAGGAATTACAACTTCTACTGTTGTTGGTTCTGCCTTAACAATTTCAACAGGAGTTTCAACGACTGGTTCCGCCGCGATTTCCTCAACAACAGGTTCTTCCTTAGCTTCTTCCGGAGTTGTTTCCTCTGTTACTGGAGTTTCCTCAACAGTTTCAGTTTTCTTCGGACGGCCCCTCTTTTTCTTAGGAGCTTCCTCAACAACTTCTTCTTTAACTAATTCTTCTGCCATTTATTTCACCTCACTTCTTAATTCTAGCGTAGCCATCATAAACAACTTCGCCGTCGATAACAAGTCTTACAGATTTAAGAACTGTGTCTTCATCTGTCTTTTCGCCGCCAGCTGGTTTATTTTCCTATGCTGCGTTCATGAATACTGGACTCATGTCGATAATGTTTGCGAAGTATCTGTAGTCCATGCTGTATGTGTGTTTTGCAACCTTTGAAAGTTTCCAGTGGTCTCCGTTTGTGTTGCCTTCAATTGTTGTGATAACGCCCTTAGCATAGTCTACATCTACGATGATTCCTACGTGGTCGCAATCGCCGCTTAAATCCCAGTCAAACTCGATAATGTCGCCAATTTCAGCAGTTCTGTAATCGTGGTTTACTCTGCCTTTCTGGTTGAAGTAATCACGCATCTGAGTACATGAGCTAAACCACTTTTCTCCAATTGGTTTTAAAAGTTTATCGGAAACATATGCAGCACACCAGTCATAGCCATAATTTGAGCCGAGCTGTTTACCAAGGTCTGCTTCCAATGACTTTACTAATTCTGTTCTTGTCATATAAATCACCTCATAATAAAAAATAGAGAAGATATTTCTATCCTCTCTATTTATGTAGTGATATTAAGTTTTTGTCTAACCTTTTGCCGTATTAAAATCGTGTAAGTATGTTTCGGTTATCTTGTTGTGAATATAGAAATCGCGGCCTACGGATGTTGGAAGATATGTTGGCCAGTCCCACCAGAATACGCCGGCGAAATATGGGTCATCATAGAATACATCCATACATGATTTGTAGAATGTGTACTGTTCGTATTCGCTATATGGAAGGTCATAGTTAAAATCCCAAGGATGAGCAGAACCAGTTTCTACAGAGCGACAACCGATTTCCATGAAGATGAATTGCTTATTACGACTTGCCGCGATTGCATCAAGACGATAACGTATTTCAGTCCATGCCTTTACCATGCCATCGTAGGTATTGTCTGGGTCGCCTACTGGGTAGTAAGCAGATGTGCCAATATAATCCAGGCTATCGAACCAACCCTGAGTATCTTCGTGGTCGTGGTTAGTGTTGTAGATTACAATGCCGGTATAAACTCTGCGAACTTCTGAGATGATGTATCTCCAGTCAGCTTCACGGTGTTCTGCACCAAGCATTTCGCATCCAATACAAAACATTTCAACGCCAAGTTTCTGCGCCAATTCAGCATAGTGAAGAATGAAGTTTTTGTAGGATTCAAACCAAGGCTTCCAATAAGCATCAATATCATCCATATTGTGTGATGGAAAACTTATGAAAGCTCGCCATACATTATCTTTTGAATGAACCATTGGTTTTAAACATACCTTTACCCCTCGCTTATGCGCGGCATTAACAAATGATTCGATGTCATGGTCTGAAGGTGTACGGAGATGGTCAGCAAAGATGTTGGTTGAATGGTAGGTTTCTTGGTAGTTAACCACTGTTAAACAAGTCCAGTTAAAGCCAACATTAAACATCGTTCTCTGAGAAGCAAGACCGCTCTGTGATGTTATTTCGCCGCGATTTGCAAAGTAACCATATGACATACCACGAATTTTGTCGTCAATTTGCGGCACGATTGGTTCATCTGCTGTTGCGAATGGCTCCCATTTTGCGGCAAAAGAACCATCTGAATAGCCAATAGATTCTTCACGACCAATGTCACGCTTGAATTCGCCGCCACCATCTGAACCGATTGTTGCTAATGAATTATCAAAAGTCATTTTAGATTCCTCCTTTTTATAATTGTTTTTATTTTATTATAGCATAATTTGGAGAAAAAGTAAAGAGATAAAGAAAGGGAGTCCGAAGACTCCCCGTTTTATTAAGTGTTTGATATGAGTGCTTTAAGAGCTTGAAGTTCTGAAATTGTGAAAGATACTGAACCTCCTGAAACATCTCCTGATATTGTAACGGTTGTTTCACCCAGTTTTGTTTCGGCTTTAATTCTTGCTCCACCATAAAGTCTAAGTTCTGAATCATCAGTAATCTCAAATACTGGACTGTTTTCGAACGAATCAAGATGGTCATGCCAACCAATTTTCTTTGTTGAATATAAAATACTGTAATGGCCAGGTTCAGGGTTCTTCATATCTAAAATTTCCCAAAGTTCATATCCTTGCGCAATAATAGCATTTGCTTCAAAGTCTGCATAATCTGGGCCGGCTATAAAATCTTCTATTGCCTATTTTATATTTGATACATCATAGGTTTCGGAAGACTCAAAAGTATAGCTACTGTTATGACTGAATTTACCTCTCATTAAAAAGTTTGCTGCACCATACATCTGAATAATTGGTGATGGACCACCTGGACCGAGTGCATACTCGCTGGTCTACAGAGGAGCAAGCCAATCTTTGTTAAGATGAGCTTTTGATTGCTTCCAAATTGAAGTACAAGTAAGTCTCCAATTTTGTTTTAAGTAATAACTACTAATAGCCACATTTGAATAATCTATATCTTCCGTAGGAACTGCTATAGATGTATTACCAAGATAATTAATTGGCACAGATAAAAACCAATCTTGTTGAGCTTGTGTTAACTAACTAAAATCTGACGGGTCTGTATCTGGGTTGTAAATACGATTTGAAGCCAAATCTGTTGATGTGATAGCATGCTTTGGAGAGGTACTAGTTTGACCAGCATAATCTGTACTTTTTCTATGTACATAAACGTTCTTTAAATAGTACCAATAGTAACCACTACCGTAATACATTCTAGAATAACTTGCTCCAGTTGCTTTTTCTATTTGAGTTATCTACCAATTATTTATTATTTTATCTGTAGTACTACCTGGGGCTATATAAGTATTATAATAGTTTATTACTTCATCAACATTATTAAGAGCCGTTTGAGTATAATAAAGTTTGACAGCGACGAATTCTCTTTTTTCTAAAGTAACTATTTCTTCAACCTTAGCGGATTCTACAAAATAAGCATTGTCACTATTATCATTAGATAATTCAATTGTATATGGGTCTATGTCTATTAAATCTATTGGATTAAAACCATTTGTAGAACTTTCAGAACAAGGGCTTGCAGCCTTAATCCAATCCTAGTAATCACTTAAAAGTTGTTGTTTAGTAAAAGATAATGCTTCATTATATTGATAGAAGCTTCTATCACTACTACCCTCTGCCCCTGCATAATTAGTTACTTCTGGATATTTAGGATAAAAACGTCCTTCTGGAGTAGTAAATGGGTCACCACTTGCTAGTCCTCTAAGTACAACATTAGCACTCCAAGATTCTACATGAGTATCTCCATCTACTTGCACAAAACAATTATCACCATCAAAAATTCCCTAAAATTTATCATAATTCATTTGAATATCAGTTAACTTTGTATTCATATTTAAACCAAATTTACCAGTATGTAACACAACGCTTGTACCATCGTCTGGGTCAATATGTATAGTACAATTACCCCTTGGAGTAAATTTTCTAAGAACTGTTGACCCGCTGTAAATGTTAACTTCATCAGAAAAAACGCCATAATTATCTACACCAATATGATAACTATAGTTACCACCGTAGTTTATTGATTCTGAATGACTTAAAACAGCATTTCCTTGAGTCTAAAATACTATATCTACTAGGCTTGTTTCTTCAGAAGAAATGAGTACGCCGGCTCTACTTTCTATTGCGAACCCCGGACCTTTAATATGTTCACTTAACATACCAGTTCTAAAAGACTAGAAACCTTCTCTTAGCCGAGCATAGTCACAACATGGTTTTTTTATTGAATAAATATTCTAATTTACATAAGCTGTGTTTGACTCATAACTTGAAGAACAAGAAGTTGAGTAAATTGATTCAAGGCTACTATATCTTACTAATGGCCAAGTAAAATGGCTACCGTAATGACTACTCATATAACTTTTTCCACCAAGCTCATCTTCTATGTGATAGTTTTTATCACCAACATCAAGAGGTCCCATAGTTCCAACAAATACTTGATTAGGACCAATATGAAGAATTGATGTGTTTGCAGAGCCATCCATATTAACAATAGAATTTGGAGAAATATTTACATAAGTTAGAACGCCCGATTCCGTCTAAGACGTACTATTTGGATTATCCGAATAATTGGCGCCTGTAATCTTTACAAAACAATCGCCTTGTAGAATCGCTGTAGCAGCATCTCTCATAGAAAGTATAGATGAATCTGTGAACGAAGCTGTACCTCTATCCTTTAACTAAAGTATAGGGGCGCTTTTTCGAGAGTCCTTATAATTAAATATTTGCGTAGAGTGAAAATCTGTAAGTATTCCATTACGGATTTTTTCGCTAATTTCATTAATAATGTGAGTTTTTGTGCCTGACGGGGTTGATTCATCAGCCATATCAATAATACAATTGCCTCTCATTGAAAGGACGGGGGTTGCATTATTTTGACCATTACCTATCATTTCAACTTTGGCACAAGCAGTAACATCTATTTCTGGACCTCTTAAACCTTTGTTCCAGAATTTACCCTAATTAGCTCCACTATATACCGTACCAGTTTCACCAATATTAACTGTCGCACCGCCGCTTACTTTAAGTTGGCCATAGTCTTCAAAAGTTGCTCTCCAACCATCATCTTCAACTTGAACTTGAACATCTTGTTCCTATTCTTCATCATAAACGTTTTCTGTATGAGTGTGGTTCAAAGCATTTGATGTAATTGTAAAAGAACCAGTTTCAACATCTTGTATAGGAGTACCATCATTCTGCTATGTTGGAATGTTCGGGCCAAGTCTTTTATCTTTTAAATAAATTTTGTTAGCTTCTGTAGCAGATGAACCACCCTATGCACCGATACCATTACCTTCACCATCACCGGTTAAGACTTGGTATAAATCAGCGTCAATTACAGTACTTCCGCCGCCTTCGCCAAGTTCAAAGTGACCTTTTTCACCTTGTTCAATATCGCCCGGAACGAAAACTACTGTATTACCATTTGTAACATCGTTCGCCGCGATAATATCACACATACTATCTAATGTGATGCCAACGTTTTCACCAGTAGTGTTTAAGTCCTCGGATGCCCAATAGTGACCACTACCATATGTCATAAGCATTACCTCCTTTTAAATAAGGGGAAGATTAACCTCCCCATAGATTAAATATTACTAAGCATTTGTTTTAAGGCTTTAAGTTCTGAAAGTGTAAATGAAACTGGGTCTTCATTAGAATCAGCACTACTAAATTCATAGGTTGTTTCACCATACTCAGTTACAGCCTTGATTTTTGCGCCGCCGTAGATACGAAGCTCTGAACCCTCCGTAATATCGACAACAGGAGTATCAGTATATGAATCAATTTCACGCTTCCAATAGTTATCCTTAATTGTATAAGAAACTGTATAATGTGTAGAATCTGTTTGTGTCATATTTTTGATTAAATAAAGCTCTTTATTTGTGTAGTTGTTTTCTATATAATCCTCTAAATCTGAGTAATAAGTGGAAGAAATAAACTCTCTAATAGCTTCGTTTACATCAGTTAAATCAAACTCGTCTGCAGTTGTTTCAATTGCAAAAGAGTAAGAAGTTCCTTCTGCAAATTTTTCTCTTATACAAACATTCGCTGGACCATAGCTTTGAATAATTGGAGCTTTATCCCAGTTTTTAGTTCCAACTCTATCAGCAGTTTGTATAGGACCACGCCAATCTACATTTAAATGAGTATCTATTCCGCCTACATATATAGAAGTTGTCGATACCTAATACTTCTAAGTTTCAACACTGGTATAATCATTATTAGTTTCTATATAATCATAATCCCATTTTCCATGATAATCTGAGAAATAATCTCCAGTAGTTGAATATTGATTTGCTATATAATCTCCTACATAAGAGTAGGTTTGGTTAGTACCTGGATATATGTTTTTCATAGAAATTGCTGACAATTCAGCCATAGTTTTTTCAGGCTGATTTAAAATGGAATCATTGTTATTATAGTATTTAAATGAGATAGGGTATGCATCATACTCTAAAATAACATTATAAATTGTATAATAGTAGTAACTATATCTTTTGCTACCATATTCATAACGACTGTTTGCTGTGGTTACAACTCTACTAAGAGACTGACCATACTTACTTCTTAAATCTGCCATTACCCTTTCATTGGATAAGAAAGTTTCTATATTTGTGCTTGGGTTAATATATGTACCAATTGATACTGTTATACCATAATAGAAAGAGCCTTCACCTATACTGTTAAAATGAGCCTTTGTAGTGATTGTTTCTGTATATTCATATTCCTGACGGGTATTACGATACCCATAAGCACTAGAATAATCATAAAAGCCTCCATTAACTGGGTATCTATTTCTCACAACATCGTATGCCGTTGAAGAATTTACAGAATAAGGAAGTTCATAAGTGTAATTACTATCATCATGTCTTATTGTAAAAGTATAAGATATGTTTGCGGCGGACATAACTATTTTATCAAAGCAATATTCATATTTCTTATTTTTATAACTGTAATTCCTAATTTCTCTTACAACAATTTCTGAAATAGTAAGAGTAGGATGATTGTCGCATCTAAGGACATCACATTCAATAGCTTTAATAAATTCAGGAGATACCTTTAAGTCTTCTACATCTTCTATATATGCATTCATTCTTATATATAAATTAGTAAAAGTTAAATTTGTAAACTTTACCTAATTAACAGTAAGCTCTTCTGTGTATTTAATTGGCTATTTATAAGCACTAGTGCCGCTAAAAGAATCCCATACATAATCTTCTGGACATCCATTTGGAAGTCTTGTAGCATTTTTAAGCTGTGTTTCGTATGTTGTCTCCAATTCGCTGGCGGTTTGTCCTGATAAATCACTATTAACCATTATGCTGCCTGAAACAGAAGTCTATTTATTATTAGTTGTAAAAATCGGATAATACCTTTGGTCTTCTGAATTTGTTTTTGGGGTACTACGTAAGATTACCGTGCCACTCCAAGATTCAAAATGGCTATTGCCATCAACCTAAGCAAATAAATCATGACCCGCAAAAATTCCATAATATCTTTCCCATTGTTTTAAAACTTCTGTATTATTTCCATTAAAGGTATATGCAAAAGTTGTTATAGGGTTAAATTGAAGTGAGGTAACTCCATTTGTAGATATATTAAATAAGGTTTCACCACTAAGATGTAAAGCCATACCTGTTGAAGACCCCGTCTATGCCACCAAATCTACTACTGTTTTTGACTAACCTTGTGAACCAATTTTTGCTTCAAACATACCACAAGTTGACCAGTCTACAGAAATTGCTCCTCCATTCGCTGTTTGAACACCTATTGCTGTTGCAGACCCCGGTTGAGCACCAAGCATTAACATAGTTGGGCCAGTCATTGACAATGTGGTTCCTTTTATATAAGAGTTTAAAGTGCTTGATAAAGCTTTATAGTTTTCACTACCGAAGCTTAATGTAGCATGACGAACGTGGAACATAGGTAAAAGTGTGCCCGCTGTATAAAACGCTCTATAGCTGGAAGGAGCATAGTATTCTCCACGATAAAATAAATCATAAAAACCAGATGGACTATTATCTATGTATTGCCAATCAGATGCTTTGTAACCAGTAGTAAATACCATTACTCCCGGATTCATAAAAGCATAAGAAGCTACACTATCACCGCCTGCAATATCTATATAAGCACTTCCACCCATTTTTATTTTAATATTACCAGTATTTGTATGTACTGCAGAAGAACTTGGGTTATCAGCCCAGTCACCGCCAACAATATGAATTTGAGCATTACCACCAATTTCAGTCCAAGAACCATTATAAAATTTTGCTACTGCCTAATCCAAAAACGCAACAGTAGGAGAGCCTTTTAACTAAAGGATTGGACCTTTTGTTTTATCTGCAAAAGGTACTATTGACCTTACTAAAAGATACTGAGATTGGTTGCTTCTATTTGAATGAGGATACCAGTTATAATTAAACTAATTTTCGTCTGAAATATCAATTATGCCACTACCTCTCATAGAAATTGCTGGAGTGTATGAATTTTCTCTTGGAAGCATTTCAATCTTCGCCGCGCCTTTAATTTTAATATCTGGTCCTTCAAGAGTATCATTCCAGAAAGCTGAACTATAGCTTTCTCCAAGTTCACCAATCTCAACCTTACTCTTACCAGTAGCAAGTACCTTAGCTAAGTCTTCAATTGTAGCTTTCCAGCCGTCATCTTCAACCTGAACCTCAACGTCCTGTTCCTACTCTTCATCATAAACAGTCTCAGTATGAGTATGACCAAGAGCATTAGAAGCAATAGTAAACGAACCAGTATTAACCTCGCTTAAAGGCGTACCATCATCTTCATAAGTAGGAATATTTAGACCTAACCTCTTATTCTTTAAATAAATCTTATCTTCTTCTTGCGCTTCTGCGCCGCCCTGTGCGCCAACGCCATTTCCTTCTCCATCACCAACGATGACCTAATAAATGCTCGCATCAATATCTGCGCCGCCACCGCCACCTTCGCCTAAAGCAAAGTGTCCTTTCTGTCCGTGTTCAATATCGCCCGGAATAAATACAACTGTATTACCGCTTGTTACATCGTTAGCCATGATAATATCACACATACTATCAAGGGTTATTCCGACATTTTCGCCTGTTGTATTAAGGTCTTCCGAAGCCCAATAATGGCCACTTCCGTATGTCATTAGCATTACCTCCTTACATTTAAAAATTTCTAATCGTAAGTTAATATATATAAGCCATCATTTGTTTTAAGAGATGGGCCGACTATAGCAACATCTGTACTGCCCTCTATGTCTTCAAGATGATAAATCTTGTTGTTGACTTCTATATTAACATTAGCTTTTACGGCAATAGTATTTTGTCCTAAGAAATCTGGAGTTATCGGACACTCTTCAACATTCGCGCCAATAACACTATCACCAGAGGATTCATAAGTATGCCATGCCATTCTAATCACCTCTTTTATTATGTAGAAAAATCAAAATAAAATAAAGGGAGAGAGGGTAGTACCTCCCTCCCGTTATCATTACGATGGTAACAAATAACTACCATTTACACAAATGTGTCTATTTGCGGCGAGTGTATCTCCATAATATCTCAAAGTACCATCACTATTAAG
>Ga0310786_10006317_pt1 | contig 15798 bp, 16 predicted proteins | sample AusTroGonzalo_MG_FD_203881 | JGI IMG/M metagenome (GOLD analysis project Ga0310786, IMG submission 203881) | Bovine rumen microbial communities from tropical cattle in Woodstock, Queensland, Australia - Gonzalo_03 (v2) (version 2) | ecosystem: Host-associated > Mammals > Digestive system >... | reverse complement strand
GTCGCCCTCCATGTCCGTCGAGACCGCCAGCAGGACTTCGGAGAAGCCTTCTCTGGCGACGCGGTCGACAAGATTCGCGAACCGCAGCCTTTCCGGAACGTCGCCCCTCGCGGGGGAGAGCTTGCCGCCGAGCGAGTGGTACCGGCCGCGGTACGCGCCGGACGCCTCGATCATGGCGATGTCGGCGGGATCCTCCACGACGCAGACGGTCGAAGCGTCGCGCGTCGCGTCCGTGCAGAGCGCGCATGGGTCGGCCCCGTCGGCGGTGAACGCGCCGCACCTCGAACAGAGGCGCACCCTCGCGAGCGCGTCGGAAAGCGCCCTCAGAAGCGGCTCGGCGAGGCGTTCGCGCTCGCGCATGAGGGCGAGGGCGGCGCGCGAAGACGAGCGCCGCCCGAAACCCGGGAGCCGCGAGAGCGCCCTTTCGAGCTCTGCGACGGGGGCGAGGGTCATTTTCCGAAGAGAGCGGCCGCGTCGCCGGACGACATCATCTTGCGCATTTCCTCCTGCGTCGCGTCCTTCACCTTCTTGAGCGCGGCGTTGACGACGTTGAGGAGCATGGTTTCGAACCTGGCCGGCTTGCCGGCCTTCACTTCGTCGTACGCGTCCGGCGCGAACGTAATGGACGAGATCGTCATGTCGCCTTTCGCGACGACGGTGATTCCGCCGTTGGTGTGCGAGACGGTGATCTTCTGCATCTCGTTCTGTATGCGCTTCGCCTCGGAGCGCATCTTCATCGCTTCCTTGATCTGGTCGAACATTCCCATTTTCTGTCTGTCTCCTTTAGGTTCCTGCGGCGGTGGCTCCGCCGCGGAAAAATCAGAACTTCATTCCCGAGATGTCCTCGTACGCCTTGACGTAGATTTCGCGGGTCTTCGCGACGACGTCGTCCGGCAGGACGGGCCCCGGCGGCTGGTGGTTGAATCCGATGGAGTCGAGCCAGTCGCGGACGTACTGCTTGTCGAGCGAGGGAGGATTGGAGCCGGTCTTGTAGCTGGCGACGGGCCAGAAGCGCGAAGAGTCGGGGGTGAGCACTTCGTCAGCGAGGATGAGCGAGCCGTCGGCGGCCTTGCCGAACTCGAACTTCGTGTCGGCGATGATGACGCCGCGGGGGAGCGCGTACGACGCCGCCTTCTCGTAGAGCGAAACGGTCGCGTCGCGCAGGGCCTTCGCGGTTTCCGATCCGACGAGTTTTTCAGTCGCGGCGAAGTCGATGGCTTCGTCGTGGTCGCCGATGGCGGCTTTCGTCGTCGGCGTGAAGAGCGTCTCGTCGAGTTTCGACGCGTTCTCGTATCCGGCGCGGAGCTTCTGCCCGTTCACGGTGCCGGACTTCGAGTACTCCTTCCATCCGGAGCCGGTCAGGTATCCGCGCGCGATGCACTCGACCTGGACCATGGGGATCTTCCTGACGAGCATGGAGCGCCCGCGCAGGTCGTCCGCATACGGCTTCAGCACGTCCGGGTACTCCGCGACGTCGGCGGTCACGAGGTGGTTCTCCATCCCGAGGAATCCGAGCCAGAAGAGCGAGAGCCTGTTCAGGACCCTGCCCTTGTCCGGCACGCCGCTCGGCAGTATCACGTCGAACGCGCTTATGCGGTCCGAGACGACCATCAGCAGCCTGTCGCCGAGGTCGAACACGTCGCGGACCTTTCCGCTTTTCTTCGGCACGCCCGGAATGTCGCATTCCAGGAGCGCGCCGTTCTTGTCGTACTTCATCTGTTTCTTCCTTTCATGAAAGCCCTATTCCGCCACGAGCGGGTCCGACAGTTTGCGGAAGACCGCCTCCGAGATCACGAACACGCTGTCCGCCGGGCCTATCGTGGCGAACCTGCCGCCCTGCGACTTCTCGCCGACCATCACGTTGCGCCTTATCGCGCCGTCGCCGGCGGCGTCCACCGCCAGGGTGAACCGCGGCGTCTCCAGCCCGTACCTGCGCAGATCCGCCGCCGTCGCCTTGAGCTTCACCACCTTCTCCGCCTTCAGCGGAGAAAGCGCGGCGAGCGCGCCTTCGACGGACGCCTTCACGACCGTGCCCGGCCGGTCGGCGGACTCCACGGACCACTGGCGCCTGTCCGGGTCGAACACGACGGCGACGGGCTTCATCGTCCCCATCGCCGCGGTGAGGCGCCTCACGTCGGCCGGCGGAACGTTCATCATTTCGCGTCCGCGCAGGTCCTCGAGGCCCATGTCGCCGAAGAGCGACTTCGGCGAGACCTTCTCGGACGGACCCGCGTCCTGGAGCGACACCTCGACGCCCGACGGGTCGCGGTCCTCCACGCGGAGCGCGAGTATCCTCGCGACGAGCGCATCGACCTTCGCGGCGTCCGCAGCGGCCGCGACCGGCGCGTCCATGCGCCAGACGCCGGACGCGTCCTTGGCGAGGAGGCACTTCACCCCGCCCTCTTCCACCGAGACCTTGGACACGGACTGCCTTTCCGCCGCGAAGAGCCGCGAATCGGCGAAGTCGGCCTTGTACGCGTAGTCGCGCAGCTCCGCCGGAACGGTCGCGACCGTCTCCGCGCCGTGGGCGAGGACGTACGCGAGGGAGTCGCCGGCGTCGCGCCCGAAGGAGACCTGCTCGTCGGGCCGGCCCCGCGTCCTCACCGTGACCGTCACTGCCGAATCGGAGTCGAGTCCGTATCCGGCGAGGAGAGGCGCTGTCGCGACCGGCGATTCGTTCGTCGCGCCTGTCGGCCACACGAAACCGGACGCTTCCGCCGCGTCCAGGCGCGAGAGGAACTTCGCGACGAGCGCGGCGGAGACTGGCTCGCCCGGGTCGCCGTCTTTCGCGCCCGCCTTCTCCCACGAATCGCCGTTCCTGGAGAATCTCATGAACGAGCCGACACCCTTCTTGAGATCGAAGGAGTCGGCGTTCGCCGCGCCGCCCGGAAAGAGTTTCTTCATCCTGAAGCCGTCCGCCGGCGCGCTGACCGCCGCATACGCTCCGGTCGAGACGATGTAGGCGTCGGGGTCGCCTTCGATCGCGGCGAAGTACCCGTCGCCCGTCGCGGTCTTCACGCCGAAGAGCGCGGAGCCCGCGGCCGCGCCGCCGCGCGAGACCTCCACCCGCAGCGCGCCCTCGCCGAGGCCGTAGTCTTCGCGCGTCTTGTCGAACGCCGCGAAATCCTGCGCGGTGTACGGGTTGCCGACGAGATGCTCGACAGTGAGCGCGTCGAGAAGCATTCTGACGGCAGTCTCGTCCGCCGGCGCCTGGAACGGCTCCGCGAGCCGCCACGAATCCTCCTTCTTGAGGACTATCGCCGGCGAGCCCGGCCGCGTCACGGTGACGGCGTCCGCATCCTGCGCGTCTATGCCCAGAAGCACGCTGCGGCGGATTATGGTGTCGCCCATGCCCTGCATCGACAGAAAGACGTGCGCCCCCGCCGCCGCGAGTATGCACGCGCCCAGAACGGCCATTGTCTTCGCGCCACCCATCACGGACGCCTCCTTTTGCGGAACGTCAGCGCCATCGCGAGAACGAACACGGCAAACGGGAACGCCGCCGCGGTGACGGCCGCGAAGCGCGCGCGCGCCGCCCGGTCCATGCCGGAGACGAGACGGTCCTTCTCCGTGCCGGACTCGGTCATCGCGTCGCGTCCGGAGAGCCACTTCACGGAATTGAGGAAGAAGTCCCTGTTCGCGTTCGCGTAGGCGCGGAGCTTGGCGTTCATCACGAAACCGACGTCGCCGACGGCGACTATGCGCGTCGGGCGCACCGCGAGGTCCGAAGCGGCCTCGCCCCGCTCTACGGCCGCCGCGAGGCACTGCCCGCCGGCGCGGAGAAGCTCGCTGTACCGCTTTCTGTCCGCCCCGGATCCGGACGCGGACGCTGCCGCGGAGGCGGAAAACGCGACGGGGCGCTCGAGGACGACCTGCTGGCCGGCGAACGGACGCGACACCGGGTGGTCGGGATCGAAGTCGTCTACGATCGCGTCCGTCCCGGAAATGGTCCTGGCGGCCGGCGTCTGCGCGGCGGACGGTCTCGCGCCCCACTCGGAGAGGAGCGAAGAGAGCCCCGACGCGCCGCCGGAGCCTACGAGCGCCAGAAGGCGCCCGCCGCCGACGCCGCTGCCGCCGCCGTCGAGGTACGCGCGGAGCCTGTCCAGCTCGACGGTCGAGAAGTCCGTCCTGGGTCCCGCGACGACGATGAGCGCGCAGTCGTCCGCTATTCCGGCGGAGCCGGCGAGGTCGATCCTGCGGCTCGCGTACCCGTCGAGCGCGAGATCGCGCGCTATGTCGCTCGCGCCCTCCGGGCCGTAATCGTCGAACAGGGCTTCGCCGTGGCCGGCGGTCCAGTACACGCAGCTGCGCCTGAACGGGGTCGAGATGCGCTCCAGGACGGAGACGAACTCGCGCTCGCCGCAGCCCGACTCGCCGAGCGGCATGGCGTCGGCCACGCGCCCGTTGCGCTCGAACACTATCGATCCCTTGGGCACGCCCTTTCGGACGAGACGCTGCGCCTCGCCGAGGTCCAGGACGGGATCGACGTACCTGACCGTCACGCCCATGCCGCTGGCGGCGTCGGCCTCGCGCTTGATCGCCCTGAGAAAGTGCGCCGTCTCGCGGAAGCGCGGATCCTTCCGCTCCAGGAACGCGGTCACGTCGACCGTTCCGCGCCCTTCGGCGAGCACACCGTGGGTCCTGTCCGAGAAGTGCGTCTCCGCCGTCCCGCCGAGCGGTATGTCGAGGATCTTGTCCAGACGCAGCGCGAGGGTCGAGGCGAGGACGGCGAACACGAGCGCGAGCGCGACGGTGAAGAATGCGGCGAGACGCGCGGCGGAGAGGCTCCTGCCGCCGAGACGGGCCGCCGAGACCGCCTGCGTCGCCGCGAACAGCGCGGCCCAGGTGAAGACGGCGTACGATATCGCGGTTCCGGAAGACACCAGTCCGGACGCGAAGTCGAAGGCGTGCGCGTCGAGCGGAAACTCCCCGAAGCCGAAGCGCCCGCCGGCGCCCCACGAGGACGCCGCGAACCAGGCTCCGCGCGGCAGCGCCACGGCGAGCGCTATCGTCGCCGTGGCGGCGGCCGCGGCGTTGCGGGAGAGCGCGCTGGCCGCGACCGCGACCGCGCTCCAAAGCGCGGACTGCACCGCGAGCGCGAGAAAGGCGGGGATGAAGCCCGGCAGCGACGCGCGGCCGGCGAGGGCCGGCGCGTACCAGCCCAGGAAGACGAGGGACGAGACGAGCGAAACCGCTATGCCGGCGGCGGAAAGGAACCAGACGCCGAAGAACTTGCCGAGCACCAGGTCCGACTCCCTCACCGGCGAGGAGAGCAGAAGGTCGATCCTGCCTGATTTGCGCTCGTCGCTCCAGACGTCCATGCCGAAGAGCGCGGCGAGGACCGGCAGCACCGGCGACACCGATACGGCCCAGAGCGGAGCGAGACCCGTGCGGCCGCCTTCCGCCGCGTCGAGGTTGAAGGCGAAAAGCGCGGCGGAGGCCGCGAGAAAGCCTGCGAACGCGAAGGCCGTCGCGTACAGGCTCTTGGCCATGCCGACCGTGCGGCGGAACGTCACGCGCGCCGGGCTCACTTCGCCCCCCCCTTCAGCGCGGCGTCGACGCGCGCCAGGACGGTGGCCGGGTCGAGCCCCGCCGCCGGTATGGCGGCCGAGATGCGCCCGCCGGAAAGCACGAGAAAGCGCGTCGTCCACCTGGCGAGATCCTCCAGTTCGTGGCCGGTCACGATCACGCTGGAGAACGCGGCGGCCGACGAGATGATGGTCCCCGCCGATTCGCGCATGGTCCTGTCCAGCCCCGCGAGGACGTCGTCGAGGAGGAGGACGCGCGGCCGGAGCAGCATCGCGTCGGCGAGCGCGACGCGCTTTTTCTGCCCGAAGGAGAGCGTCCTTATGTGCTTCTTCAGCAGGTCCCCGATGCGGCAGATGTCGCTCGCCTCGCCGAGTCGGCGGCGTATGCGCTTCTCCGGCTCGCCCTTCAGCCGGGCGCGGTAGCCGAGGTACGCCTTCACGGTCATGTCCTCGTACAGTGCCGGATTCTCCTGCATGTAGCCGAGTTCGCGCCTGTAGCGCATCTGGTCGCGCAAGGCGTCGTGGCCGTCCACGCGCACGCCGCCCGTGTCCGGGGCGAGCGCGGTCGCGAGTATTCTCATGAGCGTCGTCTTGCCGGCGCCGTTGTCGCCGACGACGCCGACGGTCTCGCCGGGCGAGACGACGAAGGACACGTCCGACAGCACCTGCCGCGAACGGTACGAGAACGATATGTTTCTGACCTCGAACATTTTGGCCGCATATTATACCAAATATCCGCCGGGAACGCCAGTGACGCAAATTTCCCCCTTGAAATTCGCGGGGTGAAAGTGGTATACTATGCGTTCCACGCCCAAAAACGGGGTGGACGCGGCAGAAAACCGCGATCGCAAACAAACCTAAAAAAGAAGAAAAGACAGAATGGCAATACGCAAACCAACGCCGCCGGCGGAGCGCTCCGCGGCAATGGCGGAAATGCTCGCGGGCGCGGGGCAGGAGTCCAAGTTCAAGAACGGCAGCCTCGTGGAGGGCGTCGTGAGCGCGGTCAACGGGGACGACGTTTTCGTCGACATCGGCTACAAGAGCGAGGGAGCTGTTCCGCTCTCCGAGTTCGGGCCGGATGCGGAAGTCAAACCCGGCGACAAGGTCACGGTGATGCTCGTGCAGCTCGAGAACGACAAGACGGGCATGGTCGAGCTCTCGAAGCGCCGTGCGGACGAGAAGATCCGCTGGGAGAAGATACTCGAGCGCTACACCGAAGGCAGCATAGTGACCGGCACGATCAAGACCGCCGTCAGGGGCGGCCTGCTGGTCGCGATCGACGATGTCGAGGCGTTCCTGCCCGGCAGCCAGGTCGAAGTCACGCCCGTCAAGGAGCTCGAGCCCTACGTCGGCCAGACGTTCGACTTCAAGGTCATCAAGATTTCCAACGAGAGGCGCAACCTCATCGTCTCCCGCCGCGAGCTCATCGAAGGCACGATGGCGGAGAAGAAGGCGGAGCTTCTCGCGACGCTGCAGAAAGGCGAGGTCCGCAAGGGCCGCGTGAAGAACATAACGGACTTCGGCGCGTTCATCGACCTCGACGGGCTCGACGGCCTGCTGCACATAACGGACATGAGCTGGGGCCGCGTCAAGCATCCGGGCGAGATCCTCAAGGTCGGCCAGGAGATCGACGTCATGGTCCTCGACATCGACCGCGACCGCGAGCGCGTCAGCCTCGGTCTCAAGCAGACGACCGAAAACCCGTGGAACTCGATCCAGGACCGCTTCCCGGTCGGCTCGCGCGTCTCCGGCAAAGTCGTCAACCTCGCGGCCTACGGCGCGTTCGTCGAGATCGCCCCCGGCATCGAAGGTCTCGTGCACATCAGCGAGTTCAGCTGGACGAAGCGCGTCGCCCGCGCGAGCGACATACTCAACGTCGGCGACGAAGTCCAGGTCGTCGTCCTCTCCGTGGACGTCGAGAACCAGAAGATCGCCCTCGGCATCCGCCAGACGCAGGCCAATCCGTGGGACACGGTCCAGGACCGCTTCCCGGTCGGCTCCAAGGTCAAGGGCAAGGTCCGCAACTTCACGGCGTACGGCGCGTTCGTCGAGCTCGAGGAAGGCATCGACGGCATGATCCACGTCAGCGACATGAGCTGGACGCGCAAGATCAACCACCCGTCCGAGTGCCTCCAGAAGGGACAGGAGGTCGAGGCGGTCGTGCTCGACGTCAACCCGAAGGAGCAGCGCATCTCGCTCGGCCTCAAGCAGGCCCAGACCGATCCGTGGAGCGAAATCGCCGCGAAGTACGCGGTCGGCTCCGTCGTCAAGGGCAAGGTCTCGAAGGTCGCCTCGTTCGGCGCTTTCGTCGAGCTCGAGGACGGCGTGGACGGGCTCGTCCACATATCCCAGATCTCCGACCAGCGCGTCGAGAAGGTCAGGGACGCGCTCCAGGTCGGCCAGGAGGTCGAGGCCAGGGTCGTCAAGGTGGACCGCGGCGAGCGCCGCATCGGCCTTTCGATCCGCGCGATGTCCATGAGCGACGACGAGCTCCGCAACCTCGAGGCCGAAACGGCCGGCGACGAGACGGGCTCCGCGTCCGCGTCCTCGTCCGGCAGCGAAAACCTCGGCGGACTCTCCGCCGCGTTCGACAGCGCGTTCGCCAACGTCGAATGGCAGCCCGGCGAGGCCAACTGAGAAAACCCCAACCCGAAAGGATCCAGACAATGTCAAGAGTTTGCGAAATCTGCGGCAAGGGCCCCTCGACCGGCAACGTGATCGTTCGCAAGGGCTCGCCCAAGTACAAGGGCGGCATCGGCCTGCACACCACCGGCATCACGAAAAGGAGGTTCCTCCCGAACCTCCAGACCGTGAGGGCGTCGGACGGCAAGGGCAACGTGAAGCGCATGCGCGTCTGCACGAGGTGCCTGAAGGCCGGCAAGGTCGTCAAGGCCTGAGCCCGGAGGACATTTCCGTAACAGGGAACAAAAACAACAAATCACAAAACACAAGGAGAAACAGAAAATGGCAATCAAGGTTGGCATCAACGGTTTCGGCCGCATCGGGCGGATGGTCTTCCGCGCCGCGGTCGAGAACTTCGCTAACGACATCGAGATCGTCGGCATCAACGACCTTCTCGACCCCGACTACCTCGCGTACATGCTCAAGTACGATTCCGTCCACGGGATCTTCAAGCATGACATCAAGGTCGACGGCACGAACCTCGTCGTCGACGGCAAGGCGATCCGCCTCACGGCCGAGAAGGATCCGGCCGCCCTCAAGTGGGGCGACGTCGGAGCCGAGATCGTCGTCGAGTCCACCGGCCTCTTCCTGACGGACGAGAAGGCCCGCGCGCACATCGCGGCCGGCGCCAAGAAGGTCATCATGTCGGCCCCCTCCAAGGACGCGACCCCGATGTTCGTCTACGGCGTCAACCACACGACGTACGCCGGCCAGGACATCATCTCGAACGCCTCCTGCACGACGAACTGCCTCGCGCCGCTCTCGAAGGTCATCCACGAGAAGTTCGGCATCAAGCGCGGCCTCATGACCACCGTCCACGCCGCCACGGCGACGCAGAAGACGGTCGACGGCCCGTCCAAGAAGGACTGGCGCGGCGGCCGCGGCATCCTCGAGAACATCATCCCGTCCTCGACCGGCGCCGCGAAGGCCGTCGGCAAGGTCCTCCCCGACCTCAACGGCAAGCTCACCGGCATCTCGATGCGCGTCCCGACGAGCGACGTCTCGATCGTCGACCTCACGGCCGAGCTCGAGAAGCCCGCCACGATCGAAGAGATCAAGGCCGCCGTCAAGGAAGCCTCCGAGGGCTCCCTCAAGGGCATTCTCGGCTACACCGAGGACGCCGTCGTCTCGACCGACTTCCGCGGCGACGCCCGCACGTCGATCTTCGACGCCGACAAGTCCATGGTCCTCGACCCGACCTTCGTCAAGCTTCTCTCGTGGTACGACAACGAGTGGGGCTACTCGAACAAGGTTCTCGAGATGGCCCGCGTCATCGCGAAGTGACATAAAGCGCGAAAGCGCACGGGACAGGGGGCGGCCGCACGGCCGTCCCCTTCCTTTTTGCTCATTTCGCGTGTATCCACCAGATCTTGAACACGTCCCTCAGACGGACCGGCCACATGCGCGTCGGCGTCGCCGCCTCGAGCGCGTCCTGCTCCGCGCGCGGCATGTTGGGCAGAAAATCCAGCCCCGTCCTGCGCTCCAGCTCGTCGATGCTGACTATGTAGCGCTTCGGCCACGCCCGCCACGGCACGCGCTGCTCGACCAGCATCGCGAGCGCGCGCGTCTCGCCGTCCTTCTGCGCCACGACGATCTGGTAGAAATGCGTCGGCACGTCCACCCCCGAGCCGCCCAGCGTCTCGTGCCCGCGCGACAAAGCGCCTACGATCACCCACGTCTCTCCCCACCGCGCGGTCCAGAGGTCCGCGATGCGGTGCTCGATTTCGCGCCAGATTCCGCGGTTGAGGCTCGGCGTCTGCGGGGCGACGTTCGACATCAGGAATGTCTCCTTCTGCGCCTCCGGCCCGAATCTCGTCGCCACGGCGTGGTTCGGCACCATGTGGCCGCGGTCGTACCCTGTGCGCGAATAGGCGCCCGACACCGGCGAACCCGCCGCCTCGCGGTCTTTCGTGAAGTTCGGCCGCTTCCCGGCCTCGAATCTAGCCTCGGCGGGAACGTGGTACGCGCACCACACGGGATGCCTGAGCGAAGGCGACCAGCCTACCGCGAATTCGCCGCGCTCGATGATCTCGATGTCTCGCGGCGCCGGCGGCCCGAAACGGCGCGGATAGCCGGCGTACGTCACCGCCCCCGACGGAGGAGGCCCCGGCATCGCGACGGACGCGTCCTCGCCGGTCAGCCCGGCCGCGTCTATCGCATCGCCAAGCGGATTGCCGATCCAGAGCATTGCGGCGGTCGCGAAACGCGGCCACGCCGCCTCCTTCTCCTCCAGCCAGCGGCGCGGATGGTCGACGAACCACACCGAAACAGCCGCCCACGCCAGAAACAGCGCGACAAGCACGCAGGCGGCGCGGCGCGCAAAGCGGCGCCAAAAGCCCGTGCGTACCCTTTTCCTCTTCACGCCGCGCTAGATGTCGCCGAGCTCGATGCGGATGGTGCGGCTCTTCATGGCCGACTCCCCCGAGGACGACGAATCGCCGGCGGCGTGCCTCACGACGCCGTCGGGCCCGTCCGCGGGAACCTTTATCCTGGCTCCGCAGGCGGGGCATTCCGTTTCCTCGCCGGCCATGTCCGGCGACGCTTCGATTTCCGTGCCGCACGAGGGGCACGCGAATCCCACAAATCCTTCTTCGTTGCTCATGACGCCACTATTATACTATTTCCGTCCCTCTATGTCAAATCCCGGACGGACCCCGAGCGCGTAGAAGAGTATGTAGGCGAGCAGCGCCGCGAACACCCAGCAGCTGGAGAGGATGCCGAAGCGGTCGGTCACGAGGCCGACGAGGGCGAGAAGCGCGCCGCCGGAGACGAGCGTCATGACAATGCCGGAGGCTACCGGGACAAGCCGCCCGAGGCCCTCCGTCGCCAGGTGGAATATCCCGCCGAACATCACCGATATGCATACGCCGCAAAGCACCATCAAGAGCGCCGAAACCGGCAGCGCGACGGACGTGAACGGCACCGGAACGGTCGCGAACGGCACGGTGGCCGCAAGCGAAAGGAGGACTATGGCGACGGCAGAGGCGCCGCCGACCATCGCCCGCGCCGATACGCGCGCCCCCGCGAGACCGGCGCAGAAGCGGCCGAGCATCATCAGGGCGCAGTAGGCCGAAATCAGGATTCCGCCCACGGCGGGCCCGAGGTACGCCGGGGTCCCCTCCGCCGTGACGTAGAGGTTCACCATGTTGCAGATGCCGCACTCGACAGGCTCGAAAAGGAACATGGCGAGCGCCCCAAGCGCGAAATGCCTGATCCTGAACGCGGCGGCGATGTCCCGCCACGGCGGCGGAGATGCGGGGTCGAGATGCGGCTCGGGGATGTCGGCGCGCAGGATGACCGCGAAGCATACCACGAAGAAAACGACCGCCGCGACCTGCACCGGCAGCGCGTCGAGAACGTTCGCCTTCGCGACCTCGCCGCCTATGAGCCAGCCGAGAATCAGCGGCGCGGACATCCCGCCGACGGAGTTGAACGTGCAGCCGAACTGGACGAGCCGGTTGCCGCCGTTGCCGCCGCCGCCGATCGCGTCGAGCATCGGGTTGGCCGTGACGTTCAGCATGCACATCGAAAGACCGGCCACGAACGCGCCGGCGACGTAGAGCGCGAACGATGCGGCGAAGCCGGCCGCTATCTGAAGCCCCACGCCCGCGATGCCGACGGCGACGGAGAGGAGCGCGGACGTCTTGTAGCCCTTGCGCTTGAGGACGATTCCGCACGGCACGCCCATGAAGAAGTACGCGAGGAAGTTCGCCGACACGCCGAACTGCGAGAGCGCGTTCGACGCGCCGAACTGCGCCTTCACGACGGCCGCGAGCGGCCCCGTCAGCATCGTGACGAAACCGACCATGAACACGAGAGCGAACATCGCCCCGACCACAAGTTTCGAACTTTTCATCCGTTCAACCCCCTTTTGGCTTTCAGGTACGCGCATATTATACCATATCCGGCCGGCAATTTCTGGAAAAACGGACTTGCGATTTCTGGCAAAACCGCAAGGCCGGTGCCGAATGCGCCATGTTAAGCCATTGAGGCCGTCTTGACGCGGCAAGGCGAGATATGCTATAATATCGCCAAATGAAGGAAGAGACGAAGATTCAGTTCGCAAACTGGTTCGCGGGCGCGCTTGTCGTGCTCGTGCTGGGCTTCGGCGTCGCGAAACTCGCGCCGAAATACCGGCAGTTCGTCTCCCTGCGCGGCCAGGTCGCCGAGCGCGAGGCGAAGATTGCCGAGTGCCGCCGCAAGACTGCGGAGATAAACGAGATGCAGCGGCGCTTCGAGACCGACAGCGAATTCGTCGAGTCCATCGCCCGCCAGAACCACCGCGTATACCCCGGCGAAATAGTGTTCGTTTTCGACGGCAAGGAGCGCCGCTAGAGGAGGCGCGGTGCACCAGACTCTCATACCGGGCCTGCCTATCCAGTCTTTCGGGCTGGCGATCGCCGTAGGCGTGCTTGTCGCGTGGAAGGTCCTCGAGAAGATTTCCGGCGGACGCGACTTTTCGAACCTGATTCTCCTCCTCGTCGCGTCAGGCATCGCCGGCGCGCGCCTCGCGCACGTGATCGAATACTGGAGCGCGGACGGCTTCGCGCAGGATCCCGTCTCCGCGCTCTACGTCTGGCGCGGCGGGCTCGTGTTCTACGGCGGCTTCATAGCTGCGGCCGCCGCTTTCGCCGCATGGTGCGCGGCGACCCGTTCGCATCCGCTCGACGTCGCCGATCTGGTATGCGTCATCCTCCCCCTCGCCCACGCGTTCGGGCGCGTAGGATGCTTTCTGAACGGATGCTGCTGGGGAAAGGTCTCGTCCTCTCCGCTCGCCGTCACCTTCCCCGCCGGCTCGCCTGTCTGGTTCGCGCACCCGGGTCCGGGCGCCCGCTCGCTCGCCGTCATTCCGGCCCAGCTCGTGGAGGCCGCCGCCCTGCTAGCGCTCTTCGCCGCCCTATTGGCCCTCTACCGCCGCAAAAAGGCGTTCACCGCCGCGGCCTATCTCGCCGGATACGGCACGATCCGCTTTCTCGTCGAATTCCTGCGCGACGACGAACGTCCGTCGGCAATGGGGTTCTCGAGCGCGCAGATCGTGTCGGCCGTCCTTGTGGCAGCCGGCGCGGCGTTCTTCGCATGGTCCCTGAAAAGGAGCGCAGATGGCCGGAGTGCATCTGATAACGGGCGAGGATGACTTCAAAGTCTCCGAAACGGCGAAGAAGCTCATCGCCGACGCCGGCTCCGTGGAGACGATCGACTCTGCGGCGTCCTCCAACGCCGAGCGGCAGCTCGAAGACGTCGCGCGCGCCCGTGAAAGCTACGCTACGCCGCCGTTCCTGGAGCCTTCGAAGGCGACCTGGTGGAAGAACGTCTGGTTCCTCCCCCGCTCCGGCGGCAGAAAGTCCGGCGACGGCGCCGAGCAGCGCCTCTCCGCCGACGTGAAGGCCGCGCTCGAGAGCTTCGCGAATTTCATGGCGTCCTCTCCCCTCCCCGGCAACCAGACATTCGTGATCACGGCGCCCGGGGTTCTCGCGACGTCCGTGTTCTACAAGACGCTCAAGGGCGTCGCGCAGATCGCGGCGTTCGCCGAGGAGAAACCGCGCGAAAAGGCCGAAAGCGCGAAGGCTTTCGCCGTCGAGACGGCCGAAGCGGACGGGCTCAAATTCGAGAGCGACGCGGCGGCCGCCGCCTTCGTGGCGATCGCGGGGACGGATTCGCGCACGATCAGGAGCGAGATTTCAAAGATGCGCGACTATCTCGGCGACGGCGAGACGACGATCCGGGCGGCCGATATCGAGGCCATAACGTCTCGCGGCCCCGGCGAAGAGACGGGAGTTTGGCGGCTCGCCGAGGCTGTCGCGGCGCGGAACGCCGGCGCCGCAGCCGCGGCCGTCAAGGCGCTCGAGGCCGACGGCGGCTTCGCCGTAGTCGCGACAAACACCCTCGAGAGGCTCTTCAGGCAACTCGCCGCGCTGAAGGACGCGGCAGCCAAAGGCAAGAGCGACGAGGCTGCGGCCGCAATGGGGATGCAGCCGTGGCTCGCGAGGAAGAACACCGGCTTCGCGGCGAAATGGACGATGGCGGAGCTCCGCGCCGCGAGGGTCCGCTTCATGGCGCTGCGCGAAAAGGTCGTGTCGTCGTCAGGCGGCGCGGACGCGATGGTGCTCGTGGAAGTCCTGCGGGCGTGCCGTCCGAGAGGAGGAAGATAGTGCCGCACGAGACGATGACGCTGAAACAGGCCGCGCGCCACATCCATCTGGACGAAAACGAGCTCAAGCACGTCGCCCAGCGCGGCGAGGTCGACGCGACCGTCCGCGGCGGCGAATGGTACTTCGACCACGCCGCGCTCGACGAATGGGCGCAGAGGCATCTGCTCGCGTCGTCGTGCAAGAGCATCGCGGAGCGCCACCGGGACATGGTCGCGCGCTGGAGGGCAGAACATTCCTCCGCGTTCGCCGTGGCCCCGCTCTTCGTCGCCGAGTCGGTCGAGCTGGGCATCCCGGCCAAGGCGAAGGCCGGGCTCGTCAGGGACATGACCGATCTCGCGGACAGGTCCGGCCTCGTCTACGACCCCGAGACGCTCTTCCGCGAACTGATGGCGCGCGAAGAGGCCGCCTCGACCGCGATCGGCGCCGGCATCGCGTTCCTGCACCCCCGGCGCCACGACCCGTACCTGTTCGCGGAAAGCTTCATCGCCTACGGACGCAGCGCGCGACCGATATTCTTCGGCGCACCCGACGGAGCGGCCACCAGACACTTCTTCCTGATATGCGCGGCCGACCACGAGCTCCACCTGCGCATCCTCGCGCGCCTGGCAGTGCTCGCCCACGGGACGGCGCTCGCAGAGATGCTTGACGCGGCGGAGGACGCGGCGGCCGCGGTCGCCGCGGTCGGCGAATGCGAAGCGGAGTATTCGAAATGAAGAAATTCTGGTTTTTCGACCTCGACGGGACTCTCGCGGACACAGACGGCGACATACGCCTGGCGTGGAAGGCCGCGCTCGCCGATCTGGGCGTCGGCTGCCCGCGCTTCGACCGCGATTTCGTCGCCGGCCCCCCGATCGAGGAAATGGCTAAAACCCTGCTCCCCGAAATCTACACGGACGAATTCGGCGCCAGGCTCCGCAAACTTTTCGGCGTGAAGTACGACACCGGCGGCTTCCCGGCGACCCGCGAATACGACGGCGTCATGGATGCCGTCCGCCGGCTCAAGGACGCGGGCGCGCGCGTCTTCGTGCTCACGAACAAGCGCTGGGCGGGGGCCGTCGCGCTCGCGGAGAAGTTCGGCTGGGAGGCAGTCTTCGAGAAGATTTACGCCGGCGACATGCACGCGGACGATCCCGCCGTCGGCAAAATGAAGAAGCCCGCCCTTCTCGCATTCGCAATGCGCGAGCTGGGCGCGCCGGCGGACGAATGCGTGATGGTCGGCGACACCGCGAACGACTTCCTCGCCGCGACCGAAAACGGCGTGGAGTCGGTCGGCGTCGCGTGGGGCTACGGCCGCCCGGACGAGCTCGCCCTCGCAGACCGCACCGTCCGCACCCCGGCGGAAATCGCACCGTTTTGCGGCAATGGCCCCGAGAATCATATATGACGACGGCGACATCGCCGTCGTGGACAAGCCTGCGGGCACTATAGTGCATCCGGCC
>Ga0310786_10006315_pt1 | contig 15799 bp, 8 predicted proteins | sample AusTroGonzalo_MG_FD_203881 | JGI IMG/M metagenome (GOLD analysis project Ga0310786, IMG submission 203881) | Bovine rumen microbial communities from tropical cattle in Woodstock, Queensland, Australia - Gonzalo_03 (v2) (version 2) | ecosystem: Host-associated > Mammals > Digestive system >... | reverse complement strand
CTTGGGGCTTTTCAGCGGGAAGAGCGAGATTCGAACTCGCGATAGGATTAAGTCCTATACGTCCTTAGCAGGGACGCGCCTTCGGCCAACTCGGCCATCTTCCCATCTTGGGGACACTAATTTTAACAAATTTTCGCCGAAATTTCAAGGGGTAACGGGCAAAAACGAACAATTTCCCCAAAAAAGAGCCTATTTTTTACATTTTTCGCCCCGCAAGGAGGGACAGGCCCCTAAAACTTTTATATCTTGTAACTCGTTAACAGTCAAAGACTTACAGAAATATGCATAAGCTTACCAAAATCATTGTTGCCGTCTTTCTTGTAGCCCTGATTTGCTACATCCCATTCTATATAGTCGTGTTCAAGATCCTCCCCGAACGCGACCCGGACAACATTTTTAACCGTACAACCATTTTGCAGGTGCTTTCTGGCGAGACCCGCGTTTTCTACGAAGATGGCGAGAACTTGCTGGGCGCATTCTTCGACGCGAACCACCGTGTTTACGTTCCCTACGGTGATATCCCGGTCAACCTGATCAATGCCCTTATCGCAGCAGAAGATTCCCGTTACTGGACGCACAACGGCTACGATCTCAAGGGCTTCATGCGCGCCATGTTCAACAACATCCGCGCCGGGCACCTCCGTCAGGGCGGCTCCTCACTCACGCAGCAGGCCGTCAAGAACATTTTCGGCCGCGAAGAACGCAGCGTCAAGGAAAAGCTCAAGGAATTTTTGAACGCGCTCCGTATGGAGAAGCACTTTACCAAGGAAGACATCCTGGAATTCTACCTGAACCAGTTCCACGTTTCGGGTACAGGCAAGGGCGTGGCCATCGCAGCCCAGTACTTCTTCAACAAGGAACTCAAGGACCTGACACTTGCCGAATGCGCATTCATCGCAGGCTCGGTCAAGGGACCGTTCAACTACGACCCGTTCATCCAGCGCTCCGAAGAACGCCGCAAGAAGGCTCTTGATCGTGGCCAAAAGCGACTCCAGTACGTACTCGGTCGCATGGTCGAAGAAGGTTACATCGAGCAGGCCGATATGGACGCCGCCGTCGCAAAGCCGCTGGAATTTAACCACGGGAACTTCCGCTTTACGATGAGTACGACGCTCGAACGTTTGGAAGAACGTCTCGACAGCGACTACTTCCACGAAATCTTCCAGCAGGAAGGCATTGAAGACTGGCGCAAGGCCCAGCTCGAAATCACGACGACATTGAACGCCAAGTCCCAGGACGCCGCCAAGCGCGCCTTGCAGACCAACATCAGCAACCTGCAGCTGCAACTTGGCGGTTTTGTACTCCCCAAGGCACAGTTCGCAAACCGCGCCCGCAACGCACGCAAGGGCGATTACCTCTACGGCGCCGTGGATAGCGTTTTCTACGATACGACCGGACGCCTCCAGTCGCTCAAGCTGAACTTCGGACAGCTCAAGGGCATCGTCACGGAACAGGCGGTCAACGACTTCGCCAAACTGGCCGGTGGCGACGTGAACAAGATTCTCGCGACCCAGCTCAAGCCGGGAGCCATCCTCCTCGTGAGCATCATCGACGAAACGCCGATCGATGGTTACGCTCCGTGCAAAATCGAAACGGAACCGGTACTCCAAGGAGCCTTGGTCGCCATCCAGAACGGCAAGGTCCTCGCAAGCCAGGGCGGTTTCCACAACACCGGATTTGACCGTAGCTTCAAGGCGCTCCGCCAGCTCGGTTCCAGCTGGAAGCCCATCCTTTATGCCCTCGCCTTGCAATACAACTGGAATTACCTCGACAACCTCGAAAACGAATTCAACGTGTTCCAGTACGGAAACCAGTTCTACTTCCCACGCCCAGACCACAAGAACAAGGGTGACGTCGTGACGATCGCCTGGGCGGCGACACGTTCCGAGAACATCGCAAGCATTTGGCTATTGGAGCACCTTTTGGACAAGCTTTCGGACAAGGAATTCGAAGACGTCGCCCGCGAAAACGGTTTTGCCCGCGAAGCCGACGAAGAACGCATACGCTTCGTGGAACGCCTGCGCGACAAGCACGGGCTTATGATGAAGGAAGAGGTCAAGCGTGAAATCGAATTCACGAAGGCCCGAGACGCCCTTGTGGAACGCTACATGAACGACGGCAAGGTCCTCAAGGCCCGCGCCGTGCAGAACCTCCGCTTCGGAACGTTCAACGACATCGCTTTGAAACAAGCGAAAAGAGATCCGAAGATTGTCAAGTACATCAACCATAATTACAAGAACTATTCCGAAATCATGCGCACCCGCGAAATCCAGGAACTCGACCCGGACGAATCGGCAAAATTGCCGCCGCTCGATTCCGTGCAGCTTGCGGACAACTTTACGCTTGCCGACTTTAAGCGATTGAACGCCATGATCGAACCGGTCGATAGCGAAGCTGATTACTTTGATATGGCTCATTTGCGTTACTGGCCCGATTATCGCCGCGCGCTTGCGATGGCCGACTACGCACGCTTTGCCCACGAAATCGGCATCCACCAGAAGTTGCAGAAAGTGTTCAGCATGCCGCTCGGCGTGAACGACATTACGCTTGCCGAAATCAGCACCGCTTACCAGACGCTCCTGACCGGAAAAATCTACAAGTGCAAGGACGCCGACTGGACCGAACCGTGCTTCATCAAGGAAATCAAGAACCGCGACGGACGCGTCATCTTTAGGAACAAGATGGAATCGAAGACGGTGCTTGACGATACAGTGACTACGCAGGTGGGCGTGATGCTGCGTTCCGTGTTCACAAACGGTACGGCACACAGCCAGCTCTCGGCACTCAGCATTTACAGCCCTGATAAAAAGACGAAGCTCCGCTTCCCGGTGATGGGCAAGACGGGTACGACAAACGATTACAGGAACGTGGCATTCCTGGGCGCACTCCCGACGTACGTCAACGAAAAGAACGGGATTGCCCTGGACTCTGTCGTGGCGATCGGAAGCTACGTGGGCTTTGACGACAACAAGCCTTTGAAATCGGGACGCACGCGTATTGCAGGCGCCTCGGGTGGCCTGCCACAGTGGGCGTCGTTTGCTAAGGAAGAGATGGAAATTCTCGGACTTCCGAACAAGATTGACTTCCTTGACATTTCGATGCTCGCCACAGGCGAAGTTCCGCTGATGCTGACAAACGAACGTGGAGAACTCACGGTCGATCCGATGACGGGCGAAGCGCTCGTGAACGGAGAAAAGGGCCGCCCGCTGCCGTGGCTCGACGTGCCGGGATTCACGCCGCCGCAGGTACAAAAGATTGCCGCCGAAACGATTGCAAGGTCCGGAATCGTGGTAAGCCTGCCGATGCCGCAGTCCGCACCGTTCACCGTTCCGCAGACGGAAACACAGACCGGAAACGCAGCAGCCTCTGCGCCGGACAACGCACAGCCAAACGCCTCGACGGGTTCCGAGAACGTAGCCCCAGCAACAGCACAGGCGACAGCGCCGGCAGCCCAGCAAGCCATCCCTGCTGATGCACGACCCGTTTCTGAAGTCATGAAGGCCGACTCCATAAAGAAGGCTCAAGAAGCAGCAAAGCAGATTCCGCCTAACACGCAGCAGACGTTCACGCCTGTTCAGCCGCAAAAGCCGCAAGCCACCATGCCTAAGGACGACGACTGGGATTTGCCCGAAAACTTCAACAGCAAAAACGCATTCGTGCCCATCGAAGTCGACGGCGAGTAAATTGTTATTTTTGTTGATGGTTTCATCATTTTTTCGGAGATGCTTCATGTCAAAAAAGACTGTTTTCGTTCAGATGGCAACAACCGCAGCAGCACTTTCGCTCACGGCGTGTATCGGAACAAACCAGTGCCCAGCACCTGATGCGACTCATGTAAGCGTCCCGCCATCTCCGGTAATTTTAGGCCAGGATACGGTTCAGTCGGCAGGAACGCAGACCGGAACCTACTCCGAGATGCAGGTCGTCACCGGCGACAGCGCCTCGCAGATTCTCGACCAGTTCAAAATATCGACTCCGGACCAGGCACAAGACGTGACGCCCACGGTTCTTGTACAAACTAGAGTCGATACCGTTATGATGATGTTGCCGCCTTGCGACCAGACGCACTTTTCGCACTGCACGCTCGAAACGACGATGGATCCGTACAAGGCATTCCCGGCGCTCGCCAACTACGTGTTCAGCTATGCGGACACGCTCAGTCGCGCAGGGCAAACGGACTCAGCCTCCGTCATCTTGAACAGCTTCTCGACAATGGCGCCGATGTGGCAAGAATGGCAAGCCCATTCGGATACGCTACGTAACGACTTCGGCAAACGCCGTGAAGAAAAGGCCAAAGAATTCGAATCCATGGCGCTCCAGATCCAGAACATGAACCGTGTGCAGGCCTCGTACAGCATGGTCGCTGAAACCGCCGACAGCTTGATTTCGCAGCTCGCTCCGGGCGACTCGCTTGCGAACTGGGCTAAAGACCAGAAGAAAGTCGCTTATTCGAACACACTCAAGAAGGCTTCCAAGGAATTCAACGAAATCAAGGCTCTTGCCGATGAAAAGGCTCAGTTTGCAGAAGCCCGCAAGCAGACCGAAACGTTCCGCATCCGCTATCGCGATTTTGAAGACACGCTGCACGTGCAAGCATTCTTGACGCACGTCGACGAACTCGAAAAATCGCTCGACTCCGAAACCGCCAAGATGTGGGAAAAGCAAGACCCCGCCGCAGCGCTTGCCCAGGCGGACACGCTTATCGCAAACGAAAAGTTCGAAAAGGCCAAGGACTTGCTGAACAAGCTCAAGACAAGCAAGCTCCGCAAGGAAGCGAACGAAAAGTATATCGTTCTCGCCGACGCTTACTGTAACAAGCAGCGCAAAGTCACTTCGCAGATTTTTGCAAAGTCCCTGAAGCAAACGGATGAAGCCAAGAAAAAGAAGCTGCTGAACGACGCCATTGCACCGCTCGACAAGTGCCTTGCCGAATTCCCGGAAACAACGCAGCGCGACAAGGTCGAAAGCAACAAGAAGTTTATCGAAAAGGAACTTGCCAAATGACAGACTGGTGGAATTACGCCCAGTACCCGGCATTCTTTATTTTGGGTGCAGTCGTAAGCCTCATCAACAGCATCGCCGGAGGCGGTTCCACGCTTAGCCTCCCCATCATGATCTTCCTCGGGCTCCCCGCCACAGTCGCCAACGGCACAAACCGCATTGGGCTCATCATCGGGAACTTCAGCAGCGCATACAATCTCGCGCGTCACGGCTACTTGAACAAGAAAATTTTCTTCCAGCTGTTGCTGCCGACATTCTTCGGCGCACTGCTCGGCGCATGCTTCTTGGTCCGCATTGGCGACAAATTGTTCCAGGCGATTCTCGCCGTCGTGATTTGCCTTGTGGTCATCATGAGCAACTTGCGCAAGGACATTCTCGGAAAGCCGCCTGCCACCCCGCCCGAAAAGCTCACCGTCAAAGGCGCCATCGGATTTTTCTTGATCGCCGTTTACGGTTGCATTGTGCAGGTGGGCGTCGGCTTTGTACAGATTTTCAGCCTCACGCGTTACACCGGGCTTGACCCGATTCACGTGAACGCCGTCAAGAACGCACTTACGAACGTGTTCCTGATCGTAAGCACGGTCGCACTCGGACTCTCCGGGAAAATTGACTGGCCCATCGCCATCATCATGGCGGCAGGCGCCTGGCTCGGCGGCTACCTCGGCAGCTTCACGCAGCGCAAGAAAGGCAACAAGTTCATCCAGCGCTTCATCAGCGTCTGTAGCGTCGGCATGGCCATCGCGCTCGTGGTCGACCTGGTGATAAAATAAGATTTAGCTCACCGGATTTCGATGACTTTCGAAGAGTTGCCGCAGATTTACGGCATCCCTTTTTTCTTGTACGGTTTTCAGGTCGGCCATAATTCTTGCAAAATACGCCGCCTTTGCAGAATCGCCGGCAAGGAACGATTCTTCGTAGCACCTCTGGGCGACGGCTAGAACTTCGGGATTGAATCCCGGCTCAAAACCACACCTTTTACAGGTCTCAAAAATATCTTCGTTGGACAGTTTGTCGTAATCGAATTTAGTGGCCTTGATAAACTGCACTATGTCCACGAAAATATCATTCAGGTCACCATCCGACGTCGTGAAGCGCGACCGCAATATGCTGCAATACAAAAATTCCTTGTACATCTTTTTGTGGAGATAATAATCCCGCAACAACCTGAAACAGCAAACCAGGTCACCCGGTTTATACACAAACTTCATCGCCGGGAGAATGTCTTCCAGTATGTTATCTAACGTGCCCTCATCACGATGGGTCATAGCAAGCATCAGTCGATATTTTGCAGATACCGGATTCCACTGGATGGCCTTCAGAACGGCACTCCTCGCCTTGTCATAATCACCCTCTTCCAAAGCGGACAATCCATATTGGCGCCAAACAAACTCTATCGGGCAGACCGCGCTAATGTTCTTTACTTGCCTAGACGGTTTTTGAAAGAAATTGTGATGAAGCGCCCATTCCATCTCATCGGAAATGGAAACATAGTCCATTGCGTCACTTGATACAAACGGATGATCCTTTATCGCCTCAACCAACGGTTCCAGAATTTTCAGGGACTTCTGGTAATCCTTGTGACGGTGGGCATCCAGGGACAATGCCAATATTTCGGTCACGCCCTTTCGGCCGCCAACACCTTCGAGCTTTTTGCTCATGATGGCAGCCTTTATTTGAAACAGGTCCTCTTGATTTTTGGCGTCTTCGATAGATAGCATAGTCTACTTTCAAAAAAGGTTCTTCAGTAAAATACACTATTTCGAAAGCAATAGACAACACCCCGGACAAACGACTATGCGGTCTTTTTCAGGCGTTTTTTTGTCGAGCGCTTCCGCCGGGATTTCAAGAGTTCGTCAAGGCCTTCGCGCAATGATGCGGACAGGGCTTCGTCACCGGCGGCAAGAAGTTCTTTCTGGGGTCTCTTGAGTTTTTTGATGCGGGCCTCCAAGCGAAGGGCCTTTTCGCGGGATTCCAGCTCGAACGTGCGCAGCACGCATTCTGGCGGGAACGCTTTTGTGAACTTTGCGCCCTTTCCACTACAATGCTCGTTATAGCGGGACTCTACATCTACGGCGTAACCCGTGTAAATGCGGTCACCCTTGCAACGGAGCATATAGACGAAGTGAGCTTTGGTCATTGGTCGTTAGTCATTTAGCCTTTAGAAAAACGCAATTTGAACCGTATATGGCGATCCCGGCACTGCGGCCGGGATGACAAATCAAGGATGAGCGGACGGTCAACTTCCTACCGTCTACTGTCTACTTCCTACTGCTACTTTTTATGCTCTTTCGACACGAAGCTCATATAGATGGTACCGAGGATGGCGGCGCTAAAGCTTCCGAGCAGAATGCCAAGCTTCGCGGAATCCTTGTTCGCACCGTCATCAAAGGCGAGGCCAGCCACAAAGAGTGCCATCGTAAATCCGATACCGGCAAGCATACCACCGCCCCAAAGAACCTTCCAGGAGTAGCTCGGCTTCTTGGACACGCCGATCTTCACGGACAAGAGGCTGAAAAGGAAAATTCCGATCGGCTTACCGAACACAAGGGCCAAGGCAACGGCACCCAACACAGGAACGTCAAGACCACCAAGCTTAATTTCGACACCGGCGTTCGAGAGAGCAAAGAGCGGCATGATCGCAAAGTTCACCCACGGCACGAGAGGCTTGTACATACGTTCCTGGAGCGAAATACTTTCACGGGCACCGCACTGGAGCAAGTTGAACACGCGGTACTTTTCTTCGCCAGAGACCTTAGCATCGCCATCAAGCACGTTTCCGACACCGTTCGCAAAGCGGGCCACCACGCCCTTCGCCACGACCGGTTTTGCCGGCACAGAAAGGCCAAGAAGCACACCGGCAATCGTCGGATGCACGCCAGACTTGACAAAGAACGCCCAGATGGCAACGCCGAGGACACCGTGCAAAAGCAGGTTACGCACACCGATGCGGAAGAATACGTTAATCAAGGCAAGCAGCGCAAAAGCGATTCCAAGAGCGGCAAAGTTGATACCGTCTCCGCTCGGGTAGCCAATCGCAATCACGAGAATTGCACCGATATCGTCAGCAATGGCAAGAGTCAAGATCATCACGCGGAGCGCATGCGGCACCTTCTTGCCCAAAATCGCCATGCAGCCCACCACAAACGCGATATCTGTAGCCGTGGGGATTCCCCATCCGTGAGAAGTTCCCGGAGGGCAAAGGAGCAAGTAGATCAAGGCCGGGAAAAGCATACCGCCAGCCGCAGCGATAATCGGGAGGCTCGCTGCCTTCGGGTCGTGAAGTTCGCCATAGGTCATTTCGCCCTTGACTTCAAGACCGATATTGAAGAAGAATATCGTCATCAGCGCATCGTTGATGAACCAGTGCAAGTCACCGGTACCCACCCAGCTGCCGATGGTCAGCATAAATGGCAAATGCCAAAAGTGCTCGTATGATGATGGACTGAGGTTCGCCCAAAGGAGTGCCGCAAGCGTCATAATGATAAGCACTATGCCGCCAGTCGTTTCCACCTTCATGAGGCGTTCAATCGGGGTTATGATTTTACGGACCGGAGTTTCCGGGAACATTTCTTCGATTTTATCGCTGCTAGTTACTCGTGCTGACATACATTATCCAATATAAATAACTTTTTTCATTTTTTTACAGCTGTACATCAATTGTAAGCCATAAATAATGCTAATTGTATCAACCCTATCAATACACACCTAGCAAACACCCCATTTTACAAGAACATGCCCAGGACCCCCTTCATCTTTTCGATACTGACCGGCTTTGAAATATGCTCGTTCATGCCGGCGTCAAATGAAGCCTTGCGGTCTTCGTCAAAGGCGTTCGCCGTCATGGCCACAATCGGGATTTCGGCAACATCCTTGTTATCGAGCGCACGGATAAGCTTCGTTGCCTCGTAACCGTCCATCACAGGCATGCGGACATCCATCAAGATCAGGTCAAACGGACGCTCCTTCGCCTTCGAGAGCATCTTCACCGCGATGTCGCCGTTTTCTACGGCGGTAACGATTAAGCCGTTATCCTGAAGAATTTCCATCGTGATTTCACGGTTGAGGATATTGTCCTCGACCAAGAGGATTCTCTTGCCGGCAAAGCCCGACTTTTCAAGATCATCCGAGCCTGCGGCAACCTGCTTTTTAGACTGCACAAGCTTGAACTCAAAATTCATCGTCACTTCGGTACCGACATTCGGACGGCTAGCGATTTCGATCTGGCCACCCATCATCTCGACCACGTTCTTGGTAATGGCAAGGCCAAGGCCCATACCGCGAACATCGTCAGAATCCGAAGCGGCTCTTGCAAACGGATCGTAGACGCGCTTGAGGAACTCCTCGTCCATGCCGATACCGTTATCGCGGATGCTGAACTCGTAGGCCGCATAGCTGGACTTGGACAGGTGCGTTTCCTTGACACTCATCGTAATCTGCCCGCCCTCCTTCGTAAACTTGATGGAGTTCGAGAGGATTCTGAGCAAGGTCTGCTTTAAGCGTTCCCTGTCGCACACGATTTCTTCGTCGCTGATGTCGACGCAATCCAGTTCGTACTTCAGGTTCTTCGTCTGCAAATCCGTACGGATGTCGCGTTCAATTTCGTGGAGGACTTCGAACAAGCGCATCGGCGCTTCGTGAACGTCGACCTTGCCCGATTCAATACGGCTCATGTCGAGAATATCGTTGATGATCGAGAGCAGTCGATCTGAGCTCTGGTCAATCTTGACCAAGCAATCCTTGACACGTTCCTTGTCGTCCATATGCGAAGTCGCAAGTTCCGTAAGGCCGATCACGGCATTGAGCGGCGTACGGATTTCATGGCTCATGCTGTTCAGGAATTCCTTCTTGGCGTTGTTCGCCGCCTGCGCTGCAGAAAGCGCCTGCTTTAACGCCTCGGCCTGCGTTTCGAGCTGTTCCTTTTGTTCCAGCTGCAAGCGGGTCGACTCGTCGACGCTGATAAAGCCAGCCACCACCTGCTTCTGGGCGACAGTTCCCTTCCCCGTCGTCACTAGCTTGAGCTGCCAGTATTCAACAGCACCGTCAATAATCATCCTGTAGTTCACATAGTAGGCGTTCTTTGCAGAAAGCTTTTCCATAATGACATCGCGGGCCGTCATTTCCATAAACTTCTGGCGGTCATCCGGATGCACAAGCGTATTGCCGATAAGCCTCAGGCGGTCCTCGAAATTTCCGAACTTTTTCCAGTTCGGGTTGTCGGCCCAGTTGTTCTTCTTGACGTAATAGAGGTGGTCTTCCATCGTCGACGGGTTGATAAAGCTCACCAGCGAGAAGTCTTCCGAAAGTCCGTTGATCACCGAAAGTCTCTCCCTTTCGGCTTCAACAGCAATCTTCTCGGCATTCACATCTTCGACACCGATCACCACATATCCATCGTCACCGGCACCAAAGCCAATCAGCGTATGGCGGATCCAGACCCAGTTGCCGTTGATGAACCAGCGCATATCCACGACTTTCCGGGACTCGCCCATATTCAAGAGTTCAAGGAACGATTCCTTGTTGAACACGCTATGGCAAAGTTCCAGGTCATCCTTGTGGATCTTCGTCAACTTGTCGTTGTTCATGATGTCGTAAATCGAGACATTCACATCGAAACGGTTCGTCATTTCGTTGTACAGATCCGACTTGGGGCTAGTGTATGCCACATACGAACCTGTAGCCGGGTTGACGTAATAGACGGTAATGAAGTTCTTGGACAAAAGCCCGAGCATCTTCATCTGCATATAACGGACACGGCCCACATCCTCGCGCTTGGTACGGTCAGCCTCGGCAGCAAAGCAGCGGCTCGCCACGCGGCGCAACAGCACAAAATAGGCAATAAAGAACGCCAGCACCACCATGCCAAAGCAAAGCAGAATAAAGCGGATCCGATGCACCGCCGCCATCGCATGCTTTTCAGGTGACGAAATGACCACGCTCCAATGGTTCACCGCAATCGGCAAATAGTAGAAGCAGTTGGATTCTTCCCAGTAATTTTCGACACAGATTTCACCGTCCTTGCCCATCAGGATATTTTCGATGACCGTGGAATATCCACCGTTTTCGTTATCCTTTTCGTTCCTGTAATCCGTAATGCTTTTCAGGGAATCGTGTTCGGTATCGACAATCAGGCGGCCGTCATCACGGTTGACGACATTGACAAACATCTTGCGGTCATAGCCCTTGTCCGAGCGCAAATACTGGTGGATCAGCCCCAGGCTAAAGTTCCAGAAGACCATCGCCACCGTTTTCCCGCGACTCTTGACCGGAACAAAATGGAACATCAGCTTTTCGTTCTGGTCTTCACTTTCGAGATGAAGCGTCACGTGCGGATTCGGCGAATATTCCGCATTATAGGACAGGCGCATCAACGAGGCGTCAATCACGGCACCGTTCGGCATAATGATCGTGTCGCCAGGCAAAAGGATGTGGATTTTCTGGTTCTGCAAGAACGTCCGCATATCATCCAGCTTCGGCCGCAAACCCTCGACAGAATAATCCTCGCGGTCGCTCAGGGCGTCGGCCACGAACTGGAGATTTCCGCCATAATGAAGGTTGTTCATCACAAATTCATGCGAAACCACATTGGCGTACTCGCGCATCCTGGCGTAACACCCGTCCTCGACAATCTTCAACAACTTTTGACAAGCAAGCACAAAAGCCAAACTGGTCAACACAACAAGAACGATGGCAAAAATAAGGTGATCGCGGTGCATCACCCTTTCGTTATGGACACCTTCTATATTTCTAAACATCAAATCTTCACTTTTTAATAAATCTTGCCAAAATATACTTCAATTTTTCAACGTCTAGCGGCTTGGCCACATGTTCGTCCATACCCGCATCAAGAGCCGCCCGGCGGTCTTCTTCAAAGGCGTTTGCCGTCATCGCGACAACCGGGATGTTGAACTGGAACGGTTCCCTGAGCTTGCGGATTTCACGCGTCGCCGCATAGCCGTCCATCACGGGCATCTGCACGTCCATAAGGACAAGGTCGTACTGCCCTGGCTTGGAATTCTTGATCTTGTCGACAGCCTCTTGACCGTTTTCAGCCGTAAAGACCGTAAGGCCAAAATCGTTGAGAAGGTCGCACACGATTTCACGATTCATTTCGTTGTCTTCGACGACCAGGATCTTTTTACCCTTCACGTCAAATTCAGCGGCAGGCGCATCCACCGCATTTTCGTTCTTGTTGTGCAGCCTGAAGTCGATATCGAGAACGACTTCGGTTCCCTTGTTCTCTTCACTGAAGATTTCGATACTGCCGCCCATCATCTCCACAATGTTCTTGGTGATGGACATACCGAGGCCAGTTCCCTGGATACCGCTCACCGTCGAAGAATTCGCACGTGTAAACGGATCGTAGATCATCTTGAGGAATTCCGCGTTCATACCCATGCCGTTATCGCGGACACGGAATTCGAACAAAGCGGCACCCTTCTTCAACGATTCCTTCTCGAACACCTCCAGCGCAACGGAACCGCCCGCCTGCGTGTACTTGATGGCGTTCGAAAGCACATTGAGCAGCACCTGGTTGAGTCGCAGCTTGTCGCAGACAATGCCGGTATTGTGGACGTCATTCATCTTCACTTCGAACGAGAGGTTCTTTGCATCCACGTCCGCCTGGACAATGTCCTTGAGCGTATAGATGATTTCGGAAAGGTCTTCGTCATTTTCGGAAAGAACCATCTTGCCCGATTCGATGCGGCTCATGTCAAGTACATCGTTGATGAGCGACAGCAAGTGCTTTGAACTCTGACCCAGCTTTTTCAAGTAGTCCAGGACAAGTTCCTTGTTGTCGATATGCGTCATCGCAAGACCGGTAAAGCCGACAATCGCATTCATCGGCGTACGGATGTCATGGCTCATGTTCGAGAGGAACGTCGTCTTCGCGCGGTCCGAAGACTGCGCCATCGACAAGGCCTTCTGCAACATGGTGTGCTGTTTTTCGAGCAAGTCGTTCTGTTCGGCAATCTTTGCATCAAGCTCGATCTTTTCGACCTGTTCATCGCTCAAAAGCATGAACGAAAGCACGAACGAAACCACTTCGTTTCCATCATTGCGTTCGATGGTCGTGAACTTCGCACGCACCCATTCGCCACTCAGCACCTTGAATTCAAGCTCCCTCTGAGAAGCATCCTTCAAGAAACGACGCACATACGACACGTCGGAGAGTCTGCTCCACTCTACCTTGAATTCGTCCTTGACGATATCGCAAATCTTGTTGATTTCGTAGAAGTAAAAACTATAGAGCGGGCGCTTTTCGATCCACGGAACATTGGAAGCCTTGATCGTACGGAACGAGTTGTCGTCGACGTTGACAAAGTAAATGGACAAGTAGTCATCGTACAAGATGTCGTTCACAAAGTCCTTGAGAATCAGGTCGTCCTTTTCGGCAAAGCCAAGGGCCACCGCACGCGGACGCGCCAGTTCATCGCCCACCTTCACGAACTTCATTTCGCAATAATGCGGCCTGCCATCGACATCGCCACGGTAAGTCGTCAAGAACGTCTTCTGCACGTCCAGCTGCTTCTTGATATTTTCAAGCGCACCTGCCTTGCGCATCATAGGCTTGTCACGTTCCCAGACAACGCGGTCCACATATTCCTCGAACGCCTTGGAATACGACACACCCGAACGGAAACGGCTACCGAACAGCGATTCCGATTCCTTGTTCATCGAATACGGAGTGATCGTATCCTTTTCCAGGTCGATGTAATAGACCGACGTGTATTCTGACGCCAGGATATCAATGATTTCCAGATCCTGCTCGATCTTTTTCTGGTGCATACGCGCAATGCGGATCTGCTCATCCTTGTCGGCAAAGCCAATCACAAAGGAGCTCTTGTTCTTGTTCACCGCAACAATCTTGCATTCGCAGAAATGGTCGATGCTGTTTACAAACTCAAAGCTGGTGACTCCATTTTTCTGGAGAAGCGTCTTTATATTCTTGACGTAGAACTTGGAACGCACCTCGTCCGCGCTTTTAGGCGAAATGATCTTTTGGGTAATGAACTCGATGGCGTCACTGTAGGTCAGGCAATTCAGGGAATGGCATAGCAACTTTTTAAACCGGCTGTGCAGCTTGTGGACTGTCACCTGGTCCGCATCCAGATCACAATAGAAAATGCACGAGTAGTCCGAAGCCAAAAGCGAAGTCACGGCAGCATCTTCGTCCATACGCTTTCTGCGATTGATTTCGCTTTCGACAAACCCTGCGACAAGCTTGAGGATGGCAAAGTTCTTCAGCGATTCCTTCGGATTGTCAATCACGACAAAGCCGTTACGATGGCCATTCGAAACAATAGTTGCGGCACTGAGGCATTTGATGTCCTTGATCGGCAACAGGCTGTAAAGCTGCGACCACACGCCCGATTCGTCATTCTGCGAATCCAGATAGACGGCGTCCTTGTCGCCCACGGCCTCGACCCACGGACGGATAACATCAGCCGGAATATGCTGAAGATCCGCCTTTAACGGGCGGACGCCCTTGCGGCACCATTCGTACGTCTTGCTCAAGAACTGACGGTCCTTGTCGATTTCAAGGATGTAGGCCCTGTCGGCCGCATAGAACGTAGCCAGCGTCGAAAGCAAGTCCTCAACGGCATCCTTGGAGCGCTTTTCCATGTAAAGCACGTCGATGCAGTTGCGAATGGCGGCTTCCTGTTTCTGCTGTTCCGAGACGTTGTACGCCACCATCATCGCCTGGTATTCGTTCAGGATCTCGTCCTTGGACAGGTAGCATACAAAACGGCTATAGTGCCAGCCGATGTGCGGAGAATAGCACCTGCAGGTAAATTCCGGAATGGAGTCGCCCCTCTTGAATTGCTCAATGAGAGACTTCGCCGACATGTGCTGGATGAAATCGTCCCTATATTCCTGGTCGACAAGCTGGTTTGCAATGGACTCTATAACCGCATCGTACGACGGGAAAATGCCACCCAGCGAATCGCTCACATCCACCGACTCGCCATCGACAATCTGGATAAACGGGCGAGAGATTTTCCCTTCGGAAAGGTTCACCTTGAAGTAGCAGTACGCCTTGTCAAGAATCGCCTTGCCATACAGTTTTTCGTTGACGGCACTCTTCAGGCGTTCGCGCTGGGAATCGAGCCCCATCCCCTTGATTTCATTGCGCAGCTCGCCCTCGGCCACCTTCTGGATAATCGGGAGTTCCGTGATATCGCGGTGCCAGCCTTCGAGCCTCACTCCCTTTTCGTAACTATAATTGCGGGATCCGCCACAACGAACAAAACGGACACGACCATCGGGAGAATGCCAGGGATACTGAATTTCGGCATACCCGCCACCGCTCATCTTATCGACATAGGACTTGACCTCGGAAAAATGGTCAGGATCGATATTATCGAACCATGCGTGGAAAACGTCTTCGCGAGAAGAACCTTCCGGAAGACCGAGCAATTTAAGCATAGTTCCGTTAGCGGTCATCCTCGGCGCGCAGCCTTCGTCAATTTCTACTGCCCAAAGGCCGATATCGACGCGGTCAAGGATATTTGTCGATAGAGGAATTGTGTTTTCTTCACCCATAAAAGAATCCCATTCTGTTCGTTCTTATAAAAATAATACGATTTGTATCCAATATTTCAAACGAACCGCACAAATCCGAAAAAAAATCCCGGACAACAAGTCCGGGACTCAAACATTACGGTAACGATTAGAAGAATGCAGGCGGCCAACGCGGGTTCTTCGAGGACATATCGATCTTGTAGAAGTCCTTCTCGAAGCGGCCATCGTCCATGCCGTACATCTGCATCACGTGGCGAGCAATCCACTTGCCGAG
>Ga0310786_10006314_pt1 | contig 15800 bp, 18 predicted proteins | sample AusTroGonzalo_MG_FD_203881 | JGI IMG/M metagenome (GOLD analysis project Ga0310786, IMG submission 203881) | Bovine rumen microbial communities from tropical cattle in Woodstock, Queensland, Australia - Gonzalo_03 (v2) (version 2) | ecosystem: Host-associated > Mammals > Digestive system >... | reverse complement strand
CTCATGACCCAACACGATGGCCAGCGACGGCTCGTCCTGAGTGATGGGCAGGATGCCCTCATAGACCACAATCAGTCCACCAGGCATGCACCAGGCGTTGGCCTGCTTGTCCTGTACGAGATTGAATGTCCAGTTAAAGTTGGCTAACTCCGACCCCAGGCCAGCGGCATTCATATAACTGGTCACGGCATTGGCAAGGTTCTGCCCTACCCGCTTCACCATCGCGGTATTGGCGGCATTGGTCGATAACTTTGCCGTCTTCATAAACTCCTGATACTGTTGGGTAGCCAGACCAAGCACCTGACCATCCTCGACCATCAGACTCTGTGTACGCCCCGTGATGGGCACTGTGTGGGAAGTGCCGCAGCCTACGAGGACCACAGCCACCACAAAGAAAAGAATAACTTTCAGTTGTCTCATATTCAAATATATTTAGGTTCTGAGTGCAAAGTAACGAAAAAAAAACGAAACATGCAAATTTTAGGCACAAAAAGAGAGACATCCCTCACGGAATGCCTCCCCAAAACTACTAAAAACTTAAAATCACTCTTTCTTTTTTACTTGTTCAGGCCACGGTTGTTGATCGTGGAGTTCAGCAGGCGGAGATAAGTACGCATCTGCTCCTCGTTGAGCACGTAACGCATCCACTTCACATCGTTGTCGATGGCACGGTCTACGTAAGCCTTGCGCTCGTTCTTACCGTACTGGGCTGCGAACATCAGCTCGGCAGCAAACGTGTGGTGAATCTCTGCCACTGCCTCTTTCTGGTCGTCTGCCAGGTTCAGTGCCTTGGAGAGCTTGTTCATATTGATATTCAAATCATAAGCCTCCATGTTCTCTACACTGGCTGCGTTCTCACCTTCTGCAAATGCTGTTGTCATACTCAGCATAGCTACCATTGTCAAAATCATCTTTTTCATCTTTTTACCCTTTCTTTTCTTTACTCAGAGCGGTGTGTTAAGCCGCCCCTACTTTAATAATAATGTTATCCTAAATGTCTTTTGACGGTGCAAAGGTACGGCGATATTTTGGACTACGCAAGCGTTTACGTAAAATTGTGTGCGATAACAGCCCTTTTGTTGATACAGGTCAAATAATGGGATAAATAACGAATTTTTCATATTTTCAGTGTAATTAGACTCTTATTTCAGGGAAAATACGTAACTTTGCAGCGCATTATATAAAAAAGGTATAAGAATGGATAAACCACAGAACAGATTCCTCTCAGTGACATACCAGCTGTACACTGTGACTGACGGAGAAAAGTCGTTGGAGGAACAGACCGGTCAGGACCGTCCCTTCGAGTTCATCACTGGATACGGCATCGCCCTTGACGCTTTTGAGAAGAATCTCATCAATACGGAGAAGGGCAAAGAGTTTGATTTCACCCTACAGCCTAATGAGGCCTTCGGGGAATATATCCCTGAAGGTATGCACAAGTTGGAGCGTGACATCTTTACTATCAACGGGAAGTTCGACCAAGAACATATCTTCGAGGGAGCCATCATCACGATGAACGATACCGAAGACCATCAGTTTATGGCCAAAGTCGTAAAGATCGAAGATGACGGTGTGACCATCGATACTAACCATCCGTTGGCAGGAAAGGCATTGAACTTCAAAGGACAGGTAATTGAAAACCGGGAAGCGACCGAAGAGGAAATCCAGAAACTCATCAAGATGCTGACAGGCGGCTGTCAGGGCTGCGGACATCATGGAAGCAATTGTGGTGAGGACTGCGGTGAAGGCTGCGGACACCACGAAGGAGGCTGCGGACACTGCCATTAGAAGTGAAAAGTGATAAGTGGTGAGTGATATGCGCAACACGTTTGGAAACCTATTCACACTGACCACCTTTGGTGAGAGTCACGGTGAAGCTATCGGAGGCGTCGTCGACGGTATGCCACCAGGCATCGACATCGACGTGGCATTCATACAACAGGAACTGAACCGTCGTCGCCCAGGGCAGAGCAAGATCACAACCTCACGACAGGAACCTGATCAGGTAGAACTGCTCAGTGGTGTCTTCGAAGGCAAATCGACGGGCTGTCCCATCGGATTTATCGTCAGGAACCAGAATCAGCACTCGCAGGATTATGAGAACCTGCGCTGTCTGTTCCGCCCTTCCCATGCAGACTATACCTATTATAATAAATATGGTATTCGTGACCATCGTGGTGGTGGACGTTCTTCGGCACGCATCACCATCAGTCGCTGCGTCGGTGGCGCCCTGGCCAAACTCGTGTTGAAACAAAAAGGTATTAGTATCCAGGCCTATACCTCACAAGTAGGCGACATCGCCCTGGAACGAGACTACCACCATTACGACCTGTCGCTGACGGAGACGAATGCCGTACGCTGTCCTGATCCAGAGAAGGCCGCAGAGATGGAGGCAATGATAGAACGGATAAAGGCTGAAGGTGACACTATCGGCGGTATCATTACCTGTGTCATCAAAGGTTGTCCGGCAGGATTGGGAGAGCCGGAGTTCGGAAAGTTGCATGCAGCCCTTGGTGCAGCGATGCTGAGTATCAATGCTGTCAAGGGCTTCGAATACGGTGAGGGCTTCGACGGTGTCACCGTCAGAGGTTCGGAACAGAACGATGTATTTTGCCCTGTAGACGGTCAAATCACGACTGTTAGCAATCATAGCGGCGGCATACAAGGCGGTATCTCCAACGGTCAGGATATTTATTTTCGGGTGGCCTTCAAACCCGTTGCAACCATATTGCAGGAACAGCAGACAACTGATCTTGAAGGTAATCCCACCACCTTTACGGCTCGTGGACGTCATGATCCTTGTGTTTTGCCGAGGGCTGTGCCCGTGGTCGAAGCCATGGCAGCAATGACAATTTTAGACCACATTTTACTGAGAAACTCGGCTATTTTATAGAAAAGAATATCTTTAATGCAAAAAAAAGCAAAAATATTTTGTGGTATTCGGAAAGTTTCCGTATATTTGCAACTGCATTCAAGGGTTTGTGAAAATCCTGACGTGCTTTAGTTAAGTCTAGTTTAGTTTTTGTGTTGGTTGAGGGCTGCCGATTGGCAGCCCTCAAATTTTATAATGTATTCCTCTCGAAGAGGTGGCTGCCGATTGGCAGCCCTCAAATTTTTAAATAACACCTATGATTTCCTGCACCGATTGGCAGCCATGGGCATCAAGCCAATCGTTGATGCCATCGCGTACCTTAATAGATATAGTGGGATCAAGAAAATTGGCCGTACCAATCTCAATTGCTGTGGCACCTGCCATCAGGAACTCGATGGCATCCTTTGCAGAACTGATGCCACCCAGGCCAATAACAGGGATCTTAACGGCCTTCGCCACCTGCCAGACCATTCTTAAGGCGACGGGCTTCACCGCTGGACCACTTAGTCCACCAGTATTGATGCTCAGAAGCGTCTTGCGCTTCTCGATATCAATGGCCATGCCCATCAGGGTGTTGATAAGCGATACGCTGTCGGCGCCCTCCGCCTCGACGGCACGGGCTATCTCTGCGATATCCGTCACATTCGGTGAGAGCTTAACAATAAGTGTCTTATGATAGGCTTTCCTGACCGCCTTCACCACACTCGAGGCTCCAGCACAAGTGACACCAAAGGCCATACCACCATCCTTAACATTCGGACAAGAGATATTCAATTCGATGGCAGGAATCTTCTCCAAAGCATCGATGCGGGCTGCACACTCGGCATAGTCCTCTGGTGAGGAACCGCTGACATTGACGATCATATTCGTGTCGATATCCTTGATCTGGGGATAGATATGTTCGCAGAAATAGTCAACACCCTTGTTCTGAAGTCCCACGCAATTCAGCATACCACTGGCCGTTTCAGCCATACGGGGATAGTCGTTACCCTCACGTGGTTTGAGCGTGGTGCCCTTTACAATGATACCTCCTATACCATCAAGAGGCATCAAATCAGCGAACTCCAGACCATAGCCGAAGGTTCCCGATGCTGTCATCACAGGGTTCTTCAGCTGCAGTTCTCCTATCTTTACTTCTAATTTAGCCATAAAAATACTCTAATTCTCAATCGCAATGCGAAAATTCTCTAATTCTTGATTACTCCCAAAGCAACTTCTTGATATTAAATACTGGGCCGTCCTTACAAACACAAAGATTCCCCTCTGTCGTCTTCTCCACACAACAGAGACAAGCGCCCAGTCCGCAGGCCATCAGATTCTCAAGCGATACCTCACAATCGATGCCTTTTTCCTTAGCCAAACGAGCTACAGCCTTCATCATCGGGGTAGGACCACAAGTAGATATACGGTCGAAATGCTCCTGCTGGAGGATGCAGTGATTAGTAACAAAGCCTTTCTCACCCTCAGAGCCATCTTCGGTAGTGATGAATACCCGCCCATACCTATTAAATATATCAAGCATCAGCAAGTCTTTGGAGGATCTGGCGCCCAAGAGAAACGTAGGTTCAATACCCTGACTCTGCATCTCAGCTCCCATATAGAGCAAAGGCGCAACTCCCACTCCACCGCCAATCAACAGCACTTTCTCACCCTGTTTCGCTGCGGTAAAGCCATTGCCGAGAGGCAGCAGACAGTTCAACAGATTGCCAGCTTTCAACTCCGCCAGTTTTCTCGTCCCATCACCAACCGTAGCCACCAAGAGCCACAACTCATTCTGCTCATAATCGACATAATTGATGGAAATAGGCCGTCTTAGGAACGTGCTGGGCGAGCCATCCACCCTTACTTCCACAAACTGTCCAGGCATCATCTCCGGCAGCGGTTTTCCGTCGGTAAGTCTGATCAGCACATACCGCTCGTGAATCCTATCCACTGCCTTCACGGTCAAATCTAATAAGTATTTCTTCATAATGAGTGCAAAGGTACGAATTAGCGAGAGAAAAACCAAAGGAATAAGCGTTTTTCTTTGTATTTCAGATTAAGAAGCATCTGACATGAAGAATCTTTGGAACTCACTCTCGAAATTCGGGGTGAGTATCTGCTGGCCAATGGCAGCACGAATCTCATCCATCGTCCAGAATCTTCCACCGTCGAGTTCTTCAGCCGACGGACAGATAGGACCATCGTAGGTAGTACGGTTCACATAGACCAGTTCCCGTTCACGACGGCTCTCAAACACGTACATTCCAATCCTTTCCGACACGAAATCCGTGATACCAAGCTCTTCGCCGACCTCCCTGACGAGTGCCTGCTCAGGCGTCTCACCAAAGTCGATATGACCTCCCACAGACGTGTCCCACTTACCTGGCTGGATATCCTTCCACTCTGGTCTCTTCTGGAGATATACCTCGCCTCGTGAGTTGAACACATGTAGGTGTACCACTGGATGCAACAACTTTGAACCATTGTGACACTCACCCCTCGTAGCCTCTCCAATCACGCGTCCTTCCTCGTCTACAATCGGAAAACGTTCTTTATTATTGTCTTGCATTTCACCTTTTAATATAATAAGCAAAGATAGCAACAATCTATTTCTTCACTGGCACGAAGCACTCCCAGGTCTGATCGTCGTAGAAGACGCGGATTTCAGTTACCCGTCGTTGTGGTTTGTCAACTACTTTTACCTCAGTTCGTTCGATTTCAGGTCGTGTATGTTTTACACTATTAATTGGATAAGGTGTCTGAGAGCCCTGTTGTGGGGTAGGAGACTGAGACTGGTCAAAATCGAACATCGGATTTTGAATGGATTGACCAGGATTCACCCCATTCTCATCAATAGAAAACAGATCGTCGGTAGGGGCAGGGGAGGTAACAAACATCTCTCCTGAACCAAACATGAGCCAATCAGTACTGATGTTAGGAATTTTCTTTTTAATGGCTTCCACCACACTCAGGGTAGGGCGCGTGCGCTCATTAAAGATACTACTGAGGGTGGCAGGTGCCAGACCAATGAAGTCTGCAAACACCTGTTGAGTCATATGCTGTGACTCCATAATTTGCCTAATTCTATCCTTCATATTATAAATAGGTAACTTTTAGGGGCATTTAGCCGATGTTTTGTTTCAGTTTACAAAGGTAAAGCAAAATTTTGAATTATACAAGAAAGGAGAAAAGAATTTAGATTTTTAAACTTTTAATTTATTGTTTTAGATTTCTAAATGTAATCACGTAACTCTATACAATTTGGCTTTATAATCACAAACCCGAATTTACATCAATAAAGTATTACAAAGTCTTTATAGAATAGATAATGTATAAACAACTGGCTATAAATAAGGTAATTACGATGAGATATCTAAAAAAGAGGGGATATACAGTTTTGTATATATCTGCAGGCAACGTATAATCGCACTATTTTGCGCGTTTTAAGTGTAAATGACTGAATATTAGATGTTTAAAGCGCAATTAATACTATTGTATATTTATTATTATGAATTAGGAAAGTAAAAGTTTTACATTTACATATTAAGATATTAAACCGTGATTATAATTATGGAGTTCTATATTTAATGGTGTAAATTGTAAATGTACGGCTTGTTGTATTCGGGTTTTAAGACCTGAATACGGGATATTAAATCTTAAAGGATGTGAAAGGTAAATTTGCAAGAACGATAATGAAGAGATTTCGTCATTTATCGCGTTTTCTGAGCAACGGGAGGGACAGGCTGGAAATACGCGAAATTTGAGGGGTCAGGAATCTCCCAGAATGCTTGGTTTTATCGGCATTTGGGCCAAAAAAAAGCACTCACGAAAAGTGCAATTTTAGGAAATTCTGGAGTAAAAAAAGGGCGAAATTAGTGCAAAATGTAAAAAATAAGCTCCTTCATAAGCTCCCCTGGAGGGGTATTGGGGTTATCCAAACCCTTACTTTTGGCGTCAATCTCACGTATCTTGGAAATAATCTGCATCACTTTCATTCCAGAGTAATTTCTCATGCCAGTCATGTAGTCCTTGGCACCCCACGGAGATCTCATTTCGAGCCAGTCAGCTACCGCCTCCTGACTCTTCGGATTTGGCGAATAAAAGGCGATCATCAAATTCTGGAAGTAATTAAAGAGCAACGGGAGAAAAGAGTAGATACTACCAGCCTTTGGATTTTCGTCAAAATATTTGATTATCTGGTTTGCCTTGAACACATTCCTGTTTACGATGGCATCCCGAAGTTCAAAACCATTGAACTCTTTGCTGACACCAATCTGATCCTCCACCACCTGAGGGGTCACTCTCCTATCCTGCTCTGGCAGCGACAGGATGACCTTGTCCAGTTCACTGGTCAGACGACTGAGATCAGCGCCGATATTATCGGCAATCATCTGCGTAGATTTAGGATCGATGCTCACCTGACGAGCCGAAAGATAATTTTCGATGAAAACAGGCAGATCCCTGTCGCGCAGTTTTTTGCTCTCGAAAAGCACGCCTGCCGATTGGATGGCTTTCACATATTCTTTCTTTCGGCCATCAACAGTACCATTTTTATGGCACATCACCAGGATGGTAGTAGCCATCGGCTGTTTGAAATAACGTTCCAGAGCCTCTGTATTCTTCACGTTCTGCGCCTCTTTGACGATCAGCACCTGATATTCCGACATCATCGGATAACGTCGTGCATAATCGGCAATCTGAGAGGCATTCACGTCTGATCCGAAGAGTACAGTCTGGTTGAAATCACGTTCCTCAGGCTGTAGCACATGCTCTGCGATATAGTTGGCAATCTTGTCGATATAATAGGCTTCATCGCCCATCAGATAATAGACGGGAACGAACTTTCTGGCCTTCAGATCGGCCATTATGCTATCGAAACTTACATTTTTTGCCTCAGCCATAGCGTTATATCGAATATTATTTGTACTTTTGCGGGGACAAAGTTACAAAAATGTTTCGATTAAACCTACCTCCATACCCCATAAAAATTCAAGAGAAGGGTGAAAAACGTCAGATTTTCGATTTCCTCCGTCGAAAATGGGTGGCGCTGACGCCTGAGGAATGGGTGCGCCAGCACTTCACCCACTATTTAGTGGAGCAGAAAGGCTATCCCAAAGGACTGCTTGCCAACGAGGTGGAACTGCGTATCGGAGAGAAGCGTCTACGCTGCGACACCATAATATATAATAAAGAGCTCCGTCCCCGTATGATTGTCGAATACAAAGCCCCTACTATACAAATTCAGCAGAAGACCTTCGACCAGATATCGGCCTACAATCTTCTGCTGAAAGTGGATTATCTTGTCGTCAGCAACGGACTACATCACTACTGTTGCAAGATGGATTACGACCACCAGTGCTACCAGTTCCTGGAGTCTATTCCTGACTACCAAAATCTCTGACACAACACTTATGCCATATCGTCGGCGTCAGTGACCTTCTTCGAGGAAGCTGTCTTACGGATAGAGCGCTTACGCGTCTTCTTCTCCTCGCCAGTAGCCTTGTCGATCTTCACACCTGCCAACTCAGGATCGATCATGATACGTCCACAGTATTCGCAGACGATGATCTTCTTATGCATCTTGATATCAAGCTGGCGCTGGGGTGGGATCTTGTTGAAGCAACCACCACAGGCATCGCGCTGCACATAGACGATTCCCAGGCCGTTTCGGGCATTCTTGCGGATGCGCTTAAACGAGGTCAGCAGACGGTTCTCAATCTTTGCCTCGAGGTCCTTGACCTTCTCCTTCAACTTATCCTCCTCAGCACGAGTCTCAGTCATAATCTCCTCGAGCTCGTTCTTCTTCACCTCCAGGTCGCCCTCGCGCTCCTTGATCAGTTCCTCGTTGGCAGCCAGTTCCTCTTTCTTCTCAGCGATACGGTTATTAGCCTCGCGGATCTTCTTGTTGCAGAGTTCGATCTCCAGTGTCTGGAACTCGATTTCTTTTGACAATGTGTCGTACTCACGGTTGTTCTTCACATCGTTCAGCTGAGCCTGATAGCGCTCCACGCTGGCCTTGGCGTCGTTGATCTCACCATTCTTCATGGTGATGGCACGCTGGAACTCGTCGATCTCGTTCTTGATCTTCTCCACACGGGTAGAGAGACCTTCGATCTCGTCTTCCAGGTCCTGAACTTCCAGAGGCAGTTCGCCTCGCAATGCACGCTTCTCATCGATCGATGAGAGGGCAGTCTGAAGCTGGTATAGGGTCTTCAGCTTCTCTTCCACTGACAAATCTGTCGGATCTTTCTTTGCCATAACTACATTTTCTTTTAGTCGCTACGCTTTATAAAAGCGTTCAAGCGAGTCCAATTAGACATTATTTATTTTACAATTTCTATTCTTTCATTTAGAGGTAGAGGATGGGATTCGTGCAGGTCTCTGCTATCTCCGTCCTTACGCCAGGACAAGCCTCACGGATGATCTCGTCGAAGATCTCTGTCGTGAACTGCTCACTCTGGTAGTGGCCGATCACGCAAATCTGTATCTGCTGCTCGTAGCCGAAATACTGGTGATAATGCATCTCACCAGTGATAAAGGCGTCGGTACCAGTCTTCACAGCCTCGTCGAGCAGAAAGTCCCCTGCCCCTCCACAGACGGCCACCTTAGAAATCGGCCGTCTCAGAAGCTCGTTGCACATGGCACACTCGACACCAAAGGCCTTTTTCACCTTCAGCACAAAGTCGTCTGACGCCATCGGCTGCTCGAGAGTTCCCATGATGCCACTGCCTGATTCTATGCCGTCGACAGTCTTCGGAGCGAGGAAAACGACCTCCTTCAGGCCCAGTTTCTGGGCGATGCGGAAGTTCACGCCACCCTTGGCATTATCCATGTTCGTATGCATCGAGATGACGCAGATGCCATTACAGATGGCCTTCATCACAGTCCGCTGCACGTCCGTCAGGTCGCTGATTGTCTTCAGACCTCTGAACAACAGTGGATGATGGCTGACAACCAGGTTGCAACCCTTCTGAATGGCCTCGTCGACGATCTTCTCCGTGACGTCCAGACACAATAATGCCCCTGAAACCTCCGTCTCTGTCAATCCAACTTGCAAGCCAGCATTATCCCAGCTTTCCTGCAAGGGCAGAGGCGCAAAACGTTCAAGGGCGCTCAGCACTTCTTTTAATTTCACGCTGCAAAGGTACGATTTTTAGTTGAGAGTTGAGAGTTGAGGGTTGAGAGTTGTGCGCTGATTTATCTTTTTTTAACGATTTTACCAGTCAGAGAGGCTGGCAGAGGCCTCTACCCTACGCTCTGTCGCATCGTCGAGCGATGGGAAAAAGTCGATGCCTGTCAAGGTCTCCACCTCGTCGACGGAGCAGACAGCCTCCTCCATCAGTTGTTTCTTTCCCTCGTTGCGATAAACGAAGCCGATGGCCTTGGGACGACCCTGACGGCAGAGCACCACCTTGAAGAATGCATCAGGCACCCACACCTTATTCCTACCAATGGTCTTTTGTTGCGAGGGCGTGCTGTCCCCTACCCTAAACCGCTCACCTTCAGACAAATACAACGGTCCGCAGACAATATCAACAGCCCCGTATTTACGAGCCCAGTCGCGACAGAGAATCTCGAGATCGTTCCATTCGTACTTATTCAGACCGTGATTCTGGGGGCAGACGTTCGTAAAGAGAAACGACTGCGTCATGGCTTCCTTATCCCATTTATTGTCGCCAGCAGGACACATGTGACCACGATCGTAACGAGAGTTATAGTAGTCATTGTCAGTAGCACGAGGAGCCTTCACGCTCTCATCCTCGGCAAACACCTCCTGGTTGCGCTGATAGGAGCCGTAGGTATGGGCCTTCGTCAGGTGCCACGCCACCCAGTTTGGCGCCTTCGTCCTACTGTTATAAGAGGTGATATACCCCTTGCGCTTCAGGATCTGCTCAGGACGATCCGCCAACTTAGCAGGCATCTCGTACATCACCACCGTCTTGGCCTTCTGAAGACCTGTCGCAGACTCCGACGACTCAGCACTCGCCACATTCCCAGAGGCATAGAAATCGTGCTTATCCTGGGCATCAGTGGCCTCAGCGGTCCCTGTCCTGGTGTTTCCCTTACATGCCAGCAATGTCGCCATCAGCGCCATCATCAGCCAGCGATTACCTTTCTTGATCATCATACCTTGTTTCATATACGGCAGCAAAGTTACGAATAATCGTCGACAAATGAAAATAAATCGTGATTTATTTGGCGTTTTGTCCACTTAATCGTACCTTTGCAGTGGTATTTGAGAAAGAAAGAAAACGATCATCAGGCATATGAACATTAAATTACACACCCCCAAGAGTCTGAAGACGGGTAGCGGCATGGCTACGCTGAAGCAGTTCGTGCTGTCGCTCTTCGCCACCAGTGTCTCCATCGCCCTCACCTTTGGTACAGCAGCGATCATCGACTACAAAGCCAAACAAAAGGCGAAGCGTGAGATTGTAAAGACCATCATCTACGACTTCGACCAGACCATCAAGGCGATGGAGGAGGCCGATAGCGTGTTCTCTGACGCCAAGCGCCAGCAGTTGCTCGTGGCTGAGCATCCGGAATACTTCGACAGCCTGCACTTCTCCTTGGTACATGCAGGGGCTAAGGGTAGCACCATACAACTCTCCGATATCACTGAGAAGATCTTCTCATCGAGCATCGAAACCTTCGTGACCATCGGCAACGCCAACTTTATCACACTGGTATCGGAGTTCTATAATGCACGGAACAGCTATAAGAAGATGGTTCTCGACGTGCTCAATGAAGATATCAAGAAAAACTCAACCACCGAGTCGATCAGCGCTTTCTTTAGCATTAACTACGGGGATTATGCATTCAACAACCATGTGTTCCTATATGACATGAAGAACACCCGTAACAAGTGCATGAAACTGATGGAAATCAGCGAGGAAGAGATGAAGGAGTTCAGTGAGTCGAAAATCATGGATACGGAATCTGAGAACGACGAGGAATTCTACAAGGTCATTCGTCAATGGCAGGAGGATGTGTATGCGATTGGTGAAGCCCAGAAGAAGTATAAGACAGACATCAAGGAGTAGAATATTCTTAACAAAAGGCCTTTTATTTCTCGCGCCGTAGAGCAGAACCCATCGAGAGGCCTCAAATACGCGATTTTTGGGCTGTTTTGCTAAGATGCTGATAATCTGGGCGTTACCTTTGTGGCCATTCTTTTTGGGATTGAGGAAAGGCTCTTCCCACCTACCCCCGCCACTTTAGGGTCGTTAAGATGCCTTCTAACACAGTGACTAAAGCCTTGCACGAGAGTAAGGGATGCCTCCTTATAGGGTATAACAAGCATCTCCAACACTCGTGCAAGGCATCTTTAACAACCTAAGATCCCATCTCGATTACCAAAAGCGGCCATTCCTATCAAAAATCGCCCTAATTTGCTCTTTTTCCGCTCCTATTTCGAGCAAAGCGAAGAGCACTTTTTTAGGCAATATTTCTTGACACTTTATAATGATTGGAGAGTATCTCTTTACATCGCCTGCATCTTGCCAAACTTGTCGAAAAGCGATTTGTCGGCGAGGAAGAGCGTGATGGCGAGAGAGAGGACGGAAGCAGCGATGCAGCCAATGATCATGTGGAGCATCAGAATGAAGGCGTTGACGGGTGTCATACCACCAAGTAAGATACCACATAGCAACAGGGGCATCGACGTGAGGCCAAGTACTGTGAGATTGGCCATCGTAGGCGATATGACTGCCAGCATACTGCGACGAAGGAAAGGCAGGAGGGCCTGAAAATGGGAGGCACCGTTGCCTCGCAGGAACTCATACTGCTGTTCGTCGGCCTTCAGGGCAGAGACATAGGTGCTCAGTCCTCGGATTATCATCGCTGTGGCATGAGCCGTCAACAGTGCCATCACTGGCACAAACCAGCGGGCATCGAAGACTCGTACAGACAAAACCAATCCTAAAATCCACAGTCCTACGACCAGAACACCCACGAAAAGTCCTACTCCGACTGCTGGCAACAGCCTGCGCCACAACAGTTTACAGCGTTTAACAACAATCCAGGCGGCATAGGCAGCCATCAACAGCAACCACACCAGCGACAGCCAGGCTTTGTTGAAACGTATCAGGGCCCACACCATGAGACAGACCACCAGCAATTGCACCACCATGCGGACAATCGTCAAACCAAAAGACTTGAGCATCTTCCGCTCCAACAGATAGAGCGCCCCAGCAGGAATCAGTAGCAGGAGCAGTCCCAAAACCGTATGTAAGATCAATCCTGTATTCATCGTTTCAACATATCTAAGTTTATCACTTGATCGGCATAGGCCACCAGTTGCTGTTTGCGACTGGCTATCAGCACTGTCTTACCTGCATCTGCCTGACTACGAAGCAGTTGCAGCATCTGTAGCGAGAGCTCCGACGTCAGCAGGGCAGCAGGCTCGTCAGCTATCACGATGGGCTTGTCCTTCGCCCCTTCGAGGGTCTTCTGTGCCAGTTGGAAGATCTCTTCTGGCGAGAGAGACGCTGGCGACTGTTCCTCTATTGCCGAGGGCATCAGAGCATTCCAGACACCATACTCGTCGGCCTCGTAAGCATGCAGACAGGAGTCAGGCGACAGATGGTGCCTCAGCATCTGCATCTGTTGTGGCAGATAGGCCATCATCGTACGGAAGGCATGGGCAGAGCGCACCGTCAGCAACTCGCCGTCGACACTGACGAAACCACTGCTAACAGGCAGAAAGCCCATCAGCGTTCGGATCAGCGTCGTCTTGCCAGAGCCCTCGGAGCCTGTGATACACGTCAACTGTCCGTCTCTCGCCATAAACGAGAGACCTGTCGCCAAAGTGCGTTCTCCTACTGCTATCGTTGCGTCTTTTACCTCTAACATACTGATAATTCGCTGCAAAGATATAAATAAATTACGATTTACGATTTACGATTTGCGTTTTTTTTGTACCTTTGCACCAAAATATGAACATCGGGACAATAAACCACAGACCAGCGTGGCGGTTGCCAGCCGAATGGGAACCGCAGTGGGGCGTACAGTTGACATGGCCGCACGCCCAGACAGACTGGGCCCCGATGCTCAGTGAGATCACTGCCACCTACGAGGAAATGGCCCGTGAGATCGCCAAACGGGAGCATCTGCTCATCGTCGCCCCCAAGGACGCGCAGCCATCTCTTAATTCTGCGCTCTCCGCTCGACCCAACGACGCGCAGCCATCTCTTAATCCTAAATTCTCCGCTCGACCCGAAGGGGCGCTTGCTACCGATAGGGACGCAAGAATTCTCAATTCTAACGACACTTGGGCCCGTGACCACGGCTTCATCACGTTAGTCGATGACGAGGGGCATGCCCGCCTGCTCGACTTCTGCTTCAATGGCTGGGGCGAGAAGTTCCCTGCCGAACTCGACAATGCCCTGAACCGTCAACTCTACGACCAAGGGGCCTTGAAGGGCGAATATGTCGATTGTCTCGACTTTGTTCTTGAGGGCGGAAGCATTGAGAGCGACGGTAAAGGGACGGTATTCACCACCACGGGTTGTCTGATGGCACCCCATCGTAATCAGCCCATGACGAAAGAAGAGATTGAAGAACGTCTCAAGCACGACCTCTGTGCCCAGCGCATCCTATGGATCGACCATGGTTCACTGACTGGCGACGATACCGACGGACATATCGACACCCTGGTGCGCATCTGTCCTGACGATACCTTATTATATATAGGCTGCGACGATCCTGAGGACGAGCAGTACGAGGAACTGCGACTGATGGAGGAGCAGTTAAAGACCTTCCGCACCATCGACGGTAGGCCATATAGGCTTCTGAAGCTCCCAATGCCCCGTCCTATCTACGACGGCGACGACAGACTGCCTGCCACCTACGCCAACTTCCTCATCATCAACGGGGCTGTGCTCTGTCCCACCTATGCCCAGTCCGACCTCGACGCCGAGGCTTTAAAGGTCATCGGCGAGGCCTTCCCAGACAGGGAGATCGTCGGCATCGACTGTAGAAGTATCATCAAGCAGCACGGCTCGCTCCATTGCTGCACCATGCAATACCCAAAGATATGAAAGAACTGAATATCGGATTCCTGCAGCAGCACAATACTGCTGACACCAAAGACAACATCCTCCGCCTGGCAGAGGGCATCAGCGACCTTGCCAAACGGGGCGCACAACTCATCGTGCTCCAGGAACTGCACAACTCGCTCTACTTCTGTCAGACAGAAGACGTCAACAACTTCGACCTCGCCGAGCCCATTCCTGGTCCTTCGACGAAGCTCTACGGTGAGTTGGCTAAGCAGTTTGGTGTGGTCATCGTCACCTCGCTCTTCGAGAAACGGGCTGCAGGACTCTATCATAACACGGCCGTCGTGCTTGAGAAAGACGGTTCGATAGCAGGCACCTACCGTAAGATGCATATCCCCGACGACCCCGCCTACTATGAGAAGTTCTACTTCACGCCTGGCGATTTAGGGTTCCATCCCATCCAGACCTCCGTGGGGCGTCTTGGTGTGATGGTGTGCTGGGACCAGTGGTATCCTGAGGCAGCCCGTATGATGGCCCTGCAGGGTGCAGAACTGCTCATCTACCCTACCGCTATCGGCTATGAGTCGAGCGATACACAAGAGGAACAACAGCGTCAGCGCATGGCCTGGCAGACCGTACAACGAGGTCATGCCGTGGCCAACGGACTGCCCGTCGTCACTGTCAACCGCGTGGGCTTCGAGCCTGATCCCTCAGGTCAGACGAATGGCATCCAGTTCTGGGGTACCTCCTTCGTGGCCGGACCACAGGGAGAGATCCTCTACGAGGCCTCGACAGACGAGGAAGAGAGCATCATCGTATGCCTCGACCTCGACCACTCAGAGCAGGTGCGCCGCTGGTGGCCCTTCCTCCGAGACCGCCGCATCGACGGCTACGCGGATATCCTAAGCCGCTTCATCGATTAAAGAAAGAAAATTGCAAACTTCATA